>PDWI01008852.1_pt1 | contig 11736 bp, 11 predicted proteins | sample 1430891 | NCBI WGS metagenome assembly PDWI01 (sample SAMN01162508, study PRJNA174530) | Oral metagenome, whole genome shotgun sequencing project. | biome: Marine environment; feature: Marine mammal; material: Swab sample of the gingival sulcus; isolation source: swab sample of gingival sulcus...
AGCAAACTCTCAATTAAATCATCTGTCTTCGCCATATTCATCTCCTTAAATCTAATTTAGATAATATGGCTATTTACACAATCTTTTTTACACTCTCCTCAAACGAGAGTGTAAAAAATATTACACTCTCATTCAAACTTGAACTCAGACATTTATACATTAGACAATATTTCTCTTATTTCATCTATACTTTTCAAACTCTCGTAAGTGGGTAAATTTAATCCACAGCTAGAAAGCTTATGGCTAACAGGTGTTTCATTCTTACAATATTTTCTATATATATCCATATCACTTAATGGATAAAAAAATGGTCTTGCATCTATTCCTTTTTCTTTTAAACTTTTTATATATTCTTCTCTATTTATATTTTTATCAAGTAAGACACTTACTAGCCAAGTTATTTTTGTTCTATTTTCTATAATACTTTGAAAGGTAAATCCATTTTCTGGTAATATATCCTTATAATTATTTTCATAAGCTCTTCTATTTTCATGTATCTCTTCTATTCTTTCAAGTTGAGCTAATCCTATAGATGCTTGTAAGTTTGTCATACGGTAGTTATATCCTATTAATTCATGCCAATATCTTTTAGTCTTGCTCATACCGTGATCTCTTAAAACTCTCATTTTTTCATCTAATTCTAGATTATTTGTAACACACATACCACCTTCACCAGTAATAATAACTTTATTTCCATAAAATGAAAAGCACCCAATATCGCCAAAACTTCCTACTTTTTGATCTCTATACATAGCCCCATGAGCTTCTGCACAATCTTCTATAACTTTTAAATTATACTTTTTAGCTATTTTCATTATAGCTTCCATATTGCAAGCTTGTCCATATAAATGCACAGGAATAATAGCCTTTGTTTTAGATGTTATAGCTCTTTCTATCTCTTTGGGACTGATACACCAACTATCTTCTTCTACATCCACAATAACAGGAGTTGCATTTGCATGTAAAACACAATTAATCGTCGCTGCAAATGTTAAATCTGGCACTATAACCTCATCATTTTTTCCAATACCAAGTGCAACTAATGCTAAGTGAAGTGCTACTGTACCATTTGAAACAGCTACCCCATATTTACAATCTGAATATTTTGAAAATTCTTTTTCAAATCTACCTATATATTCTCCACTACTTGAAATCCAAGTACTTAAAAAAGCATCTGTAAGATATTTAAATTCATTTCCACTTAAATTTGGTACTGCAACAGGAAAGTAAACATCTTGCTTACATTCAAAAAAATCAACTATTTTCATTTGCTCATTAACTAAAGGAATCATCTTAATTCGATGATCTATCTTTGCTTGTAAATCCTCATAGTTATCTGTAATATATCCATAAATAAATTCTTTAGATATAATACTCTTAATTTCTTCATGTAGCCCTACATCTTTAAGTAAAGCCCTTCTTATATCACCATCAGTAACTGTTCCACATAACTTATTGTTTTTGTCAACCACGAAAACTATCCCTTTTGTATTTTCATTGATAATTTTCATAGCTTCAATAAGGCTATCTTCTTGTTTGCATATCATATTTTTTATCATTGTAACACCTCTTGTAATATATCAGATGTTTCTTTTATTTTATTAATTTCATCATATATTTCTAATGTAAAATCTTTATTGGCTAACTCCTGATTCTTTAATATTTCCACCATTTCAGAATCTCTTTGAAGAGAATAATTTAAATCATGAAAAGCATCATTGTCACTTATATGTATATAATCTGAAATAGCTACTAATTTTTTAAATTCTTCCTGAAAATCTAATCCTAAAGTTTTTGCACTTACCTTTAAATGTGCTATATCAAGAAGCAAATTAAAATTTATATTATTTTTCAATTCTTCATACTCAAAGGAGTTTGTGAGCATAAAGATATTATCTCCCTGATATGTATTAAAATTTGTGGAAGAAAAAACATTATTTTCTATATAAAGCTCAATATCACCCATTATATCTAATATTTTTTTATAGCCTTTACAAAATCTTTGAATAGACTTTTCTTTGTCAAAAAGATTATTTTTAGAAATCTTTTTTCCTATTTCACTTACTTTTATGTCTATAAAAAAACCTGCATGAAAGCCAAATTTTCCACCTCCCAATAATCTAGTAAGCTCTATTGCTTTAACTATATGATTAAAAGTTTGTGTATATATCTCATCATTTAATGATGCTAGATTCAAAACAAAATGTTCTTTTGGCGGAGGAAAATAATTGTGACAGACATAGTTTAAATCATATTTATTCTTCAATTCCAATAAATCATTTTCAAACCCATCATAATATTGGGTTCCACCAGATAATTCTATATTTTTAAAACCATTATCTACCAACTTTTGTACGGAATCCTTAATTTTATTATATTTAACACAAGACGAAGACACATATATCATTTTATCCTCCTTACAGGATTTCCAACATAAGTACCAGAACTTGTAATATCCTTTATTACCACAGAACCAGCACCTATTATTACATCATCACATATAGAAACTTTATCTATAATCACAGAACCGGCACCTATAAAACATCTATTTCCAACAATTACTCTACCACACAATTTAGTTCCTACCGAAATGTGGTTATGGCTACCAATTTTTACCTCATGTTCTAAAATTGATGATGTATTTAGTATATTATTATCACCAATATTAACAAACGAATTAATATATGAATTAGCATATATTTGATTTGCAACTCCAATACGAATGTTTTTCTCCATATAAGCAGAAGGATGAACTAAATTATCATTTATAATATTTTTTTTGAACTTATTAAAATACATTTCTCTTTTTTTATTGTCACCAATAGATAAAAATATATTACAATTTTTATTATTTATTTTAGATATTGAGTCTACAATAAATATCTTATCTATATGTTCTCTTGTATCACTATTATAACTATCATCATATATAACAAATGACGCATTAGGAAAGCTCTCTTTTAATAAACTTATAGATGATCTTGTATGTCCACCAGCCCCTATAATAGCTATATCATTCATAAAGTTATAATCTCATCTTTTTTAAAATCTCTTCTCGCCTTTGTACCAATAATATCATCATAATATATAGGAGAAATACCTATTCCTCCCGTTCTTTTACCTATGATATTATTATTTGTAAAAACTTCCCCTTTTCTAATATTATTATCTGCTACAAGACATTTTTGTAAAGATGCCCTCGTATTAAGTTCACTTAAATTAGGCTTCTTTATATTGCTCCCCATAAAAGTATCTACTTTTTTTACCATTTTAACAAATTCATTTAATTCTTGTGGGGTAAGAGATGCATTGTGATCTGGTCCTTTAAGTGTTTTATCAATAGTAAAATGTTTTTCTATCACCTTTGCACCCATTGGAATTGCAAATACTGATGCACCAATACCAACAGTATGATCACTATAGCCCAAGAGAATATCAAAATGCGTTTTAAAAGTATTTAAAACAGATAAATTTGCCTCATTATCTTCTATTGGATAATTAGCAGTACATTGTAAAAGTACTACATCTTTATTATATTTATATATAGTTCTTAATGCCAATTCTATTTCTGACAAATAACTCATACCTGTCGATAAAAATATAGGTTTACCTTTTTTAGCAAGTTTTCTTAAAAAAGGAAGATTCGTTATATCTGTGGAAGCTACTTTATATGCAGGTAAAGCAAGTTCATCAAGTTCATCCATGCTGGGCTCATCAAAGGGCGTAGTTAAAAATATAATATTTTTTTTCTCACAATATTCTTTCAACTCAAAATTTTGTTCTCTCGTTATTTCAAGTTTTTTAAGCATTTCCATTTGGGACTCACTGGAATTAGTAGTTTGTTGTTGATAAGAAGCTTTCTCCACACCATCTAATATAAGATTTTCAGATTTAAAGGCTTGAAATTTAACAGCATCAGCACCAGCCTCACTTGCCAAATCAATTAGTTTTTTAGCAACATTTATATCTCCACCATGATTCACACCTGCTTCTGCTATCACAAATGTCGGAGAGGTTAAAGAAAGTTCTTTGTTTTCTATATTCAATCTTTTATTAAAATTCATATTAATCCTTTTTCTATCATAAATTCACATAGTATAAATTCAAATTCTGTATCTATATCTATAGCTTTTTTTTCATCTATTTCAATATAACCTATTGAATTTCCATATATATTCTTATATTTTTTAAGTGTCTGAATTCGCGTTATATCAACAACACCATTAAGCCTTAAACACTCTGGTAAAAGCTGACTTTGGTAAAATTTTTCTACTTTTAAATCATCTATAAAAGGCCTTAGAGTATCATCTTTTTGCTTATACATCCAAAAGGGATGAAAAACTCCTTCAGACTTTGTTACACTTCTAATAGAAGAGTATTTTTTATCTTCTAATTTGGATAATGCCTCTTGTATCATTTGAGAACTTTTAAATGGTGTTGTAGGACGAATATAAACTAGATTATCAAACTGATAATTTTCATTTTCTTCCAGCCAATCTACTAGATGTAGCATAACATCTCTGTCACCTATTTTATCTCCTGCAAGATAACTTGACCTAATAAAAGGAACTTCTGCTCCATATTTTTTTGCAATATCGGCTATATCTTCATCATCGGTTGAAACTATTATCCTATCTATTTCTTTAGTTTGAAAACAAGTTTCTATACTATAAGCAATAAGTGGCTTTCCACATAGCTCTTTTATATTTTTTAGAGGAAGCCTTTTACTTCCACCCCTTGCAGGGATAAGTGCTATATTTTTCATAATATTTTCCCAAAAAATTTTATTATATTAGAAAGACTTTCCCCGGAGTTTATCATTTCCCTTATTCGTATAAAGAGGTTAGACTTATCATCAGATTTTTCTAGTTTTTTAAACAAAAGTTTTTCAATTTTTCTTCGCATACTGCAGTCTTACTCATAATAACTCATAATTTGATATCCGCCATCTTTAAGATAAGTGTCTTTTTTCATGAGCTTTATATCACTTTCCATCATATCATTTACTAAATCTTGTAGATTATATTCTCTATTCCATCCTAATTCTTTTTCTGCTTTTGTAGGATCTCCTAAAAGTAAATCAACTTCTGTTGGTCTAAAATATCTAGGATCAACACAAACTACAGTTTGTCCTATTTTAAGATGTGATAAATTTACATTTGATTCTTTTGCTTTTTCTTCATCAAAACTATCTATAATACCTACTTCATCCACACCTTTATTTTCGAATCTTAGATTTATTCCAGCATAAGCAAAAGCAAATTTTACAAAATCTCTTACAGTTGTAGTTTGTCCTGTTGCTATTACCCAATCTTCTGGTTTATCTGCTTGTAAAATCATCCACATCATTTTCACATAATCTTTTGCATGCCCCCAATCTCTTTTTGCATCAAGGTTACCAAGATATAGTTTATCTTGAAGATTTAGAGCTATTTTAGATGCAGCTCGAGTAATTTTTCTAGTCACAAAAGTTTCACCTCTAACAGGACTTTCATGGTTAAATAAAATTCCATTACAAGCAAATATCCCATAAGCTTCTCTATAATTCACCGTTATCCAATACGCATACATTTTCGCGACCGCATAAGGGCTTCTTGGATAAAAAGGAGTTTTTTCACTTTGAGGAGTTTCTTGTACTTTTCCATAAAGTTCACTTGTTGATGCTTGATATATTTTTGTTTTCTTTTCAAGTCCCAGAAACCTGACAGCTTCAAGAATTCTTAATGTTCCTGTACCATCTGCATTTGCAACATATTCTGGAATTTCGAAACTTACATGAACATGACTCATAGCTGCTAAATTATATATTTCATCAGGCTGAATTTCTTGAATAATTCTTGTTAAGTTCATAAAATCTGTCATATCACCATAATGAAGATATAAATTAACATTTTTCTCATGTGGATCTTGGTACAAATGATCTATTCTATCTGTATTAAAAAGTGATGCTCTTCTTTTTATACCATGTACTACATATCCCTTTTTTAATAAAAATTCTGCCAAATAGCTCCCATCTTGTCCTGTTATTCCTGTTATTAGTGCTACTTTTTTATTTTCCATATTTTTTCCTTTTTTATTTAATCTCTCTTAAAATTATCTTCAAGTCTAATAATATCATCTTCACCTATATATTCCCCAACTTGTGCTTCTATTAAAACTACTGGTATTTTTCCTTCATTCTCAAGTCTATACACTTCACCCATTTTTATATATGTAGATTCATTTGGTCTTACATACTCTACTTTGTCTCCAACAGTAACTGTTGCAGTTCCAGACACTACTATCCAGTGTTCATTTCTATGAAAATGTTTTTGTAAAGATAGTCTTTTTCCTGGTTTTATTTTAATCATTTTATAATTCTTGATTATCTTTTCGCAAAATACCCACCTGTTTTAGTACTGCCTTTATACTCAATTTTATTTTCTTCTTTTAATTGTTTTATCCACCTTTCAATAGTTCTTTGAGTAACATTATTAAACTCTTTTGCAAGCGTTATAACTTTTACAGGCTGATTTTTTTTAATAAATTCATAAATATTATTTACACCGACATTTACACCGACATTTACACCGACATTTACACCGATATCTATTCCTTGACTTGATGTTTTTTGCTTTGTATAACTAAACTCTGCAAAAAAACCGTAGCCTTCATTTCTATAATTAAATTTCATTGTAGGATATGATTTAATCTGCTTTCTTACTCGCACAAATCCACTACCATATTTTTCAATATCTTTGGTTAGATAAAAGGCTTCAGCTATTAATTTATTTCGGGTACTTGCTGTATAAAAATCTGTTTTTAAGTCTTCTACAGTGATATCTCCATACAAACCGGACGGATTAAAAAATTGAATAGAACGGTCAAATATTTTAATCTGTATATCGGTAGAACTTTGATAATCACGATGAATAACAGCATTCAATAGCAATTCTCTGATAGCATCAAGTGGATATTCCGGAATTTCTGTACGCTGTGTTGTTTGTCCTGTTATCTCAAAGGCAAATTTAATATGAGAAACAATATACTGCATTGACTTTTCAACCACATCATACAAATTACCACTTATCATATTATCTGCAATAATTGTGCTTGGTGTTTTAAATCTTCCTATATGTACATTGTATAGTAAATCCTCTTTTGAGAATAAAATCATGGCTGCATTGGTTGGAATCTCATTTTTCAACAATCTTAACTTAACTAATGCTTCTTTTTCATCATTAGGTAAAACAAAACGCCCTGACTCATTTACTTTTGCAATAAATTGCCTTATTTTTTCTCGATTCAAATCATCAAATAAAGCACCCTGATATGGATATGAATCCCAAGAATATTGCATTGATTTTAAATACAAATCCGAGATTTCAGTCGCATCCATCAAATGGTTAGAAGATGAAATCCTTTTATAAAATTTCCCTTTAATAGAAATAGGTTTTACCGGATATTCTTGAATTTTAATGGCAACCACTTGTTTGTCCTCCCAAGAAACAATATCTATATCAGGAATAATAGACGGTTCGGTTTTTACCTTTATTTCATTTACCCATTTCTGCAAACTTTCTTTCTCTGTATCTAGTCCAATAACATCGGCATTATCTTTAATTCCAACATACACAACACCTCCTTTGGTATTTGCAAAAGCTACCAAAGTTTCTATCACAGCCTTTGAAAAAGAAGTCTTAAACTCTACTTTTTCATTTTCGCCTTCTAATAATATGTTGTGTACATCTATCATCAATTACCTGAAGCTACTTGGAATATTAACAACTCTGTCTTCCAACCATTCGGCATTGGTCAAATCTCCTTTTGGACAATCTTTAAACATGGGTAACTTGTTCATTAAATGCCAGATAGGTCTGGTCATAACATTATTTTCATTACTTTCTTTTAGCAAAAGGTCTCTTTCTTCCCTATTATTTAAAATTATTGCGTTGAGCCAATAATTTGATTTTTCATATTCTCGCTCATTGAAAAAAGCTATATTGTTATCTTGGCAGAACTTTGAATACTGTTTTGCTGTATCTCTTTTATTGTCTAAGAATAAATCTATTTGTTCCAGTTGTGCCACTCCCAAAGCTGCATTTATATTTGGCATTCTATAATTATACCCCACATAATCGTGAGCATATTCCCACGCATGAGGTATTTTGGCTTGTGTACTCAGATGCCTTGCCTGTTTTGCTATTTCTTCGTCATTTGTTAAAATTATGCCTCCACCTCCCGTGGTCATAATTTTGTTACCGTTAAACGATATTGCCGATAATAAACCAAAAGTACCAAGATGCTTACCTTTATAGAAACTTCCCATGGCTTCGGCCGCATCTTCCACCACCTCTATATGGTATTTTTTACATAACTCTACTATTTCTTCTATTCTGCAAGCATGACCCAAAGTGTGTATAGGCATACATGCCTTTATTCTGCGCCCCGTAGACTTATTAAAGCACTCTCCTTTCTTTATTTCTGCATTGTCTTTTAAATATTTTTCTAAAGCTACCGGAGACAACCCCATTGTATCTTCATCAACATCAATAAAAACAGGTATAGCGTTAGCATACGAAATAGCATTTGCCGTAGCTATAAAGGTCAATGGTTGGGTCATAACTTCATCATTATGCTTAACGCCCGCCAAAATCAGAGACAAATGCAGTGCATTTGTTCCATTTACACAAACTATTGCATGTTTTGATTTTGTATACTCTGCAACCTTTTGCTCAAACTCATCAACAAATTTACCTACACTTGATACAAAGGTCGAGTCAATACATTCGTTTAAATATTTTTTTTCATTCCCATTGAAGGCAGGAACATGCAAAGGAATAAATCCATTATTTTCTTTATATAAAATTCTAATAAAGGATATAATTGCGTTTGTTTTCATATTACATTTTAGAGTCTAAATATTTCCCGCTTTCTTTATGTCCAAAGTTTGGTATCATGGTGTAAAATAATTCTATTAAAGTACCCTTACTCCAATTTAAATTTTGTCTATATGGTTTTATCAAAAGTACTCAATTTTTTCATCAAAATTTATTTGATTTTTAATTATTCCCATATTTGTAAAAGAATCCATGTCCAGGGTCTCATCATCCGTGTAAAATTCTTCAAAATCTTTCTCTCCTGTTGTATCACTAATGGTGAAAAAACATGGCCATTTTTTGTTTAAATCTAAAGTGTCAACTACTGCTCGCGCCTCATCTTCGGAATGGCAAACATAATGTTCAAGACCCTTCTCTTTCAAGTATTTTTTTGCTATTTCTGCAAAAGTAATGAGATGCAAATTCTCACTTAATTTTGGGAAAAATATATCTCTATTTTCACCAAAGATGCAAGATATCAAACATAATTCGCCTGATTCTTTAGGCGTTACAAAATATCGCTTAATATCAGAAGGAGCTACAATAGGTTGTCGTTTTTCTAATCTTTTATTGAAACCATGCAACAAAGAACCATCTGAAAAATCAACATTTGCAAAGCGAGCCATTGATACATCAATTTGAGTAGAATACTTATGTACAAACATCTCCATTATACGCTTAGATGCTCCCATCATATTCACAGGGTTTGCTGCTTTATCAGTACTTACACAAAAGTATTTTTTACTTCCCTTGTCAATAGCCTGTTGTATAGTTTTGGTTGTGTTAAAAATATTAGTGTCTATCATTCGCATGAGTGTGTAGGGATCTTTTTCGCTGCGAACATGCTTCAATGCAGATAGGTTTAAAACATAATCGTATTTACCATCTTTTGAGATAAATGCATCATATTCTAACGCCCCTATATCTAAAGCAAAAGTTTGAAAATCACCTTTTATATACCCATAACTGCTTCTAATATCACGCACTAACTCTACTAAATTGTTTTTGCTTATGTCTACAGCATGCAGTTTTAGTGGATTTCGTTTAAAAATCTCCTTAGTAACAGACTGTCCTATGGATCCCGCTCCGCCTAACACTAAAAAAGTAGACTTTTGTACTATTGTCGAGAGTTTGATTTCTTGATCTCTACCTATTAAGTTTAGTATATTTATCACTATAATCTTCCATCAAAATCATCAACAATAGATTTAATATCAAATAAAACTGCATCATCTCTATTTGTTAAATCCAACTTTTTAAACTCATCATGAGCGACTGCTAAAATTATTCCATCATATTTTGAAAACTCAAGTTCATCAATTAAATCTAATTTATACTCAAAATTTACTTCTTCTTTTTCTGCCCATGGATCATAAACATCAATATTGCAGCCAAACTCTTCCAACTCTTCTATTACATCTATTACTCTGGAATTTCTAATATCAGGGCAATTTTCCTTAAAAGTTATACCAAGAACAAGTACATTTGAGCCTTCTATTTTATAACCTTTCTTGATCATGAGTTTTATAACTTGATTTGCTACATATATACCCATATTATCATTTAGTCTTCTCCCGGCCAATATAATTTCAGGATTATATCCTATTTGCTGTGCCTTATGGGTTAGATAATATGGGTCAACTCCGATACAGTGACCACCCACCAGCCCCGGTTTAAATGGTAAAAAATTCCATTTAGTTCCTGCTGCTTCTAATACTGCATTTGTATCAATGCCAAGTTTATTAAAAATAATCGCTAGCTCATTCACAAAAGCTATATTTATATCCCTCTGTGAATTCTCAATTACTTTTGCAGCCTCGGCAACTTTCATACTAGGTGCCAAATGAGTTCCTGCTCGAATAATAGATGCATACAACTCATCTACTTTTTTGCCAATTTCAGGAGTTGAGCCAGAGGTAACTTTTAGTATTTTCGTTACCGTGTGCTCCTTATCTCCGGGATTAATTCTTTCAGGAGAATAACCACAAAAGAAATCCTCATTAAACTTTAATCCAGACACCTTTTCAAGAACAGGAACACACTCCTCTTCGGTAGCCCCAGGATATACAGTGCTTTCATAGATAACAATATCCCCTTTTTTAAGGACTTTACCTACAGTTTCAGAAGCCTTAAACAGAGGATTCAAATCTGGCCTCTTATTCTTATCTATAGGCGTTGGAACTGTTACGATGTAAATATTACAATCTTGTATATCATTTATCTCTAAAGAAAATTTCACTCCATTATCCAACGATTCTTGGACTTGAGCATCTGATAATTCCAAAGATCTATCATACCCGGAGTTTAATTCTTCAACTCTCTGTCTTGAAATATCAAACCCCACAACAGAATATTTATAAGAAAAAGCATGGGCCAAAGGGAGCCCTACATATCCTAAACCTATTATGCATATTTTCATATTTTATTTTGCTCCTATCTATGATCATATTCAAAAAAATCCATATACCAGTCAACAAACTTATCTATCCCCTCCTGAACAGGAGTTGCGGGCTTATATCCCAAATCTTCGACCAAATCACTTACATCTGCAAATGTTGCAGGAACATCACCGGGTTGCATGGGCAGAAAATTTTTATCTATTATTTTGCCCAGTTTATTTTCTATTGCCTCAATAAAATCCATTAGCTTAACCGGATTATTATTTCCTATATTGTAAATCTTATAGGGAGCGGAGGATCTGGATGCCTGCCCCGTCTTCCCATTCCATACCTCATCTTTTTGAGCCGGATTATCAATGACCCGAACAACACCCTCAACGATATCATCTATATAGGTAAAATCCCTTAACATCTCGCCATTATTAAAAACATCAATCTGCCGCCCCTCCAGAGCTGCCTTGGTAAAGAGAAAAAGCGCC
>PDWI01008855.1_pt1 | contig 11732 bp, 10 predicted proteins | sample 1430891 | NCBI WGS metagenome assembly PDWI01 (sample SAMN01162508, study PRJNA174530) | Oral metagenome, whole genome shotgun sequencing project. | biome: Marine environment; feature: Marine mammal; material: Swab sample of the gingival sulcus; isolation source: swab sample of gingival sulcus...
AAGAAAGGCTACAAACATTATCAACCCAACAACAATCCTTACAACGGCATCGCCCTCAATAAGGAAGAATGGCGCGACAAAGGCGATTAAAATTCTTACAACTGTTAATATGTTCGGAAAATTCATGACCAAATATATAATTCCTTAAATGTTTATAATATAATATCTAAGACTCTCTCCTCTAAAACAAGTAACGCAACCTCAAAAAACACCTTCGGGCACAGCGAAACTAGAATCACTAAACAAACACAAAAATAACAAAATAGTTCCCTATTCAAGCAATTTAAAAAAAATACCGCCAACACACTTCTTACTTCTCAATACGAAAAATGTAAATTCTTATTGTTTATGTAATCAAAATATTTCCCGAATTATTATTTTTGTTTTAATACAAGAGAGAAAGACCCGACTCTCACCTTCTAACTATCTTCTCAATCAATCAGTTCTTGTATCTTTTTTTCGTCTTCTTTTATAACGTTTTCCATTTGATTTATGACGCTGACGAAATTATTTTTTGTCTTTGCAATTTTTGATTTGACGTTCGCTATTTGGCTGTCTATTTTCGACAATTTTTCTTTTCCTTGTTCTATGGCGGCTTTATATTCTTTTATTTTATTTTCCAATTCCGCAATTTTATTTTCGAGTTTTACGCCTTCTTCTTTTTTGGAGACGATACTTTCTTCAAGTTTATTATTCAAGGCGTGAGCAAAGCTCTCTTTTTCTTTTTTTATAACATTTTTGTAGTGATCAACTGTTTTCAAAAGCTCATCTTTGGTTATCCCAAGTGTTTGGGCAGTTGTAAAGGTGGATTTTATACCGACTTCCTCATCCATATTCATTGCCATTAAATTCAAAACAGAAGCTTTAAATTTCAGATAATCGAATTCATCGATATGATTATTTTTAATTGCAGATAAAAGAGCGTTGACACTTTTTTGGTCAAATTTCTCATCGAGTTGGAATAATTCTTTTAGGTCTATTTTCATTTTTTAATACATTGTTTTAAGTCTCAACAACCCTGCTTTAGCCTTCTGGTGTAAGCTACTTTTGTATTCGCTTGGATTTATATCAAGACACTTCAAATAATAATCTTTTGCTTTTTTGTACCTCTTCAATTCTTCACTAATCAACCCTACTTGCAATGCTGAATTACAAGCATAATAAAGCTCTCCATTCTTTCCCAAATCTATTGTCAAATCGAAATATTTGATTGCATCGGGATAATTTTTCAAAGCCTGCAATATTCTTGCTATTCTGTAATTGAACTCTAATTTCTTTTCTAAAGTATTTTCTATCTTATCTTCATGTGCTACGAGATAACTATATGCTTTTAAAAAATACGAACCATCATACAGCAATCTTGCTTTTAATAATACGGTATCCGGCATGATTGCATTCACAGACTCTACATAAGCTACTTTATCCTCGTCTACAACAGATTTGCCCTTGTAAGTACATTTTTCTATGTTTTGCCAATAACCGTCCTTGTTATTATTGAGCAATTCAAACCAAGCGAGTTTGAGATAAGCATCCTTTATGTAGTTTATTCCTAAAAAATTATCTACAAAATTAGACAGATAAACTTTTGCATCCTTTTCATTTTTATAGAGTTTACCTTTGCCTAACATATAATCTAAGTAGTAAAAAGGAAGTCTGCCATCGCCTTTAGGTCTTGATTCCAGTATTTCTATAGACTTGTCATTTTTCCCGACTTTTTGGGCGATATTAGCAGCAACGAAACAAGCAAGAGGGCTATTCTCTAAGTCAAAATCAGCATTTTCAATGATATCCCAAGAGCTTTCTTTGTTATTTTCCAAGTGATAGGCGATAAATGCTCTGATGGTATAAACTTCATCTCTAAACAATAAGTTATTGTTCTCACAATATTCAACCACCTTGTTTATTTCGTCTAAGCCTTCCTCTAAAGTACCATAGATACCACTAATTGTTTTAAGTAAATTCAAAGATTTTGGCGCAGTACCGATAATCGCATGAATGACGCTGAGGCTTTTTAGGTTTTCAATGAAGTCAGGGAACTCCTCTTTGTTTTTTTCCAACAATTTGAAAGCTGACCTAAACTCAAATGCCGCGGTAAAGTACTCCTCAAATTTAAGTCTTGCGAGTGCCCATTGCAATTTTACTTCGGCTTGGCTAAAACGATAGTAAGGGGACTTTTTATCCCCCTTTTTTATCATCTTTATTCTATGTTTTTTGTTTTTTTCAAGCTTTACGAACTCGTTATAATCCTCGTTGATAAATATTTTGTAAAAATCGATATAGTTTTCGATGTGATAGATGAGCATATTTCCGGATTCTGCCGTCTTCAGGCTATCCAATTGCCTTTGGGCTTTATCCAATTTAAGCTCAAGTATCGACTGATAGGCAGTCTTTATGCCATCGGTAATTTTAAAGTATTTCTGCCCAAAAATATTGGCACTAAATAACAAAAAGATTCCCACACTCAGCAGGAATCTTAATTTGTTTATATCGTATCTTATAAAAGAACTCATACACATTGAAGGGTGTATTATTTGTGCCTATAACAAATAATAGCTGCTATTTCTTTCTACGAGTTCTTCTTGTTGGTTTTTCTTCAACTACTTCTGTCCTGTCTTTCTTGTCCACTTCGGTAGCCAATTCGTCAGAAATCATTACCCTTCCGCAGTTTTCGCAGGCGATAATCTCTCTGTTTTGTGCTATTTCTATCTTGATTTGAGGTGGGACAGTATTATAACATCCGCCACAAGCGTATCTTTCTACGGTAACAACCGCCAAACCATTAACATATCTTTTTCTTAGAGCATTAAACCCGTTCAACAGCCTCTCATCTACCTTTTTACTAACTCTAATTATTTTTCTTTCAAGCACTCCTACCTTCTTCTCATTCTTTTTGATTATCTCTTGAAGCTCTTCTTTTTTCTTATCCAATGCCTTGTTTTTTTCTTCAATAACATCGTCCATAAGCGTGAATTGCTCCTTCAAGTCAGTCAATTTTTGCTCTATATCACCTATCTTTTTTTGTGATAATTCGACTTCTAAGTTTTGATATTCTATTTCCTTAGATAGAGCCTCGAATTCTCTATTGTTCTTAACATTGTCAAGCTGAACCTTATATTTTTCAATAGATTTGTTAGAATTTATAATATTCTGCTTGTGATTTTTAATTGAAAGGTCGTACTCCTCAATCTGGGACTTCATTTTCTCTTTCCTCTTATTCAATCCTCCTACTTCATCCTCCATATCACTTACCTCCATAGGTAATTCTCCCTGCAATTTATTAATATTATCCAATTCGGTTGAAGTAACCTGCAATTGATACAAATTTATCAATTTTTCTTCTATTGGATTTCTTGTAGGTTTATCATTACTTGCCATAATCTTACATATAATTTACCGGATTTGTTATTACATTTGTCAAACGAGCGGCAAAGGTACTAAATTTTTCTGTCAATATATCATAAATTAACTCAATAGTATAAATTTCACTCTCATAATGACCTATATCTGCAATTATAAGTTTATTTTCCGCATTAAAATACTCGTGATACTTAAAATCGGCGGTTACAAAAACATCTGCTCCCACACTGATAGCCTTGTTTAGCAAAAATGAGCAAGCACCACCGCAAATAGCCACCTTTTTGATAGGCTTATTTCTCAGCTTGGTATATTTGATAACATTGAGATTGAGCTTTTCCTTGATATGGCGTAGAAAATCCATCTCCTCAAGAGGTTCGTCCAGATTAGCTATTACACCTGTCCCGACTTTCTTATTCTGTAATAGAAATTCTCTTTTCGGGTCTAAAATTTCAAGGTTATCAAATCCTAATTTATGTGCTATTTTAGTACTTACACCGTTACAAAAATGATTGTCAAGATTGGTGTGAATCGCGTAAATAGCAATATCGTTTTTTATCGCTTTCAGAACAGTTCTACCGATATAGGTTTTTCCTGTCAATTTTTTGATACCTTGAAAAATTACCGGATGATGTGCTATCACCAAATTATATCCCAATTCTATTGCCTCATCAATGACTTCTTCCGTAGAATCAAGACAAATCAAGGCTCCCGTCAATTCTTCCTCTTGGTCTCCTACTATCAATCCCGCATTATCATACCTTTCTTGGTATTCTAATGGGGCTATCTCCTCAAGGTATTGTAAAACTTCTTTTATTTTCATTTATTTATTTTTTTTTGGCTTTTGGCTTTTAGCCGTTTGCCCTTAGCTTTTAATTTTCCATTTTCTTCGGTCTTCCGTCTTCCGACTTCGGTCTTTATAATCATTATGCTATGTGTTTAATAATTATTTTAATCGTGTCGGTTTCATCTGTTTCTTTTTTTTAGCCATTTGCCATTTGCCTTTAGCCATTAGCTCGCCATGTTTTTAATAAAGATAATTATTCCCTTAAATCATTGCCTCATTGAAACATTAGCTCCTTAACTCATTGTTCCCTTAAAACAAGCTAAAAGCCAAAGGCTAATCGCCAAAAGCCAAAAATCATTAACCATTAACCATTATTCCCCGTCCGTCCTATGCGTCATTTTCAATTCTCCATTTTCAATTTTCAATTAAAAGGTGCTTCGGTCTCCCGTCTTCCCACTCCAAACTTCCCTCTCTACAATCTTTTTCTAAAATCAGATAAATTCGTCGATATGGTCAGATGCGATTTTCCTCCTATGAAGTGCTCAATCGAATAGGCGTAATCAAATCTTATCTTTTTTATTCTCAGACCAAAGCCAAAACTAAATCCGGCAAAACTTCTATAGCCTATAACCCCCATTTCCTTAGCTTTCATGTAGTTATATGAAAACCTTAGTCTAAGAGGACCGCCTCCTTTCCCTATCATAAATTCACCACTGAATATCAAATGGCGAAGAACATTATCGGCAAACAATTCAATATCGTTTTTTCCGCCGGTATTAAGGAGGTTGTTTTCTTCATTCGGGTCGTCGTAGAGCAAATTCCAACGGTTAAGATGATGAGCGGTAACCGAAAATCTAAATGGTAAATGCTTTAATCTTTTTGTTACTCCCAACAATACATTTGAAGCTATCGGCTCCCTATTCTTACCAAAAGACTTCAACTGAAAACCAATATTTTTGAGTACAAACCCTATTGTAATATTTTTTTCCTTAATGGAGTATTGCGAGGCTATATCGAAGGCTATTCCGGTAGAATTGTAAGCCCCTATGCCCGAGAAAATAAATTTTGTATTTATTCCTACGCGCAATCTCTCGTACAATTGATGCGAAGTGCCAACGACCAAAGCGTAATCGTAGCCATCGACTTTTCCGAGAATATCGCCGTATTCGTTTGTCAATTCTTCGTCGCCATAATTTACATAAAGTACTCCGACGTGTAGAGGTAAATTCCATTTTTTAATGCGGAAGCCGTATGAGGCATATCCGCTATTGGTACCTGAAAACAAGAATTTATGGCTTAAAGAGAGGCTTGTAAACATTTTTTCGTTCAGCAAAGCCGGATTTTCCAATGCCATATTCACATCTTCGTCACCTATTGATACCACTCTTCCTCCTAATGCCGACAAGCGCGCTGTCGGTGAAATATCGAGAAATTTGTACACCCCTATCCCTCCGACTTGTGCTGAGAGATTCATTGTGAAAATCGATAAAAATATGATACAGATAAATGTTTTTCTCATACTTATTGGTTTTCGATGTCTACGATTTTTTTCAATTTATTTCTATCTATTTGAAGTGTGGAGTCAAGTTTAATATAGCCCTCATTTACACGCCAAAAAGTTCTACAATATCCCATATCACAAAGCAGTTTTCGCATTAAATCTCCGTTTTTGTCGTACTCATAAAGGGTGTCTTGCTCATTAGCCCCATTCAAGAACGTACCTTTCCAATGTAAGGTTCCCGAAGGATAATACTCTTTGAAGGCTCCATTTTCCAAACCGTTTTTCATACTCACTTCTTCTTGTATTTTTCCGTCAGGATAATACCTGTAAGAAATACCTTGCAGCTGGTCATCTATGAATTGCTGCCTTATTTTGACACTTCCATCGGGATAATACACAATATAATCTCCATTCAACTTACCATTTTTATACGTTTGAAGAATTTGTAAATTGCCTTCGGGAGAATATAACTTCTTAATTCCTTCCAACTTTCCCATTTTGTACCCACAACTGTCACTCAATTTACCATCGGAAAAAAATCTTAAAAATTGACCATCTTTGATGCTGTCATCAATGACATAATACTCATCTCTGTAATAGCCGCTTTGGTCATTAACTACAATTTTTTTGTGGTTGTCAAATTTACAAGAAGAAAACATCAACAAAAAAGCAAAAGCTATAAAGAAAAAATACTGAATATTCATATAAAAAAAATAACTTAACCTTATACCAATTTATAGAAATCTTTGAATAAGCATTAAAAGGTTTCTTATAGTTCAATTTATTTGAAACGATAAATTACGTTCCTAAGTATTAGCATTGTGTAATATTATTTCAATTTCCATATTCACTGCGACATTCATAAGTGCGAATGGTATTACAATTTTTGTTATCTTTGTAAAAGAAACCTTTGAGTTCAAAACATAGAGGTTGGCAGAGCAGTCTTTTCTAAGGGCTCAACACACAAATAATTTCAAAAAACTAAAAACACATTTACCATGAGAATTATCCAGATAACAGACCTTCACATTTACTCTAAAGACGAGGTGATAAATGGCGTTGACACAAGAGCCAATTTCTTGAACATATTGAAAAAAATCCAAGAATTGGAATATGATTTTTTGGTAATCACCGGCGATTTATGTTTTTCCGATGGAGATATTGAAGTTTATAAATGGATAAAACAAAAATTATCGGAATTCGGAGTAGAAAAGTACTACGTCATAGGAGGAAATCACGATGATGTCAGTGCAATAGCTGAGGTTTTCAATATCAAAGAACACTTGAACGATGATGAATTATATTACTTCGTAGAGCCAAATTTCATTTTTTTAGATACCGTAAAAGGGTATTGTAACGACAAGCAACTCGTATGGTTAAGCGAAAAAATAAAAAATATAGCACACAAAAACTCTATCGTTTTTATGCACCATCCGCCATTCAAGGCTGATGTCTATCACATGGACGGAAAATACTACTTCAAACAATCATCTAAATTTGAAGAGATATGTAATATTAACCATAATGCATCGTACGTGTTTTGCGGACATTACCACAACGAGATAACCCTCACAAAAGGTAATGTCAATATGTTCATAACGCCTTCTACTTATCTTCAAATATATATGTATTCGGAAAGCTTTAAAGTAGACCACCGTATTCCGGCATTCAGAATCGTAGATATCGAAGATAACAAGGTTAGAACTACGGTCAGATATTTATTGGAATAGCCGATTTTCTTATTTCTCTTTTTTTACATAAAAAACAAAACCATTTTTTTCATACATAACCTCCAATTGCGGATGTCTTCCCAATATTCTGTTCTTATGTATGTTTTTACTGACAAAATAAGCAGGTTTGGTAAGTTCCTTTTCCAATAGTTCCTCACTTGAATATACCAAATTTTCTTTTTGCATTTTATTGTAAAAATAATGGGCATAACTCTTCATCTCCAATACCGAAACGTAACAATCTTCATTTGCTTTAGCTTCGTAAAATTCTATTGGTGCAGCCTGTGTATATTTTTCAATTCTAGGAACGTATGATATCATTATGGTTTGTATGGTTAAAATGCCTAAGATAAGCAATAATCCCACGCCCATGCGTCTGTTCTTGGAATGTAGAAGGTACACACTAAGAGCGACCAACAAAACAAACACCACCCCATACAAAGCCTCGTAATTAGACCAGCTCACAACAGCTTGTAGGTTGCCAACTACAAAATCGTCCTCTATATATTTTGATGCAAATTGTGGGTTAGCACCGATAAGAGGCACCAAAGCAACGACAATGCCCCAAATACTTGCAATAAACAACAGAGAGGCACTAAAGTACCATTTCCAAGCCAATTTTTCTTTTAGATAATAATACAAAAAATAGGTAGCAAAATATGTTATCGGAAAATAAGCCAATGAAGAATAGTGAATGATTTTCGTTTGTACCAACGAGAAAATAACCAATACGATTATTAGCATCGCTAACATCCACTTTTGAAAATTCTGTAACAATTCATTTGAAAATCCGTGTCGCCTGATGCCTCCAAACATCAAAATAGAAGCGGGGAAACATCCTAAAAGCAACACTACAAAATGATAATATATCGGACCTCCATGCCCTGCGTCTTTTGTGCTCGCAAGTTCTATATTTCGCGTTATAAACTCGCTTATAAAGCCTATGCCGTCTTGGAAAAAACCCAGTCCGTACCAAGTAAAAGCAGTAATAAAAACGACAAATAGGAACAAAAATAATTCTTTATACAAAATTGACTTTCTCGAACGATTAAGCAGAAAGTATACGGTAACAGTAGTGATATTCAGCAATAGCCCTACAGGTCCTTTTGTCAATACGGATAATCCCGAGAAAATTCCTGCTAATATGAGATAGAGTGTTCGGCGTTTTGTGCCGCCATTGTTTTTATCACCGGAGTTGCCTTTTTCGGTAAGCAGGGTAATAAAATACACACTCAAAAAGATAAATAAGTTGAAAGTGGGGTCGATAAGTCCGCTTTTAAAATAAAAATGCGGCAAAAAACTACCGATATAAACGGCTACCCATAAAAGACCAAACTTACTGTCTTTGAGATGTCTTCCAATTAAATACAAAACCAATAACGTAATTATACCAATAATAGCATTGGGGAAACGAGCAGCCCACTCACCAACGCCAAAAATGGACATAGAGAGACTTTGCATCCAAAAGAAAAAGGGAGGCTTTTCGGTAAATACATGAAAACCTATTTGTACGTTTTGAAAATTGTCAGTCAGCAGCATTTCTCTCGCTGCCTCGGCAAAATTAATTTCATCCCAATCAAACAAATGAACACCACCCAAGAACGGAATAAACAAAAGTGCACCTGTCAAAACTATGAGTAACGAGTATGGGATTTTGCGAAGAATATTCAAAACAAACAGATTAAGTTAAAAAAATTGAAAAAACACAAGCCGCAAAGTTAAATAAACATTTTCGACATCTATTTTATATCTTCATGATTATTTGTCGGTTATTTAAATAACACCACCCTCTCAAATAACAATAAAAATACTTTACACATAAAAAGAAGCATAAGACAAACGGCATTTTTTATTTCAAATTAAAAAAAACAAAGTATTAGAAACCTTTGAATAAGTATTAAATAAACCCAAACTATGGACATTTTTTTCGTTATCAAAAATTTTAAGTCCTCACAACCACAAGGTTGCTGTGGGTTTAAATTTTCTCTTGCCTCAAACTTGCCTCATATTTTGGGTTATTCAAAGGTTTCTATTAACTAAAAGCTATTTTAATTAGAAACTGTTTTTATAGTATTTTTTTAATCAAATATTAAAGCTATGTTTTTAATTTTAAAATAAGTTTTCATAAATTTGAGGCGGAATGGAATATACCCCCTAAGATGAATGTTAAAAGACATGTCATACTAATTTTGTTTTATCTGTGTACAAATTATATTTTGTTATCACAAGAAGACACCTTGTTGCTTAATTACAAATCGTATAAGGGGCTTAAAAAAATAGAGAATGGGATAAGTTTATGCAACAAGATTAATAACCCTAAAACTCTGTTGGAGTTTAGTAAAAAATTGTCAGAAGATGTACAAGAAATTGCCCCTAATACCATTCTACACGCCAAAGTATTGAAAAAACTATCGGATGCATACTATGAAAACAGGATAATTGATAAATCCAATGAAGAGATGAAAAAAGCTATAAGTATAGCTACATCACTACCAAAAATAGATTCGTCTCTTATCGGTGAGATGTATAACGATATGGGGTTAAATTATGGAGATTTTACCAACGACTTAGAATCTGCTACAAAATATCTCACGATGGCTGTAGAATATTTGCAAAACTCAGATGCTATTTCTACTAAAGCTGATGCAAAAAGTAATCTCGCTTCAATTTATGTCAAAAAAGGAGAGTATGAAAAGGCTATAAATCTATTTCTTGAAGCTTACGAAATAGACAAGAAAGTGGGAAATAAAAATAAAATATCAAGCTCTTTGAACAACATAGGACGTGTATATTCTGACTGGAAAAAATACGATACCGGCATTGAATATTACTTAAAATCTATAGAACTTCTCGATACCGCAAATAATAAGTTTGACTTGACTATCAGGTATAATAACATAGGAACAGCCTACATGCTAAAAAAAGAATACGTTAAAGCCATAACTTGGATAAATAAAGCGAGAAAAATAGATGAACAATATAATAACATATACAAGCTACCTATAAGATATTACAATCTTGGAACATCTTATTATTCTCTAAAAAACTTCTATGAAGCTGAATACTATATGGAAAAATCCAAAAACCTGTATTTAAAGCTAAATGATTTCCAAGGATTAGCACGTACATACTTAGGTCTTGGAAATATATATTCCGCTCAAAAACAATACGACAAATCATTAAATAATTACCTGCTTTCCGAGAAATATACAAATAAAATAAAGTCACTATCTCAAAAAATGTTGATTAACAAATCCCTATACCATTTTCATGAAAATTTAGAAAATTATAAACAAGCACTACATTATTTAAAAAGACATATTTTATTCAAGGATTCTTTATACGATAAAAATACGGCAAAACAAATTGAAGAACTTGAAGTAAAATACCAAACATCAAAAAAAGAGCTTGAAATATCAAAATTAGAAACGGATAACGACCTAAAAATTAAAGAAATAACTTTTAGAAAGAGGGAGAGAAATATTGCTACCGGAGGACTGATTATCATAGTGATAATTTTAATTGTATTGATTAAATTATACAGGAAACTACACAATCAAAAAATATTACTAGCATCACAAAACGAGGAGCTGGAACGCTTAAACAAAATTCAAAATCAGCTTTTCAGCGTTGTTTCGCATGATTTCAGAAGCATTGTAACTTCATATCTTTCAAGCGCAAAGATAATGGAGTATTATTTGGAAAAAGGCAATCCCGAAAAGTTGATACCGATAGCCAACGAGTTGACTAAAAATAGTCGAAACTTATCCTCAATGCTTGAAAATCTACTACAATGGGCACTGATTAGAAAAAAAGGATTGGAAACAGAAAAGAGTATTTTGTCCATAAAAGAAGTTGTTGCAAATACAGTAAAAGGAATCCAACAACAGTTTGATAGCAAAGAAAATAAAATTATATACTCAATTGAAGACGAAAAAGTTTTATGCAACGAAGAAAGTCTAAAAATAATAATTAGAAACTTATTGTTAAACAGTAATAAATTTACGAGAAATGGAGAGATTAAACTGGAGGCTGAATCGGTAGATGATAAAACTTTAATTTCAGTATCAGATACCGGTATAGGAATGAGCCAAGAAAAAGTTAAGAATATTTTTAACTTCGGAAAAGAAAAGCCTAAACGAGGAACAGATGGTGAAAAGGGAACAGGGTTGGGGTTGATATTGGTTATGGAACATCTAGATATTAATAACGGCTCTATTCAAGTAAGTAGCGAATTAAGAAAAGGTACAACATTTAAAATTACTTTGCCAAATGGAAACAAATAAAATTAGAGTATTTATACTGGAGGATGAAATAATACATTCAGAGGCTTTAAAAATAACGCTCGAAGAATGTAATT
>PDWI01008856.1_pt1 | contig 11732 bp, 13 predicted proteins | sample 1430891 | NCBI WGS metagenome assembly PDWI01 (sample SAMN01162508, study PRJNA174530) | Oral metagenome, whole genome shotgun sequencing project. | biome: Marine environment; feature: Marine mammal; material: Swab sample of the gingival sulcus; isolation source: swab sample of gingival sulcus...
CTTTTAATACTTTTATTATATTAATTATATGTTATAATTAATCCACCTTTTATCGGTAAGGTTATCGATAAAATTATTTTATCAATTATTTTTTACTAAGACATTATTAACACAATACAATGAAAGAAAGTGATTATACTAACCCTATTCTTTATTTATTAATTAAAGAAATACAGCACTCTTGGGATATGCTGATGTGTTGTGTAAGTAATAAAAGTAATGAATATGATGGAATAAATTGAAGATGGCAGTCCTTTGGGCTGCCATCTTTGTTTTTGTATGAAAGTAAATTGAGGAGATAATAATGGACGCTTTATTAAACAGCTGGACACTAACGTGGTTTGTGATACTCAATATTGCCACTTTGGCATTAGTAGGAGTTTACTACCTGTTTGACATAATGGGAAAAGGAGGAAAATAAAATGCTACTTAACTGGATAATTTTAGGTCTCTCTATTGTATTATTAATGTATTTAGGTGGGCTAGCAGGTAAACGAGTTTCTGATGAAGACGAAGGCGACTTTTTAGTTGCTGGTCGTTCACTTGGACCTTTTGTTGTTGCGGGTACTGTGATTGCCACAGGATTTAGTGGCTGGGGATTTATGGGTTCGCCTGGTGCAGCTTATCAGTTTGGTTCAATTGAATTATTAGGAAACTTCCTATTTGGTCCAGCTATGGTTGTCGCTGTGTTATTCTTTGCTCGTTATTTACGCAATCGTGCCGAGGATATCGGTAGTGACACTATTCCTGAGTTCGTTGTGAATTTACATTGTGACGATAGAAATAGTGGTGCTGCACGTATTTTACGAGTGATTACGTCCATCGGTATGGTTATTTTCTTAACAGTTTTCTTAACAGGACAAATTCGTGCTTTGGGAATGTTAGGGGGCAGCTGGTTAGGTATAGATCCTAAATATGCCTCAGCATTACTACTTATCATTATTGCCATTTATACGATGTGGGGTGGTTTGTTAGCCGTTGCTTGGACGGATACCTTTATGGTTATCGGTATGGTAGTTGCCGCTATTTATATGAGTGTACAAATTTTCACCGATATTTCACTAACTGAAATGATTCAACAATTAGAAGCTGTTGATAAGAATTTCACTCAACCAGAAACTTCTACCCCTTATGGGCAATCCAAGGCATCGGTATTTTTGGTCTTTGCTTATGCAATGGTATTTAGTACGGCATTACCTTATATGTCCGTGCGTTTTATGGCAATGAAAAAAGGCATTAGTATTGCTAGAACTGGGTTATATACCGCTATTTTAGGTTGTATTTTGAGTATCGTACCATTAGTTGGTTTATATGTACGCTTAAAAAATCCTGGATTATCAAACCCAGATGATGCTATGCCTTGGTATTTAGCCAATATTCCACCAGTATTAATCGGTAGTATTATTACATTATTTATTTTATTTGCCATGAAATCAACAGCAAACTCTATCCTGCATAGTCTATCAACTGCCATCTCCCACGATATGCGTCAAGCACTATTTGTTGATAGTCACTTACCAGGTAAAAAAGTTTTACAGCTTAACCGTATATGGGTTATTTTGGTTTCTTTGTTAGGCTTTGCATCCACTTTCTTTTTACCAGAAGCAATGCTTAACTTCTTAGGCATCTTTTCTAGTGGTACGTTAATGGCTGCCTTGTCTGGTGTATTACTAGTATCCATTTTTTACACGGGAACGATTGCTGGTGCTTTAGCATCAATGTTTGCTGGTGCGATAACTAGTGTGTACCTACTTACCTCGGGTATTGTTGGCTGGGTAGAAGGACCACTTATCGGTGTTGTCGTCTCTGGTGTTACTTATGTAAGTATTAGTATGATAACAAAAAAGAAAGTGGCATAAACACCCTTTCATAGTAAAATTAAAAGCCATACAATACGTATTGTATGGCTTTTATTATATAACTAGGCAATAGAAAGATGACCACTGAAATACAATTAATTAATGCTCTAAAACATCTCCTAAAAGAACATAAAAAAACCTATAAGGATGTTGCTAATTGGCTAAGCTTATCAGAAGGTTCAGTTAAACGCTTATTCTCAAATACCAGTATGACCATTGAACGTATGGTAACCATTTTAGAACATTTAGGCTGTGATATGAATGATTTGGTCGTCGTAATGAATGCACAAACTAAGCAAATTTCACAAATCAGCATTGAACACGAACAAGCCCTAGTTGATGATATCCCCACCATGCTGACAGCATTGGCTGTATTGAGTAATTTACGATTTAACGATATTGTCAAACAGTATACCTATGATGAATTAACCATTGAGCGTGCCCTATTAAAACTGGACAAAATGGGGATTTTAACCTTATTACCAAATAATCATTATCAGCTAAACCTGCACCCAAACTTTCGTTGGCAATTAGGTGGACCAATACAACAATTCTTTATGAATACATTATCAGGAGATTTCTTAGGAAAACAACTAGCAACAGGCGAAGAGCTATTAGTTTTGGTCGGTATGTTAGGTAAAGAGTCCCAACAACGTCTAAAGTGGCTAATTGATGACTTTTCACAACGATTCCAAGAACTCAACATTGCCGACAGATCATTGCCACTATGCCAAAAAGATGCCATTTTTATCGCCCTAGCCCAACGCAAAAACTGGTTTAGCCATCATAAAAATTAAGTTATGTCACAGTAAAAAGCAAAACAGGAAGTTTCAAAGAAAAAACACAAAAGATTTCTAGTTAGGAAAACTAAGATAAATTAATAAGAAAATAAATGGTGCCCAGGGCCGGACTCGAACCGGCACGGTGTTTCCACCGAGGGATTTTAAATCCCTTGCGTCTACCAATTTCGCCACCCGGGCAAATTAGAGTGTGTAAATTGGAGATGCGTATAGTACGGAAATATGTTTTTTTTGTCAAACTTTTTTTCAACAAAAATTATCATTTTTTTACTAAATGTTACTTGCAATTTATACACGACATCGTAACATACCGGTTTTAATTAGAAATTTTACAGGCACAGAGTTAGCAATGCATAATAATAAATTACGTAACATTCATATTGTTTCCCAAGAAACCTTATTAACACCACATTCATTACGTGAAGAGATTCCTGTTAGCGATAAAGCTACGGAAGTCGTTTCTCTGGGACGAGAGACTATCCAAAATATTTTAGACCGTAAGGATCCAAGAATTTTTGTCATTACTGGTCCTTGTTCCATTCACGACTTGAAGTCTGCAATGGAATATGCTGAGCGTTTTCAAAAACTTGCCAAAGAAGTTTCAGAAACCATTTATTTAGTCATGCGGGTTTATTTTGAAAAACCTCGTACCACCGTTGGCTGGAAAGGCTTTATTAACGACCCTGATCTAAATGACTCATTTAATATTACCAAAGGACTACATTTAGGTAGACAATTACTACTTGATTTAGCAGAAATGGGGATTCCAACCGCCACCGAAGCACTTGATCCAGTTACCCCTCAATTTATCGGCGATTTAATCTCGTGGACGGCTATCGGTGCGAGAACTGCAGAATCACAAACTCACCGAGAGATGAGTTCAGGACTGTCCACACCAGTTGGTTTCAAAAACGGTACCGATGGTAGTTTGGATACTTGTGTAAACGCTATGCAATCAGCCTCTGCCCCACATAGTTTTTTAGGCATTGATTCAGAAGGTCGCACTGCAATCACACACTCTACAGGCAACCCATACTCTCATGTTGTATTACGTGGGGGTAGAAATGGACCAAATTATGACAGCGTGAATATTACACTGACTGAACAAGCCCTAGAAAAAGCAGGATTACCAAAAAATATAGTCGTTGATTGTTCACATGCCAATTCAAATAAAGACCCACTACTGCAACCTTTGGTCATGGATAACTGTATTCATCAAATTACCGAGGGAAACAAATCTATTGTTGGGCTAATGATTGAATCTCATCTAAATGAAGGTAATCAGAATATTTCATCCAATCTTGATGATTTACAATATGGTGTATCGGTTACTGATGGCTGTGTTAATTGGGAAACCACAGAAAGTATGTTACGAAATGCACATCAATTGCTTATGGATTATCGAAAAAATGCTTAGATTTTTCTTATTATTGCTATCGCTTTCAGCATCGGTAGCAATCGCAGAATACCAACCCGAAAACAAACCTGATAATGCCTGGAGCATTCTCAAAACGCCAACCACGGGGCAAGCAGAACCTATCGGTAGCTACGCCAATGGTTGTATGGCTGGTGCTAAAAGATTACCTAAATCAGGCAAAGGTTATGTGGATATGCGACGCAATCGTGCTCGCTACTATGGACAGCCTGAATTAATCCAATTTATTCAAGCATTGGGGAGATATACTGCTAAACATCATGGAAAAAAACATCTCATTGGTGATTTATCACAAGCCCGCGGTGGACGAATGAATTTTGGACACAGTAGTCACCAAATTGGGCTTGATGTCGATATTTGGATACAAACGGTCGATATAGGCAAAGCTGTCAATCCCTATCGTGAGATGAAAAGCATTGTTGATAAGGTGTCTGGTACGATTATCGGTGGAGATATTCCTAAAGCCACACGTGATGCTCTGCATTTTTCAGCAACACACCCCAAGGTTGCCCGAATTTTCGTTAACCCTGTTATTAAAATGCATTTATGCCAAACAGAAATCAATACTTCATGGTTAAGAAAATTACGTCCTTGGTGGGGGCATAATAAACATTTTCACGTCAGATTATCTTGTCCACCTAATGCCGAGAATTGTAAAAATCAAGATCCACCATCAGCTGGCGATGGCTGTAATGACAGTTTATACGATTGGGTTGAGGAACAAAGTCTAAGGCTATTAAGAAAATCAATCCCTGCGAAAGTTAATATAAAAGCAAAGAAAAAGCGTAAACCTAAAATACTACCAGAGCAGTGTAAATGGATACAAAGTAAATAATTTTTCACCAAATTGTAACAATAAAAACATTCTGTTAGCAGTTCTATTATGTTATGATTATCAACCTTACTTACATAAAATACTTTTGAGGAAATATGATGAAAAAAATGATTTTAGCAGCTTCTGCAACAACTTTATTATTAGCTGGTTGTGCGAATGGTGTAACAAAAGCAGATTTAGACGCACTACGTTCTGACGTAGCAGCCGCTAAACAAGCATCACAACGTGCATACCAAGCGGCTCAACAAGCCAACTTAAACGCGCAAGATGCAAAAGCAATGTCACTTCGTACTGATGAAAAGTTGAACCGTATGTTCAGAAAAGCTCAAATGAAATAACCTCATTTCATTTAATAAAAAGAGGCTATCGGTGTAATACCGATAGCCTTTTTTATTATTTCAAACACCGATAACTTATTTACTCTGATAAAGAGCTTTCTAAAAATAGTACAGTTTGGACGAAAATGGTCATTTTCAAAACGGAATTTACAATAAGTCAATGAGTATTTGGAAATGGCTATTTTCGCCCAAGATGTGCGCTTTTAAGAATACCCGACAGCTTACTTCACAACAATTTCATCACCTGCAACTATGACCACATCCGCTTTACGATGGGCAAACAAGCCAACCGTAATCACACCAGGAATCTCATTAATCGCTGTTTCCATTTTGTGTGGTTCAGCAATTTGCATATGATGAATATCTAAAATTTCGCCACCGTTATCGGTAATTACGCCATCACGCCACACAGGTTGATAACCCATTTTAGCAATTTTTCTAGCAACAAAACTTCTCGCCATTGGAATCACTTCTACAGGCAGTGGGAATTTTCCTAATACTTCAACTTCTTTACTTTTATCAACAATACAAACAAAAGTCTTTGCTGCACTGGAGATCACTTTTTCTCGGGTAAGGGCTGCACCACCACCTTTAATCATTTGTTTTAATTCATTAACCTCATCAGCACCATCAATATAAACAGGAATATCACCAACCGAATTTAGGTCAAAAACAGGAATACCTAGTGCTTCTAGTTTCGCGGTGCTTTCATCACTGGCTGATACAGCCCCTTCGATTTGATGTTTGATTTTTCCTAGTTCTTCAATAAAAAAACCAACGGTTGAACCCGAACCAACCCCGACAATCGTATTTGGTTCTACCCACTCAATCGCTTTTTGAGCAGCTTTTTGCTTTAATAAATCTTGTGAATTCATGTTATACTTACCCTATGAAAAAATTAATGAACAATATTTTAACATCGCCAGTTTACGATGTTGCAGAAAAAACGCCGTTAGATGAGTTTTCTCTTCTGTCGGCTCGATATAATAACCGTATTTTTGCCAAACGGGAAGACTTACAACCTGTTTTTTCGTTTAAATGTCGTGGTGCCTATAATAAACTCATTCACTTATCCGAGACAGGGGCTGCTCCAAATGGTGTGATTGCAGCATCAGCTGGTAACCATGCCCAAGGACTAGCCCTATCGGCAAATAAATTAAAAATCCCAGCCACAATTGTAATGCCGAACATTACGCCTGAAATAAAAATTAACGCTGTCAAGCGTTTTGGTGGGGATTGGGTCAATGTCGTCATTTATGGTAATGATTTTGACGAAGCAGCAAGCCACGCCAAACAATTACAAACTGAACAGGGTTTGGTCTTCGTTCACCCATTTGATGACGAAGATGTGATTGCTGGACAAGGCACAATCGGAAAAGAAATCATCGAAGACTTACGCCACATTGATGCGATTTTTATTCCAGTTGGTGGCGGCGGATTGCTCGCAGGTGTTGGTGCATATGTGAAAACCGTCAAACCAAATATCAAGATTATCGGTGTTGAGCATCACGAATCGGCCTCAATGACCGAATCTCTACATCAAGGAAAGCAAGTCACATTAAAACACGTCAGTGTTTTTGCCGATGGCGTTGCTGTCAAACGTGTAGGTGATAAAACTTTTGCAATCGCACAGCAAGTCGTCAATGAAATGATTACCGTGACCACCGATGAACTCTGTGCCACAATTAATAATATTTTTGATGAGAAACGCACCATTGTTGAACCGTCAGGGGCGGTGGCACTGGCTGGCATCAAGAAATGGATTAAGGAAAATAACGCCACTGGCTTAAACTTAGTCGGTATTTTAAGTGGGGCAAATATGAATTTTGACCGCTTACGACACGTCACCGAACGTACCGCTATCGGTGCAAAAACTGAATGTTTACTCGGCGTGACAATCCCTGAAAAAGCAGGTGCATTCAAAATGCTGTGTGAATGTATTAGTCAACGTAGTATTACCGAATTCAACTATCGCTATTCGGGCAACAACAACCGCCCTGCTCAAATTTTTATTGGTATTGCTATTCGTGAAGGGCAGACAGAAATTGATGGAATTATCAGTAATCTTGAAAAAAATGATTACCCTGTGAAGGATTTTTCCGATGATGACACCGCTAAACTCCATATGCGATACATGGTTGGTGGGCATAATACCGATAAGCCTGAATTACTCTATCGGTTTGAGTTTCCAGAACGCCCTGGGGCTTTGCTGAATTTCTTAAATCATATCGGCAACCATAATATTACCCTGTTTCATTATCGAAATCACGGCTCAGATTATGGACGAGTGCTTATCGGTATTGAAAAACCAGATAATGTTCAAGCATTGGAAAACATATTGGATAATATTGGTTATTACTATGTTAATGAAACTCAGAATGATGCCTATCAAATGTTTTTAGGAAAATAAAAAATCATATTCCATAGAGGAACAAATATTCCAACTTCATCTGACAATCGTCTATTTTTCTTAGTTGATTGTCAGATGAGGTTTTAACCTAAAAACTTCTCCTTCCAGATTTCTTTTTTCTCAATCTAAGTCTATTCCACTATATACATCATTAAGAATTGCTTCTGTTTAAATTTAAGAAACAACTAATCACTAAACGGCTAACACTGACTTTTGTAACACCCTTAATACCAATGTGTTAGATTAAGTAGGCACTTGTACAACCGACGGTAACTGGGCAAATGGCTTAAAAATGCACGATGAAGCTAAATGGGAGTTTGCTGAACTCTCTACTGTTTATACCACAACTGACTACGGCTAAACATCAATACTTTACCTGTCACTTTCAGTGTTTTTCCAGCATCAATAACTTTAATTTCAGCACGGTATACTTTTCCTTTTTTAGGGTCTAAAATTTTACCACCAGTCCACTTATCACCATCCTTTTTAAGTCCCCACAGGACTTCCATTCCTTCTATTGGTTGGTTTTTCTTAGCACCATCACATTTTTTACAGACAGAACCAGGCTTTTGCAATAATTTAAGCACTTTGCCAGCCATTGTGCCGTCGGCTTTTTGATAAACTTGAACAATTGACTTGGCTTGTTTAGTTTCATCATCAATCGTTTTCCATTGTCCAACAGGGCTCCCTGCAAAAACTGATTGCGAAGCAGTTAGTAATAAAAACATCATTAATTTTTTCATTGTTTATCCTCTTTGTTTTAATTTTAAGTAAGTAATAATTATTATATGCGAAATTCACTATGCTTTGATATTATTTCTGACAACTCGGGCAATAAAAACTATTTCGCCCACCTAATTTAATGGTCTTTATCGGTGTTTTACATTGTACACACGGGCTATCAGTTTTACCGTACACCGATAACGATTGCTGGAAGTAACCAGGTTTTGCCTCGGCATTTTCGAAATCACTAATCGTTGTACCACCTTGTGCAATGGCTTTTTGCAAGATACGTTTAATTGCTTGAACTAACCGCTGATAACGTGGTTTGCTGATTTTCCCACTAGATGTTTGTGGACGAATCTCAGCTGAATACAATGCCTCACAAGCATAAATATTACCCACACCAACCACAATTTCCTGATTCATTATCAAATTTTTTATTGGTTGAGTTTTATTTCTGGAAATTTTATAAAGATATTCAGCACTAAAAGCATCAGATAAAGGTTCAATACCATAATGTGCGATACTTGCTTGCATTGATGTTTCATCTGCAAACCATTTCAAATAACCAAAACGTCTAGGGTCATGAAAGCGTAAAATCCTGCCATTATCTAATTGGCATTCAACATGGTCATGTTGGCGTTTTTCCTCATTTGGCTGGCTAACTCGCAAACTACCTGTCATTCCTAAATGCCAGAGTAAATAGCCATTTTCCAGCTGCATCACAATAATTTTTGCTCGCCGATAAACTCGGACAATTTTTTGCCCCGTTATTTTTTTTATCCACGCTTTATCGAGAGGATAGCGAATTTTATCACGATGAAATAAGCTATCGGTAATCGTCGCTTTTTCGACATAATGTCGCAGACCGACAACGGTAGTTTCAACTTCTGGTAACTCGGGCATTGACTAAATGACCAAAACTGATTTGAGTTTTTTCATTGCTTGGCTTTCAATCTGGCGAATGCGTTCGGCAGATACATCATATTCAGCAGCCAAGTCGTGTAGTGTCGGTTTATTACCTTCGTCTAGCCAACGACGCTTAACAATATCCTGACTACGTTCATCAAGTGTTGCGAGTGCTTTATGAATCGCACTTTGTGTATTCGCCTCAGTTTCGTCATTTTCAACAATAACGGCAGGATCATTGCTCTCTTCGTGAGTTAGCCAGTGGCTTGGGGCGGTTGTTGCCTCATCACTATCACTATTATCTGGCCCATCAAAACCGATATCTTGCCCAGCTAGTCGAGATTCCATTTCAAACACTTGTTTGGTACTAACATTTAAGTCTTTGGCAATTTTTTTGGCTTCTTCTTGCGTTAGCCAGTTAAAATCCCTTTTTTTGCTACGTAAATTGAAAAATAATTTGCGTTGTTCTTTGGTCGTGGCAATCTTGACCATTTTCCAATTTTTTATCACAAATTCATTGATTTCTGATTTTATCCAATGCACAGCAAACGAAGCCAAACGTACATTTTTGTTGGGATCAAAACTTTTCACCGCTTTCATTAAGCCAATATTACCCTCTTGAATTAAATCAGACAGTGGCAATCCATAACCACGATAATTCTTAGCGATATAAACCACAAAGCGTAAATGATGCATCACCAATGTTCTCGCCGCATCAATATCGTGTTCATTATATAATTTACGTGCTAATTCTTGTTCCTCTTCTCTGCTTAGAATAGGAATTTGATTGATTCTGCGTAAATAGTTACCAATATCATCGGTCGCCGACGGCAGCTGGGTTTTGCTTGGGATTAATTCATTACTCATAATTATAGTATATGGGATTTATCCCTAAAAAGACAATGCCAATTAGATGACGATTTTTTAATATAAACAAAAATGAATTAGAAACTATGATAGATACTGCTAGATTAAGCACGATATTTTTCTTATAATAGTCTCTTCAAGACTAATAAAATTATTATTTAGAGAGTATGCTATGACAAATAAACTATATCTGCCTACTTTATTATCCTTATTACTATTAGGAGGCTGTACTAATTATTTTAGCAAATATCAAACTCATTATCGTATTGTGACAACAAATGGACAGCACTACTACAGTGACAGCAAGCCTGATTTAGACAAATCAACTGGTGTTTATAAAATTGAAGATTTAGATGGCAACACACACCATATTAAACAAGGTTTAATTTATCAGGTCGAAAAATACAAACATAAGAAATAAACAATAAAACGCCTTACACTATAAATTAAGATGGGTGAATGATAAATGTCGTCATTCATCTTGTTCTATTATTGATAATATTTATTAACTATAGGTCTAAAACATTATGACACACGCAATTCAAGTTATTCCAACACATACTGGCATAGGCTTAACCTCTTCTATTATCGGTCTCTTTTATGCGTTTCATCAACGTGGTGTAAAAGTCACTTATTATAAGCCTATTGATCAAATTGATTCACACGCTTTTCAGATTTTACAAACACTATCAGAAAAGCCACTGACGCCACCGATAGATGCAGGGCGTGCAGATAAACTGCTTTCTGAAGAGAAAACCGATGTCTTACTAGAAGAAATCATCGTCACTTATGAAAAGCTTAAAGCCGAAAACCAAATCGTCATTATTGGCGGATTATTGGAGACCAAACAACAGCCTTATGCTAGCGAACTTAATCAAATGATTGCTAAGGCTATCGGTGCTGACGTGGTGCTTGCGACAGATACGTCTGGTGTTGAAAATTTATCACAATTTGAACATCGCCTAGAATTTAGTGCAAAAGATTTTGGTGGTACGAAAAACTCACGTATTTTAGGAACGATTATCAACCGAATCGATCAAAATCCACTGCTACCTTTTGCTGAAATTAAGCAGTCTGATATTTTCAACGAGAATTTCAGATTACTTGCTGGCGTGCCTCATAACCCAGCATTGAGCTTCCCTCGCACTGTTGATGCCTTTGAATTCTTAGGTGGAAAAGTGCTTTGCGAAGGAGAAGCTAGCACGCGTAGAATCTCAGATTATGCCATGATTGCCCGTACTATTCCTAATGCCGTCGAATTTTTATCCGCAGGCTATTTAGTGATTACACCTTCTGATCGTGATGATGTCATTATGGCAACAGCACTTGCCGCTGCTGGCGGGCATAAAATTGCAGGTTTGATTTTAACAGGTAAAACAGAACCAACACCACAAGTGATGGAATTATGCTTACCACATATTAAGCAGTCAAATTTACCTGTTTTACAAGTCAATATTAGTTCGTGGAAAATTGCCAAATATATGGACAATTTTAATTTGCATATTCCTGATGATGACAGCGAACGCAGTCTTAAAACGATGGAACACTTTGCAGAA
>PDWI01008858.1_pt1 | contig 11730 bp, 18 predicted proteins | sample 1430891 | NCBI WGS metagenome assembly PDWI01 (sample SAMN01162508, study PRJNA174530) | Oral metagenome, whole genome shotgun sequencing project. | biome: Marine environment; feature: Marine mammal; material: Swab sample of the gingival sulcus; isolation source: swab sample of gingival sulcus...
CCGTCAATACTCAATTTACCGTCCTCTTTGTATGCAATATTTTTGATTTTCATACCGTCGTAGTCTAAGTTGCGTTTCGCTTCGATAAGCAAGCCGGTATAATTGTCATCATTTAGCATTTGAACGATTCCAACGCCTAACTCGGGAAATTCTTTATACTCTCCCTTATTCGCCAATAGTATATGCTTTTGGTGTTGTTCGTCAGAATGTCCTAACACGAAATCACCCCCTCGTATTTTAAGGTCGCCCTGTTCGTTTAATACAAAATCCTGCATACTCTTTTTATATGCAAAAGTCCTGTTTTCTATGCCTTATAAAAACTTCAAAATCAAGCGTTGTGGAAAATCTATACAACCATTGTATGGTATTTATACAACGCTTGATTGTCGGCTTTTTTGCCATTTGGATAACCGCCACATTTGCAATGCTTAAACAGGAATAAAAACGGCTGAAAAAATGGCAAAAACCTATGACTTTATAGTAAATACAGAAAATGTAAACAGTTACGGATTTAGAATATTGACAGATGGTATCGATACCGAACAATATATGCGTAATCCTGTTGTGTTGTATGGACACAATCGCCGTGAGTATAATCCGCAAGGCGATGAAGTTATCGGGCGAGTTGTCAAATTGAGAAAGGAAGAAAGGAAGCTTATTGCTACCGTTGAATTTGACGAAAAGGACGAATTTGCTCGAAAGATAGCCGGTAAAGTAGAACGTGGTTATATCCGAATGGCCAGTATAAATGCTGAAGTAATAGAAGCATCAATGGCAGAGGAGTATGTGTTGCCTGGACAAACATTAGAGACCGTTATCAAGTGTAAAATGGTGGAACTCTCTATTGTAGATATAGGTGGAAATGACGATGCGTTGAGGCTGTCAAAAGACGGAAAACCTGTGAAATTGAACAAAATAAAACCCATTGAAAATAAGAAGAATATGGAATTTACAACAATTGCTTTGGCTCTTGGTATGAGCGGAAAGCCAGACGAAAATGCTGTATTGGAAGAAATCAAATCCTTGAAACTTGACAAAGAAACAGCAGAGAAAAAGAACATTTCATTGCAAAAGCGTGTTGATGAAGTAGAGCAATCAGAACGTACTACTTTGATTGATAAGGCTGTGCAGTTAGGACTGATTCCGGAGGAGATGAAAGAAATGACGGAAACGGCATTTAAGGGCGACCACGACGGACAAAAGGCGATTTTGACAAAGTTGATTGCAGATAAAGAAAAGGATTTGCAGGAAGATGGTAACCAGTCAAAAGTGCGTGAGGTTGTTTTAGGCAATGGCAAGAAGCCAAACAAAGATATAGAGTTGTCATTTGACTACTTGCAAAAACACAATGTAGTGGAGTTGAGACGAATTGCCAAGGAAGAACCAGAGCAATACGCTCAGTTAGTGAAAGAGTACAAAGCGGGCAAACGCTATGTAGCAACGAAGTAAAAAACCAATAAAAAGAGAATAAAATGGCAGGATTATTAAAAGAATTATGGGTGCCTGAATTGCAGGAAAACCCAATCCCCGATCACTCTTTCGTGTCAGCATCAGTTGATAAGTCTGAGTTTGTAGAGGCTAATAAAATACACTTGCAAGAGGCAGGTATTGAGCCGTCAGTTCACGAGAACTATTTTGAAGGTAATGAAGATGCTTTGCCTATTGCGGATGTTAAGGATATTCCTCACGAGGTCGTGTTGAAAACTTATTCTACAGACCAAACACGTCACCGTAATTTGCAAGAGTTGGAATTGGCGTACAATCGCAAACAGTCGGTTATAAATCGCCATAAGATTTCGTTGGCAAAGAATATCGGCAAACGTGCAGCACACGCTTGGGCTCCACAGCAAGATGGTGGCTTGAATAAGGTGTTAAATCTTGGAAAGACAGACTCTGTTATTGATGCGATTATTGATATGGAGGCTTTCTATTCAGAGAATGACCTAATGGAGGGCTTAAATATCTGTTTGAATGCACAGCACTTGGCTCGCATCAAAAAAGAAGACAAGAAGTTATACAAAGAGATTTTGGACGAAAAAACTATGTATGGTTTTAAGGTGTGGCGTTACAGCCAGTTACCAATCTTTACCAGTCAAGGAGTGAAAAAGCCTTTTGGTGCAGTGGCTGAAAGTGGCGACAAACGTGCCTCTATTGTGTGGTGTGAAAATGAAGTTTTCCGTTGTTTTGGCGATGTGGAAATGTACGCAAACTTGCGTGATAGTGGAACACAGGCAGACACCTTGTCATTCGCACAACGTGCATTGGTGGGTAACATTCGTGCTAACAATCCTAAGTACTTAGGAGCAATTCTGTAAGAGTATGGAAAATAAAGCACAAAAGTATTTAGAAAGCCATCCGGAGCTGCAAAAGCTCTACGGAACCTCAGACGGTTTCTTGTTTGAAAAAGAGCAAGATGCACGTAACCACGCTAATACGTTGGTAGATAAGCAGGTTTCCACCTTTGCTCCGAAGACTGTGCCACAGACAGGTGATGAAGATGATACTCCTTTGGAAAATAGAGAGTTTCTAATGGCTCGCTATGAGGCATTGACTGGAAAACAAGTTCCTTCAAACATCGGTGACGAGACTTTGGAGAAGCGCGTACAAGAACTTGAAGTGGAGCGTTTCGGCAATAAAGAGGAGGAAGAAGATGCGTAAGATAACCGACATAGTAGTGCACTGTACCGCAACACGCGCGGGCGTTCCCGTAACAGTTGCTGATATTGATGCTTGGCACAAAAAAAGAGGGTTTGCAGGTATAGGCTACCACTATGTTGTAGGACTTGATGGCGAGGTGTACGAGGGGCGTCCTGAGTGGAAAATGGGTGCGCACGTAAAAGGACACAATCGCAATAGTATAGGTGTGGTATATGTGGGTGGATTAGATGAAAACAATACTCCCACAGATACACGCACGGAGGCACAAAAAAAAGGACTTTCTGATTTGCTCATAATTTTGAAAGAGAAGTACCCTAATGCCCGAATTAGTGGGCATAGGGACTTTTCCAAAGATTTGAACGGAAACGGAATAATTGAGCCTTTTGAGTGGATGAAAGTGTGTCCGTGTTTTGATGCAAAAAAAGAATACGAATGTTTGTAAGATTATTCAAATACCCGATTGTTAGGCATATTCTTGCCGGACTTTTAATTGCCGGAGTTCTTTGGGGAGTTTTCATTTCGCCTTTGGCAGAAAGTAATGAAATTCTCAAAGGGGAAAATGAATCCTTGAGAGAGGATTTAAGGGAAATTGCAGACAAGCAACACCAATTGATTAGTCAATTAGCACAAAAGGATACTTACAAAATTCAAAATCAAGTAGATGCTAAAATTAAAAAAGGTGGCGAGATTAAGTTGATTCCATCTAATGACTTAAAGGTTGTGAATTTAACAGACACGATTGCTCCAAAAGTTTCAGTTGAGCCTGAAAAAGAGAAGCATAGAAAGCATTGGTGGCAACTTTGGCGGAAGCGCGACAAACAAGCAAAAAAGAGAAAATAATGGGATTACCAAAAGTAATATTTAATATAGGAAACGGTGGATTAGGCCGTTTAGCAGCGGAAGTTGAAAAAGTGCCCGGAATGGTGCTTACAGGAAATACCGTTGCGGAAAAAGTAACACTCGGAAAATCGTACCAAGTTTTTAGCCTAAAGGAGGTTGAAAGTATAGGGATTGAAAAAGAGGGTGTGAATGCCTTTGCTTATAAGCAGATTGCAGACTTCTACAAAGAGGCAGGGCAAGGTGCTGAATTGTGGTTGATGCTTGTGAGCGATGCTACAACACAGGAGCAAATGGCAGACTTCAGCGAGCCGTATGGTGCAAAATTAGTGGCTGATGCTCGTGGGGCTATCCGAGTATTAGGTTTAGCAAAGAAAGCCTCTGATGACGAGACAGTAAAGGATGGTATTTCAGAGGATGCCGGTAAGGCGGTTGTAAAAGCCGAAACATTGGCAACTGAATTTGAAAAAAGATATATGCCTTTGCGAGTGGTTGTTTCCGGTAATAGTTTTAATGGTGAAGTATCTGATTTGAAGAACTATCAAGAGGCAAATTATTCACACACAGCAATGCTTATCGCTAACAACGACGGTACAAAATCGGCAGGCGTAGGTTTGCTTATAGGACGATTGGCAGCCATTCCGATACAGCGAAGTGTTGCACGAGTGAAAGATGGTTCCGTTGAAGATTTTAACGGCTATTTAACTAACGGTGAAAAGGTGGAAGATTTTACCGATGCGTGGGATGCCATTCACGATAAAGGGTATATTTTTCTTAGAACCTTTGCAGGTCGTGCAGGCTTCTATTTTTCGGACGACCAAACGCTTACCAATGTGTCTGATGATTTCAGTTCATTAGGTCGCTGCTTAGTAATGGATGAGGCATTAATTATTGCTTATAACATCTTAGTTGAGGAGTTGGGCGATGAGGTCTTAATGACGGATACAGGAAAAATTCATCCGGCAATAATCAAAAATTGGCAAACCAATGTGGAAAGTGAAATTGAGGGGCAAATGGTCGCAAAAGGGAAGCTTTCAAATGTTGCTTGTTTTATTGATGACAAACAAGATGTTTTGGCAACAGATAAAGTGCTTGTTAGTCTGAAATTGCAGCCTGTTGGTTATGCTAAGATGATAGAGGTGGAAATTGGTTTTACAACAAAAACAGTATAGCAAAATGAAAACATTTAGCAGTAAACAATATTCTTGGTGCAGTATTTCTGTCGCGTTGGGCGGTCGCATTTTAGAGGGCTGCACAGCGGTAGAATACACCGAAAAGAAAGAAAAAGACTACCTCTATGGTAGAGGTTGTAAGCCTCACGCTATTACTCCGGGTAATTCCTCTTTTGAGGGTAAAATAGCCATTTGGCAAAGTGAATTAGAGGCAATGGTGCGTGATGCAGAAGATAACGACTTGATGAACTTGTCTTTTGATGTGGTGGTGGCTTACGTTCCGCAAGAGGGAGGTCAAATAGTAACCGACATTTTGAAAGGTGTTGAGTTCACAGAGGTAAAAAAAGGAATGGCACAGGGCGACAAGAATATGACAGTCGAACTGCCCATTATGTTTTTGGATATTAAAAAACAACAATAGCAATGGCAAAAGTAACAAAGGAACAAATTAAGGAGTGGAAAGACAAGCACGGTGATGTCTGGAAACTCGTCGTTGGAGATAAAGAAGCCTATATAAGAACTCCTACTCGCAAAGAGATTTCAGCAAGCAGTACAATGGCACTAAACGACCCAGTAAAGTCAAATGAGTTTTTATTGAAAGCGTGTTGGCTTGCTGGCGATAATGAGATTAAAGAAGTAGATAGTTATTTCTTTGGTGCTATGTCTCAGTTGGAACAAATTGTTGAAGTTAAAGAGGCTGTTATAAAAAAGCTTTAGATACTGCACGAGAAAATCCCACTCAAAACGAATTTTCTTTTATGACAACACTGTTGCAGTATCGCTTAGGGTACTCCACAAAAGAAGTGGACGAGTTGTCAGATGCAGAATGGGCTGAAAAAATTGCTCAGTTGGAATATATAATTGAGCAAGAAAATAAAACTGATTAGGATAATAAAGTCCAAGATAATGCAACACCAAAAGAGAGTAGCCAAATGATGATGTCAATACGTTGCTTTCTTTTGGTGCTATATCCACCAGACGGCTCTGCAATATTGAACATAACAGAGAATGCGCAGACAGACACAATAATTAAGAATACAAATAAAAAAAGATATTGACCTAAATTCATATGGCTTATACTTTTAGCATATTATTAAAAGATTTAGCAAGTAGTAAACTAACCAAAATGTCGAATGGATTAAACTCCTTTCAAAAAAAGGTTTCCTCTACGCAAGCAAAGGTAGTGAATAAATTTGGAAAAACAACTACTTCTGTGTATGAATTAGAGCAAAAATTGGAAAAATTACGCTACCGTTCAAGCAGAGCATTTACTGTTGCTAACATACGAAAGTATAACGGACAGATACGAGAAACAGAACGCAGACTACAAAAACTTCGTAATTTACCACCTCTTTCAATAAGACAACGTTTTATAAACTTAACCCGAAGTATGGGTGGTTTTATTAGTGTTGCAGGAGGTTTGTATGTAGTTCGTGACAGCTTCAAAAAAATGGATGAGCAAATGCAGGCTGCTGCACAGGTACAAGCCGGTTTAGCCTCTACGAATGGTAAAGTTGGTTTTTCTTTTCAGGAGTTGCAAGATAAAGCGTCTGCATTACAAAGCAAGACAATTTTTGGTGACGAAACTATTTTGCAAAATACTACTGCGCAATTGTTGACGTTTACGAATATTACAGGAAGTTCATTTGATAAAACACAGCAGGCTGTATTAGATGTTACGAGTCGATTGTATGGTACAAAGGCGTCAAGCGAGTCGTTACGCTCTACCTCTATAATGTTGGGTAAGGCTTTGAATGACCCCGTGGCAAATTTAGGCGCTTTAAGTCGGAGTGGTATTCAATTTTCAGATAGCCAAAAAGAAGTTATTAAGAAGTTGGCGCAGTCGGGACAACTTGCCAAAGCGCAAGGTTTAATTCTCACTGAATTGAATAAACAATACGGAGGTAGTGCAGCTGCTTTGGCAAAGACTGGTTTAGGTCCTTTAAAACAATTCCAAAACTCGTTGGGAGATTTACAAGAGAAATTAGTAAAAGGCTTTTTGCCCATTCTTAATTCTATTGTGGAGCCATTAAAATCTGTTGCAGATTGGTTAAATAAAAATGGAGCAGTCGTTGAAAAAGTTACGCCTTATGTGGTTGGTTTTACTCTTTCTATTTGGGGATTAAGAAAAGCGGTTGTAGGGTATAAAACGGCTGCAATGCTCGGCGCAGGTGCTATTAAGTTATGGACGGGCGTACAGGCTGTTTTTAATGCTACAATGTGGGCAAATCCTATTACTTGGGTAGTTGTAGGTATTGTCGCTTTGATTGGAGCAATAGCCTATGTTGTCTATAAAACAGACGGTTGGGGCAAAGCGTGGGGGCATACAGTAAAAGGAGCAAAACTACTTTGGAAAGCATTTACATTGTCAGTCAAGGCAAAATGGACAGGGCTTACCAATGACTTAATGATAGGACTTAATAAAATAAAGGCGGGGTGGTATAAGTTTAGAAATGCAGTAGGGCTTGGAAATAGTAATGAAAATGCTAAGATATTAGCCAAAATACAAGCAGATACAGAGGCTCGTAAAAAAGCGATAATAAGTGCACAGAATGAGTCGTTAAAGGTGGCTGCTGCAAGTGTTTCTGAATTTGCCAAGGTAGGAAAATCGTTGAAGTGGAATAGCGATAAGAGTCTGGCGGATGTTGGAAAAACAATAAAGGAAAAATTGGGAATAAAAAGTCCGGCAAAAGTATTAGCAATAGATGACGAGTTTGGTACAAAAACAAAGAATGGTGATGAAGTAGATTCCTTGAAGAAAGCAACTGAAACCATTGCCGGAGGCGGAGCAAAACAAACGCATATAAATATCACTATCCAAAAGTTACAAGATGAAACGAAAATATTTGTAAGCAATGCCGAGCAAGGCATTGAGGACTTGGGCGACAAGGTGCAAGAAGTGTTACTAAGAGCAATAAACAGTGCAAACCAAATGCAGACAGTATAGTGACAACGGAAATTAATATAAAGGAATTGACGGCAAAGGCGTTTTTTGACTATGTAGGTCCCGCATTTCCTGCTTGGTGGGGCAAGAATAAAACGGCGTTTGTATTGCCCTCATTGAGTAATATTAGAGCCTCTTTAAGTGGGCAAGCCGGTAAAGGGTATTTTATGACCTTAACACTTGCAGATAGCAACGGCACGCAGTATAACTTCCCTAATGAGCCTCTTGTATCTCTATCGCTTAGAAAAACAATAAAAGAAACGCCGACGGTAGGTAAATACCGTAAAGGAACGGTTAAGGAGTACATTAATACTGAGGACTATAACATAACACTTAGAGGTGTGTGTATAGATACTGAAAATCCTAACCGATACCCGGCAGAGCAAATACAGGAACTTAATGCACTTTTTGAAAAGAACGAGGCATTAGAGGTAGTGGATAATATGTTCTTTGCTCAATTCGGAATTGACAAAGTCGTATTGAAAGATATTGCACTTGCTGAAATGGCAGGGCAAGAGGGCGTACAAAAGTACACGATAAAGGCAGTAAGCGACCAAGATTTTTACGCAGAACTTACCGAGCGAAACGCATTTTTAAAAGGATAATTAATGTTTGTGTTAGACAGTAAAATAACGATAGGTAAATATTTATTTCGGAGCGTGCATTCGGTTGAAATAACCAAGAGTGTGGATGCGCTGTCAGATACTGCCGTTATTAAAATTCCTACACGTTTCAAGGTTGGTAAAAATGGCAAATTAGTTTATACCGAAGAGGCGATAAAAGTAGGCGATGCTGTAAGTATAACACTTGGCTATGAGGGCAAATATAGCGGATTGGAATTTCAAGGCTTTGTGCGAAAGATAAAGCCTACCACTCCGCTAACCATAGAATGTGAAGATGCTATTTGGTTGCTTAGACGTAAAAATATCACGAAAGCGTGGAACAAAGGGACTACACTCAAAGAAGTGTTGCAAGAGGTTGTGCAAGGTACTAACATTTCACTTGCTAAGGATATTCCAAGTGTACCACTTGATAAGTACATTATTAAAAATGCAAACGGAGCACAGGTATTACAAGCCATTAAGCAGAATATGGCAATGACTGTTTTCCTGAATGATAAAGGCGAATTGTATTGTGGATTGCAACAGGCTGAAAATGTAGGGAAAGAGGTTGTTTATGACTTGAATTACAATTTAGTAGCGAATGACTTAGAGTATCGCTCTGCTGATGATAGGCGCATAAAAGTACGTTACACCTATATGGGTAAAGATAACACTAAAAAAGAGGTAGAGGTAGGCGATGCTGATGGTGAACTGAGAACCTTTCATACTTCTGTAATTTCTGATAAGTCGAAACTTAAAGAAATGGCTATGGCAGAGGTTGAGCGATTAAAATATGACGGATTTGACGGCACGGTAACGAGTTTTTTAATTCCGTATGCTACTCGTGGAATGGTCGCAAAGATAGTTGATGCAGAACACGAGAATAGGCAGGGAAATTACTTTGTAAAAAAGGTGGTTGTAACATTTGGGTTAAATGGTGCAAGGCGTAAAGTAACATTAGGAACAAAGTTATGAGTACAGAAAAAGAGATACAAAACGCATTTGCACAGTTGAAAAAGCGAGGGGTGGAAACCTTTATTGTTAAAGTTGTAGAAGTACAGAAAGACAAAGGAACGTGCACTGTAACAGACGGAAAATTGGAATACACAGACGTGCAACTGTCCGCAGTTGTGAATAGTGATAAGCAAAAGTTGTTCATTTTTCCTAAAAAAGAAAGCAAGGTGTTGGTGTCGCCAATTTCAGAGGATTTGCACCGCTTGTATGTGGAGGTTGTTAGTGAGGTAGAAAGCATTGCGGGAACGATTGGGAAAACTGAATTTGCCATTAACGAAAAAGGCTACAATATTAGTCGTGAGGGCGAAAACTTGCAAAAGGTGCTGAATGACTTTATGGCGGAATTTGGGAAGTTGTGTGATGAGTTAAATAAGGTTGTGGTAAGTATTGGCGTTACGCCCAATGTTCCAGCAATAACAGTAATAAAAAAGACTGTTGAAACGACGATTAAAAAGCGATTAAACACCATTTTAATAACAGAATAATGGCACTGAATGAAGCAAGATTAACAGGATTATTGGTAAGGGCTTTTTCTGCTCCAATGACAAAGGATAACACGAAAAAAGTAGCGGCAGAAATGGCAATAGCCATTGTTGCAGAAATACGACAATTAGAGATTGAATACACTGGAGGACTTGCGGCTCCTGACGGTGCAGTAAAAGGAAAGATAAAACATACAGTAAAATAACTATGAAAACAATCACATTTTTATTACAGGCATTTGGATTTTCCAATTGGCAAGATTTACGGATTAGCCTCTTTGGTTTCGTTGAAAATAAAGGTGCTTTAATTAACGGGGCTATTGCTGCATATTTTACAATGTTATTAGATAGCATACCCAAACTTTTTGGTGTGGAACAGGCTTTTTTCTTTGCGTATGTGGGGCTTGTTATTCTTGAGTGGAGTTCGGGTGTTTGGGCATCATCAAAGCGTGGCGAAAAGCACGAAAGCCGAAAACTCGGAAGAATGTTGTTAAAGGTGTTCATATACTCACTCTTAATTGCGCTTTTACATCAAATGACGAAGATACAACTGCCCACCTCTTTTGCGTGGTTGGATGCAATAAATCCTTTCAATTGGCTGTATTGGTTAATGCTTATAATCATTGTATGGCAATTATGGATAAGTGTTCTTGAAAATTTAGACAGTTTAGGTTTTCGTTTTGCCAAAGTTGCGTTGAAAGTGATTAACAGAAATTTTGAGAAAAATCTAAAAATTGAGGATTGATGATAACGGCAACGGTGCTATACAAACAAAGTTTGCTTGATGTGATTTTGCAACTTACAGGGGCAATGGATAGCCTTGTGAGTGTGGCTCATCTCAACAATATTAGCATTACTGATGATTTGGTGCCGGGGCAAAAAATTTCTTTCCCTGAAGATGTGGCACTTGACGAGGATATACTCAACTATTACAGGGCAAAAAAGGTGCAGCCTGCAACAGCATTAAGTAGTGAGGATAAGTTAGTGGCTGCAAAACCTGAGGGTATAGGATATTGGGCAATAGAAGTAGATTTTGAAGTACAATGATATGGCACGAACAATCAACGAAATACAGCAAGAAATCTTAGAGGCAAAAGCGAATGATACGGCTTTAAATGGTTTGACAAGTACGAGCAAGTCGGCAATTTGGCGACTACTCATTTATATCGTTGCCTTTGCCATTTGGACGCTTGAAAAACTCTTTGATTTACATAGTTCCGAAGTGGATAACAAGTTAGCACAATTAAAACCCCACACACCGCGTTGGTACAGAGACAAAGCCCTTGCGTTTCAGTATGGTTTTGACCTCTTAACTGATACAGATAAATTCGATAATTCAGGAAAAACACAGGAAGAAATACAAGCCTCTAAAATCGTTAAATATTCTGCGATAACTGAAAGTGAGGACGAAAGCCGTCTAATAGTGAAAATTGCGACTGAGCAAGACGGCAAGTTGACGCCTGTAACTACTGAGCAACAGGCAGCCTTTGAAGCCTATTTGTTTGAAGTGAAAGATGCGGGGGTGCGTACAACCGTCATCAACTATCTACCTGATAGGCTGAAATTGAACATACGCATTGTGCGAGATATGCTCGTTTTGGACGCTAACGGTATGGACATAACCACAGGTAAATATCCTGTGAATGATGCCATAGAGGCGTTTATGAAAGAACTCCCCTTTAATGGTGAGTTGTCTCTACAAAGTTTGGTGGATAAGATACAGGAAGCAAAAGGCGTTAAGGATTTAAGCCTTGACCTTGCACGAACTTCTTGGATAGATGCGAATGTGAATGATTATGGCGACTGGGAAAATATCGACATCAATAAAATACCTGTGTCGGGCTATTTCGCTGTGAATTTGGACGAAGACAACGAGACTAAAAGTGTAATTACTTATGAATAAGGTCTATGAAATAGATATTAAGAAGTTAAGCGTGTTGCTGCTGCCAACCTTTTTACGTAAGGCAATAATGGTGGCGTGGCTGCATTGTTTGGTTACGCCGTTGGTGTCGTTGCATTAT
>PDWI01008859.1_pt1 | contig 11730 bp, 16 predicted proteins | sample 1430891 | NCBI WGS metagenome assembly PDWI01 (sample SAMN01162508, study PRJNA174530) | Oral metagenome, whole genome shotgun sequencing project. | biome: Marine environment; feature: Marine mammal; material: Swab sample of the gingival sulcus; isolation source: swab sample of gingival sulcus...
CAAAGAACCAACATTTAAACAGTTGGAGGCTCTAACGAGTATTTCAAAAAGTAACGAAATGAAAGCAGTACAAAATGCCTACGCAAATTATCTTGTAAAAGCAGATGACGAAGTTGCTAAAAGAGATATGCTCAAAGTGAAAGCAGTTGAGAGTTTAATGGCACGAATGCAACAAATTACAGCAGAGGCAAAAAACTTGTAAGCTCCTTACAAAAGGAGCAATCCGAACACGAACAATGGAAAGCAGATGCCTTAATTAGAGCAAACTTTCATATTGAACCCGAAAATTTAAAAATAAGTGAGTGGAATAAGTTATACACGCAAGCACTATGGCTTGAAGAATTTAGATTGAAAAACCAAGCGGAACTATTTAAAGAGATGTTTTCTTAATCCTCTTTGTGTTTGTTTTGGTAATGATGAAATAACATCATATTGGTTAAATCGTCATCATCGTTAGATGTACAATTATTAAAACCTATCCAAGAGCCTATTTTATAACTGATAACAAAAAATAAAACCACAACAGAAACCCCAATAGTAGGTGCTGAAAATGTTAGTAATAAAATACTGTATATAATAAGTGGAAACCAATATTTTTTAAAAAATGACATTTTATATAATTTTTGATTTTACACAAAGGTAATAAAAATAAATGAATAATAGCGTAACATATCAAGTTAATTTAAAAGTTATAGGAGATAACCTTATTGGTTCGGTTACTGCTGAAATTGATAGAATGAGACAATCAACACAGAAAGCTACTAAGTCTTTTGGTGATTGTTTTAAGTCTTTTTTAGCTTTTGAAACTGCTATTAATCAGTTTTCAAATTTAAGACAAAGCATTGATGAATTAAATGCTCCCGGCATTCAACTTAATTCAAATATGGCAGAATTGTCAGCCATTACAGGGGTTACAGGTAAAGGTTTAAAAGAAATAGAAGACGCAGCCCGAATAACTTCTAAAACTTTTGGGACAGATGCCAGTGCAAATGTGGAAAGTTACAAATTAGTATTATCACAGCTTGACCCTGAAATTGCTAAAAATAGTGAGGCAATGAAATTAATGGGTGATAATATTAATATTTTATCCAAACAAATGGGAGGTGATACAGTTACAGCTACAAATGTTTTAACCACTTCAATGAATCAATTCGGTGTTAGTACTGAAAACCCTATCCAAGCTGCCAAAGTAATGGCTGAAATGATGAATACAATGTCGGCAGCAGCACAGGCTGGTTCTGCTGAATTACCACAAATTCAGTCAGCATTAGAGCAAACTGGTATGGTTGCTAAAACCACTGGATTAAGTTTTGAAGAAACAAATGCTCAAATACAAATTTTAGATAAGGCAGGTAAAAAAGGAAGTGAAGGAGGTGTAGCATTACGTAATGTTTTAACAACGCTTTCACAAGGTCGATTTACTTCTCGTTTTGCAAAAAAAGGTTTAGAAGCTGTAGGGATTTCAGTTGAATATTTAGCAAATTCATCAATTCCTTTAACGGATAGATTAAGAACTTTACGTAAGATACAAGGTGACACAGCATTAATGACTAAAGTTTTCGGAAAAGAAAATATGGCTGCTGCAATAGCAATGATAAATGGAGCCGATACAGCTGACCAGTTAACAACCCAAATAACGGGTACAAATTCAGCAATTGAACAAGCTGATATTATTATGGGAAGTTATTCTGAAAAAATGGCAAGGAATAAGGCAAAATGGGATGATTGGAAAATTAGCATTTTTAATGCAACGGAAAGTATTCAGCCATTTATAAGTAAAGGTTTGGATTCTGTTGGTGTTATTGGGAAACTATTGTTTAATATTAACATTATTACATCATCATTAGATGCACTGAAAAATACAACAGCTTTCAGCACAATAGCCACAAGAATAAATACTATTGTAACTAAGATTAATACAAGAGCAAAAATTAAAAGTATTATTGCTTCTCAACGGTTGGCATGGAGCACACGACTTATTAGTATGCAAATGATGACAGGAGCCATTGCTTCACGTATTAGTTCAATGGGGTTTAGAGGATTAGCACGGTCACTTTGGTCAGCATCATTTGGTGCAAAGGGGTTGTCGGTTGCGATTATGAGTATTCCGCTTATTGGTTGGATTTTAGCAGGAATAACCGCAGTTATTGTAGCAATCAAATTGTTGTGGGAACATTCACGTCAATTTAGACAGACCTTGTATGGGATTGCTTATGCTGGTAAAGCTGTATTTCATAACATAGGTATAGTAATAAAGCGTCTTTGGAATTTTGTTGTTAAACCTATTATAAAGCGTCTTTGGAAAGGATTTAAAGAATGTTTTTCGGCAATTTGGGATTTAGTTAAAAAAGTAGTCAAGAACATAGGAGACTTCTTTGTATGGCTTTGGAGTGATGTTATTAAACCTGTGTTTAATTGGATTTATGACATTACAATTAGTGTATTTGTAGGTATTTGGAATTGGCTTACTAAGGTTTTTGGGAGTTTTGGTGCATGGATAAAACAAACCTTAATCGCTCCAATTTATGATGCTTTTTCTAAAGTATGGCAATGGCTCACAAAATTATTAGATAAAATTATGAATAAATTATCAAGTGTTTTTAAACCTATTGTAGCTCTTTGGAATAAACTTTTTTCATCAGATGAAATGAAAAATGTAAAAGTAGAGTATCAAAAAGGTAAAAAAGCAGGAGCAGAGAGTTTTGATAATGACCATAAAAAAGAGCCTCAAAAAGTAGAATTAGTAAAAAATCAATTTGACCTAAAAAAAGGAGTTCCTGCAACTCCAACACTTGGAGGTTCTGCTGTACAGTCATTAAAAAAAACATCTGTTGGGAGTAAATCCGCAAATGGTAGTAGGGTTAGAAACCTAACCATTGGTAAAATGCAAGAGAATCTCAATATTTATATGAGCAATGGCAATGGATTCGATAAACAACAATTAATAAATGCAGTGAGAGAGGTATTATTAACAGCAACAGCAGATTTTGCGGGTGCGTCGTGAGCCACGACAGGCAATTAAATAAAGCAGTAAATATGATAGACTTTAATCCAAATTTTGACAATGAAACATCTTTAAAATCTAGGGCGGTAAATGTTGCATTTCGTTTTGGAATGCAAACAGCAAAACCTTTTAAAATTAAAGAGGGTGAAGATTTTAGTTTGAAAAGCACAAAGGATTTAGAAAGTCGTGCGTGGCTAACTTCATTAGCGATTGAAGTAAAAAGTAAAAAGTTTGTTTTTAACGAAGTCGTGATGTCAGTTCAGCAAGAACGCAATATCGTAACAACACCATTACAAGGGCGTGATGGAACGATTAAAGAATTTATCAGTAATGGCGATTATAATATTACGATTGATGCTGGTGTAATGGCAGGGAATATAAATGACGGTATTAACGATGATGAAGACGGCTTTTTTAAACCTAAACATTATTACCCGGAATCAGAGTTAAAAAAGTTGCGTGAGATTTTGACACAAAAAACAGCCATAGCCGTTCAATCTGATTTTTTAGAGGTTTTTGGAATTAAAACAGCTGTTGTAAAGGCGTTTAATTTAACACAAGAAACGCACAGTAATAGACAAAGCATTCAAATAACAATGTTGAGTGATTTGCCTTATGAAATTAAAAAAATAAAAGACGATTATGTACAAGTAGCACCTGCTGGTAATTAAAATATGTTAGTATTAAATAGTCATATAATCATAGCAAATTGGGAATTTACAGCCTTAAACGAGTGTATCATTGTTGAAGATACAGGAACACTAACCGACACTTGTGAATTGCGTTTGCCTCGCAATATTAAGTGGGAGGGTTTTATAAGTGAAAATAACAAGCCACCAATAAAAAGAGGCGATAAAGTTACGGTAAAATTAGGCTATGATGACAAACTAATAACACGATTTACAGGCTTTGTACGAAGTGTAGATGCTAAAACGCCAATAACGATAAAATGTGAAGACGGAATGTTTTTATTAAAGCAACAAAAGGCAGAACCGAAAGCCTTTAAAAATGCAAGTTTAAAGGAAATTATTACGCATTTACTGAAAGGGACAAACATTGATTTTAAGTTGATTGATGACAACATAAAGGTAGGGAATTGGCGAATTACAAAGGCAAATGTTTCGGAAGAATTACAGGAGTTAAAAGAAAAAATGATGTTGTCTTCTTATTTCAGAATGTTAGGAGATAAAAGTGTTTTATATATCGGTTTGGCTTATCCATTGGATAATCGTAAAAAATTAAAATTTCAGCACTCAAAAAATATCATTTCAGAAAATTTTGAGTATAGGAACAAGGAGGATATAAGAGTAAAAGTTGAGGCTCAAAGTTTTGATAAAAAACATAAAAAAATCACTTATGAATATGGCGACAAAGATGGGGAAGTAATTAAAATTCGTATTGATGGACTTTCAAAATCGGAATTAGAAAAGTATGCTAAACAAGTCATTGAACGCTATAAAAAGAGTGGTTTTAAGGGAAGTTTTGAAACTTTTGGAGTTCCCGAAGTGAGTAAGTGTGATATGGTAGAAATTTACGCATCGGACGGCAATAGCGGAACATATTTAGTAAAAAAGAATGAAATAGAATTCGGTGTGAATGGATACCGCCAAAATATTGAATTAGGTAATGCAGTAAGTTGATGGAATTAAAAGAAATCATACAACAATTAGCAGGTAAAGGAGATGAAATTTATGCAAAGATTTGTGAGGTAGTTTCTGTTGATATTGAAAATCAAACGGCAGATTTAAAACCTTTGGATGGAAGCTCTGAAATATTAGATGTACTTATTCAAGTGGCCGAAAATGGTGTTTTTGTAGAACCTAAAAAAGGAAGTTTGGTTGCCTGTGTATTTGTAAGTAAGGAATTGGCAATTGTGGTTAATTACTCTGAAATAAAGCAATTTAAAATAAAAGTTGAAGGAGTAGAATTTCAGTTTGACAAAAACGGCTTTTTATTAAAAAAAGAAAACGAAACACTAAAAAAGTTAATGGCAGATTTGATAAAGGCAATCAAAGCGATGAAGTTCACAACCAATCAAGGTCCGACAATTAAATTAATCAATATTGCAGATTTTATTGCTCTTGAAAAACGATTTAATAACCTTTTAAAAGATAATTAAAATGGCTTTAAATAAAATAGCACTAAAACAGGAAATAAAACAAGCATTCAAAGATGAACAAACCGAAGAACACGATGCCGATAAAAGTTTGGAACGTATAGCTGAAAAACTCGCAAATGCGATTGATAAGTTTGTTAAGAGTGGAACGGTAACCACTCCTGCGGGTGTAGCAGTTGCAACGGTAGGAAGTCCATCAGCACAAACAGGAGCAACAACTGTACCGGGAATAGGAACAATAAGTTAAAAAGTAAAATTATGAAACATATATTATTAGCATTGTCGCAATTTGGAATAAGAGAAACACCAGGGCGAAATGATAACCCAGAAGTATTAAAATATTTTGATGAATTAGGTTTTGATGGCTCAAAATTAAAGGACGAAACCTCTTGGTGTTCGGCATTTATAAACTGGTGTTGCAAAATGGCAGGGTTATCATATAGTGGAAAATTAACCGCAAGAAGTTGGCTTAATGTTGGACGAAAAGTAATACAGCCACAGATAGGTGATGTTGTTATTTTTTGGAGAGAAAGCCGTAAGAGTTGGAAAGGGCATGTAGGCTTTTATATGCGTGAAACAGAAAAATACATCTATGTATTAGGCGGTAACCAAAGTAATCAAGTAAAAATTTCAAAATATCCAAAATACCGCCTTTTGGGATATAGAAGATTAAAAGATCAAATATGTGGAATAAATTAAATAGTTATCTAAAATTTATCATTATTCAAGTGATTGTGATGATTGCAATGTGGTTTTATTTGCGAATAGATTACGGAATTTACAAACACAAATACATCAATCAATTAGAAAAGGATAAAACGGAATTTAAACAACGTTTAAACGATATTGAAATTCAAAGAAAACAGAATGTAAAAACGCTAAAAGTCAAAACTAAAAAATTAAAAAAAGATGTTATTAAAATTGAAAACAAACGCATTAAAATTGAACGTCAAATTGATATTGATGATGTTTCTGATGCTGAACTTAAACGCTTTTTGTCAAGGTTCAAAGAAAGCCCAGAGCCTCCGTGAAACTATTAAAGTTCATAAAACCATTTTAAAAAGGATTTATAAAAAAGTTCGTAAGTGTGATAGTTTGAGCGTTCGCTATAATGAACAACGTGAGCTTATTACCGACTTTTCTGTAACGACATTAAAATTATTGCGTGAAAATGACAGTTTACAAACACGCTTCAATATTGAAAGCTTGAAATTAAAAGAAGTAAACGAAAAACTAATAAAAGAAAAATCAAAAAAAGGAATTTCAATCTTTGAGGGCATTTGCATTGGCGTAGGAGCTTTCGGTTTGGGAGCATTAATATTTTAAAAATTATGAAAACAATCACATTTTTATTAAGAGCCTTTGGCTTTGAGAATTTACAAGATTTAAGAGTGAGTACGTTCGGTTTTGTTGAGAATAAAACGGTATTAATATATAGCAGTATTGTCTCATTTTTTACAATGTTAATTAATAGCATTCCATCTGTTTTTGGTGTAGAGATAGCATTTTATATTGCCTACGTTGGTTTGGTTATTTTAGAATGGTTTACAGGGGTTAGGGCGTCGTTAAAACGTGGCGAAAGACACGAAAGTCGTAAACTCGGACGAATGATATTTAAGGTATTCATTTATTCATTATTGGTGGCTTTATTACATCAAATGACAAAAATTAATTTCCCTAATCAAGTTGTTTGGTTAGAAGCTATAAATCCATTCAAATGGTTGTATTGGTTGATTTTAAGCATTATAGTTTGGCAGTTGTGGGTGAGCGTACTTGAAAATTTAGACAATTTAAATTTCCGTTTTGCAAAAATTGCCCTAAAAATAATTAACCGAAAATTTCAAGAAAAATTAAACCTTGACGATGAAAATAACAATCCTACATAATCAGTCAATAATTGATATTGCTGTACAAGTTACAGGAAAAGCCGAAAATGCGTTACAAATCGCCAAAGAAAACGGCTTTGAAATTACGGACGATGTAAAAGCAGGAACGGTGTTAGTTTTAGAATTGAAAGACAAAAATTTAAAGATTAAAATTGATACTGATATTGTGAATTATTACAAAGCAAACGACATAAAACCAGCTTGTGGACTAACTGAAAACGATAAACAAATATTACAGAAATTAGAGGGTATTTCAGTTTGGGCAATCGGTGTTGATTTTTTAATTGAGAATTGAAAGTTGAAAATTGAGAATGAACTTTATAAACTTTCAAACTCATAAACTTTTAAACTAAAAGAAAATGGCACGAAGTATAGAAAACATACAAGAAATTATCTACAAGGCAAAGGAAAATGAACCAGTTTTAAATGAACTCAATAGCACAAGTAAAACCGCAATTTGGCGATTGTGGGTGTATATCATAGCTTTTATTATACACACGTTGGAGCGTATTTTCGACATTCATACGAACGAAGTAGACTTTAAAATCGCACAGTTGAAACCTCACACGGCACGTTGGTATAGAAATAAGGCGTTAGCCTACCAAGATGGTTTTGATTTGTTGCCCGACAGTGACAAGTTTGATAATGCAGGAAGATCCGATGAAGACATCGTAAAAAGTAAAGTTGTAAAATATTCAGCGATTACAGAGGCTGAAGATGAAAGCAGAATTATTATCAAAATAACAGGTGAAAAGGACGGTAAATTAGCAAAATTAGGAACTGATGTTGAAGAACGATTTAAGCAATACATCAGCGAAATTAAAGATGCAGGAGTGCGAGTAACAATTATCAATTACGAACCTGATAAACTAAAAATGCGTATTACAATTCGTCGTGATAAATTGGTTTTAGATAGCAACGGAATGAACTTATTAAGTGGTAAATATGAAGTTAAAGAGGCAATTCAGCAATTTATGAAAGAACTGCCATTTAATGGCGAATTATCTTTACAAGCTTTGACTGACAAACTCCAAAAAGTAAAGGGTGTTTTGGATTTGAATATTGATGAGGCAAGGACATCATGGTTTGAGGGTTCTGCTGAGGCTTATGGAGATTATGAGGATATTTACATTTCTAAAATTCCAAATGCTGGATATTTCGCAGTTGAGTTGAATAATGAGAAAAGTTCAGATTTTTCAATCATAAGCTATGAATAAATTTTTAAATATCGATATTAAAAAATTAGTAGTTCTGTTGTTACCGACCTTTTTACGTAAGCGTAAAATGGTAGCGTGGTTGCATTCACTTGTTACGCCTATATCTTTTTTACATAATGATTTTATGCGGAAAAGGGAAAAACAATTATACGAAATAAAACACAACGGTCAAGTCTGTTATTTGCGTAAAGCCTTGAACGATGAATTTGACCGAAAGCAACGTCGAATACGAATATTAGACGGCTTTTCGAAAGATAGGGAATATATTTATACGAGGGCAGAAAATAAACCGAGATATATTGGAACGATGCATTTAAACCCTCGTCGTGATTATGGAGATACAGGAGTTGATTTCCTTGTTGAAGTGCCAAAAGAAACCTACGACAAAATAGAAATGGAGGCAATGATTGATTACTATAAATTGGCATCAAAACGATATCATATAATTATTAAGAATTAAAAAAATGAACAAATTAAAATTAAACAATACAGCAGGGTTTCCGCTAGATACCGATGTATTAGCCTTTATGCAAGAGGCTTATAGCGTTTTTAATCATTTAGGAAATTTAGCAGGAAATTATGCCATTATTAGTGGTTGTAAAATAACAGGAAACAAAGTAGAAAATGGTGTCGTTTTTATTGATGGCGAAGTGTTACCTTTTAAAGGTGGAACTTTGGGAACATCAGTGATTATTAAAAATGATATTAAAAAATTACCTTTTGAAGATGGCTCGTTGAAACCTGTTGAAATTACCAAATATGTCACTTTTGGAACAGGAAGTTCAGCTATTTCGTGGAATAAATTTAAACGTCTGAAAGATTTACAAGAGTTAGAAGCAGAAATTAAAGACAACAAGAAAGAGGATAAGGAACTTAATAAAAAACTGGTAGCGTTAGAAAAGCGTTTAACAGAAAAACTGAACAAAATAGTTCCAAAAGGATTAGTGGCAATTTGGGGGCGTTCTGCAAATGAAATTCCTGAGGGTTGGGTGGAGTGTGAAGATTTACGTGGACGTGTTCCTGTAGGTTGTGATCCTTATTATGATTATGTTGATAATGATGATAGAACTAATTATCATTTAAATCAAAAAGGTTACACAGGCGGAAAGCGAGAACATCAATTAACAATACATGAAATGCCAAAGCATAAACATGATATTAATTATTATGATTATAACAAAAATAGTACTCAAGGTTCCGCTTTAAAAACCCAATACAGCAACTCTAAAAAATTTAACTCAACTAGACGTCCTCTCTTTGAAGACTCTAAAGGTGGTGATAAAGCTCATACGAATATGCAACCGTATCGTGTTGTGGAATTTATTGAATTTGTAGGATTATAAAACTAAAATAAAAATGATAACAAAAAAAAGCAGATTAAAAAAATGGTTTGAGAATTTCAAAAAACCAACACAAGAGCAATTTTGGGCGTGGATGGATTCGTATTGGCACAAAAATGAGAAAATTCCAATCGAAAATATCAAAGGTTTAGATGAAACTTTTGAACAAACTAATAAACATTTTGAAACATTAATAAAAAATTTACCAACGATAGATTTATCGGAATACGTAAAAACTAGTGATTTAACAAATTACATAACTAAAGAACAAATGGAAGATATTAATGAGAAATTAGGCACTTTGATTAACTTATTTACTGAAATTAAAGACAAACTTAATGCAGATTGTGATAATGCAATCAAAGTCAAAGTCTGTGAAACAAATGGAACTGATACCAATACAGGAACTGATACAGTTTCCGAAAAGGCTACTATAATTGTAGATAGATTTTATGAAGAAAGTCATCCAAATGAAAATGGCTGGAATTTAAAAGAAAACCAAGGTTATGATAATTACATGGCTTGGTTAAAATTAGATAAAACACTTTCTGATAAAGATGAAGACATCATCTTTAATGTAGAAGTATTAGGTAATCAAAGTTTGTATAAAGTAATACAGGTTCTTAATCCAAAATCAAATGGTTTTGATGGAAGTATAAATATACTATTAGTAGATAATTGGAAAGGTATTAATTATCCTCCTACTACTGATATTAGAATAACAACAGATGACCCAAGAATTGAAAATAATGATTTTGTAATTACTATTGACAATCCTTTTAAAACTAATACAGGAAATGAAACTAATGAAAAAGCCAATTTAATAGTAGATAAAATTTCATACAACGATGATGTAAATGCTTTTAATGATATGGTCTTAAAATCTGATAAGTTTGTAAGTGATGAGCCTATCAATGTTAAAGTTAAATTTAAATGGATAAATGCCTGGGAAACTGGCTCTGTACAGGATTACGAACAAGAATTTGATTTTATTCCTAATGGAGAGAATTTTCCATTAGATACCATAATTGATGAGGGTGATCTTGTGTTTAAAAGCGATATAGAGGTAAGCACAGAAGACAAAAGGTTTAATTCTCCTGTAATTATTTCAAAACCATAATGATAGTAGGTAATGGTATCATAGCAAGAATGTTAGAAGACAAATCAGAGGTGATTTATTTTGCCTCTGGTGTGTCAAATTTCAATGAAAATAGGGTAAGCGAATTTAAAAGAGAATTTGAGTTATTAAAAAAGACAATTCAAAAATATCCTACAAAACAACTGGTCTATTTTTCAACCATAAGGGTAAATGATAAGGTTAAAAATGCTTATATAAAACACAAATTAAACCAAGAAAAATATATAAAAAATCATTGTAAATCTTATTTGATTTTAAGATTAGGAAATGTTTTTGAAGTTGGAGGCAATCCAAATAACTTAATTAATTTTTTGGTAAATAAAATTGAAAATCAACAAGAGTTTCAAATTTGGAAAAATGCAAAACGATATTTAACAACTTTTGATGATTTACGCAAGGTTTTAAATAAAAAACTACCTTTAAATAAAACTATTGGAGTTCATTCTAACAAACTATATACGATACAAGAGATCGTAAAAATGGTAGAAGAAATAACAGGTAAAAAAGCAAAATATAAAACAGTATGAAAAAATTTTTAATAGTACATCCTGCTAAAAGAAAAATACATATTCCAACAGATGATATTGTATTGGTTGAGCCTATTGTTCCAACAAAAAAACAACTAAAATTATTTAATGAGAGAGAAAAAATAGGCTCTATTTCATTAACCTTAACAGTTCTTGATATTTTAGAGAAAAACAAAGGTGAAGATGTGTTAATTTTTGAAGACGATGTTAAATTTACTGAACATTGGAATGAAGAAAGATTAAAAGAAATCGCTGACAAGTACAGGAATCAGATTGATTATATTAATACAGGCGTTTTATTGAGAAAACCAAGTATTGTGAAACCTTTTGAAGATGAAAATTTAAGGCATTGTAATTATTATATGTGTAGTCAAGGTGTTTATTATTTGGCATCAGCCCTAGAAAAATTAAAAGATAGTTTTTACACTTATATTGATAGAATGCTACACTTAAAAACATTTGGAGTAGTTACATATCCTTTTATGACAATACAAGCAAATAA
>PDWI01008860.1_pt1 | contig 11728 bp, 7 predicted proteins | sample 1430891 | NCBI WGS metagenome assembly PDWI01 (sample SAMN01162508, study PRJNA174530) | Oral metagenome, whole genome shotgun sequencing project. | biome: Marine environment; feature: Marine mammal; material: Swab sample of the gingival sulcus; isolation source: swab sample of gingival sulcus...
AAAAATGGCCTTGCTACTTTTTCAAAAGTGATACAACAGGAGAAAAAGACTTTGAAGAATTTTATGTAGAAAACGAAGAAGTAGATTTAGAAAAATTTGTAGATTTAGGAATAGTAAAAAACAGTGGAAACACAAATAAAGAACTACTAGATGAATTCCTACAAAAAATAGAGTTAATGAAGCAAAACCAAAATTGGCAAAGAGCAGAATTAATAGACCTCTTTAACAAGATGATACCAAATTTTAATCACAAAGAGACAGGAAAATTTTTAGATGGGAGAATGTAATGACAAGATTTTTTGATATATTTTTTTCAAGCATATTTATAATATTACTATCACCTCTTTTTTTTATAGTTATAATAATTTTGCTATTAACAGGAGAGCATAAAGTTTTTTATAAACAAGAGAGAATAGGAAAAAATTCTCAAAAAATTAAAGTCTTGAAATTTGCAACAATGTTAGAAAATAGCCCAAACCTTGAAGGTGGATTTTTAACACAAGAGAATGATCCAAGGGTTCTTCCTTTTGGTAAAATTTTGAGAAAAACAAAAATAAATGAGATGCCACAAATATTTAATATTTTCTTAGGAAGTATGAGTTTTGTTGGCCCTAGGCCACAAGCGGAAGTTCACTACAACCTATATTCTGATAGCCAAAAAGAGAAAATTTCAAAGTTGACTCCAGGATTAACAGGAATAGGCTCTCTGATTTTTAGAGATGAAGAGGGTTTGTTGAAAAAGTCAGGAATGGATTTTACAACTTTTCACGACACGATAATTGCTCCGTTTAAAGGCGATTTAGAAGTTTGGTATTACGAAAACAAGAACATACATTTATACTTTAAAATAATTTTTTTAACTGGTATTTCAGTATTTTTTCCAAATATCAATATGATGAAAAAGTTTAAGACTTTGCCAAAGCCAGATAAACCTTTATCAGATCTTGTATAAAATTTTTATTTGGGCGTCCCCCTTCGAATTGTCGAAGGGGCGGCGAGCTACAGGCTCCGCTATTGCTTCGGCAAATTTATTTTTTGAAAATATTCAAAAAATAAATTGTGCTTGGCTTCGCCAACCTTCCGCATGCCTGACGCGTCCATATACAACTTTTTTCCAAAACCCTCCATCTTACCCACCCGCCCACCCCAAACTACTAAATCTTCAAAATAGTTTAGAATAAAAAATAGAACCTCTTTCCTCCATATATTTAACAAAAATTTTTGTAAAAAAGTTTAATTTTCAAAAAACTTTTTATCTCTTACCCTTTCAACTTTCTTCAAATTTTTATTAAAATTTTCCCTCGAGGAGTTTTTTAGAGAGGGAAAGGGATTGCAGCGTTATCCTTTTCTTGCCTTTATTTTACAATATTTTGGGCGATAGCCCAAAAATAGTAAATGGAAGAGGGCAAGAAAAGATTTAAGCGGAAAGCCCGTTAGAGCAAAAGCTTTAGATTTTGCTCTATTCCCCCAAAAAATTTATATTGCAAAAATTTAGATTTTAAGATACCTTATCTTGTTTAGGAGAGTTTATGAGAAATAAGGGTTTAGTTTTTATTTTACTGTTTTTGTGTGTGGGCGTTTTTGCTCAACAAAATTTGTCAGTTTCTTTGGATAATCCTGTTTACAAGGTTTTAGAGAGTTTGCAAGTTCGGGCTTTGTGTTCTCCTTTGCCAACTGCAAAACCATATTCTAGGGCTAGAGTTGTTATGGCTTTGGAAGAGGCTTTGGAAAAAGAAGATAAATTGTATAGAATGGAAAAAGATATTTTAATTCACTATATTGATGAATTTAATGGAGATATTGATTATAAGTGGTATCAAACTGGTAGTTATCGCTATGACAGTGAAAAGGATAGGGTTAATAAGTCTGCTTTAGAGGAAAATAATAATGAAGAAAAGGGGGAGGTTGTTGATGAGAGTCTTGAGAAAATTTCTGCTATAGAATCAGAAAAAAAAGAAGTGCCAGTAATTTTTGAGACTGGTTTTAATTGGTGGACAGATTTTAATGCAGATGCTGTCAGTGGAGATTTGGGGACTAATAATTTTGCTAAAGTTTTTGTTAAAGGTAGTATTTCAGAGTATTTTTCTTTCTATTTTGATATTGGTGGTGGTGTAGTATTGCATGAAGATTTAGCTTATCAGCCTTTTTTATATAAGAAAAGCTGGACAGGTGAAGCAGTGACTTTACAAAAGAATATGAATCATGCTTTTAATTCAAGTGCTTCTGTTCCATCAGGAGTTTATGATGTTAATCCTGAGTTGAGTTTTTCTTTTTGGGAAGAAAAATTTGGATTTAGGTTTGCTAGAATTGATAGAGATTGGGGTGTTGGAAAAGGTAATTTGTTGTTATCTGAAAATGCAATACCTTTTTCTGCTTTAGAGTTTTATATTAATCCTATAGAGTGGTTTAATGTTTCTACTATTTTAGGTTGGTTAGAAGGGGTAGGAGCAACAGACAACTCATTTTCAAAGCAAAGTGTTTTTCAAAATATGTATGCTGCTACAAATGTAGAATTTTTTATTTATAAGTATGCTTATGCTTCTGCATTTTCTTCTGCAGTTTTTTTAAAAAGGGCAGAGGGTATGTATTTCTTTCCTGGAACTATGGGAAGTGTAACTCAAGCAACTATTGGAGATTTTGATAATTTACAAGTTGGAGCTTCTGTTGGATTTAAGTATCCTGGTTGGTTTGATATTTATTTAACAATGTTTTTTGATGAGTTTAGTCCTACTACAGTAGAAGCTTTTTTACATAAAGATAGAAATATGTTTTCTACTCAGGTTAGTTTTAATTTTGAAATTCCTAAAATTCCTTTTACTTCTTTAAATATTCAGTATACTAAAATAGAACCATATATGTATACTCATCCATTATTGTCTAATTCTCCTTTTTATGAAAATGATATGTCAGAACATTATATTAATGCAGAGCAATGTTTAGGTTATTATCTACAACCAAATTCTGATGAGTTGAAAATTACTTTAGAAACAGCACCTTATTGGTTTTTTAACGCTAAGGCTAAATACTCTATGATTCGTCATGGTGTAGATGTTGATGGCAGTGATTTATTTGGAACACCTTTATGCTATTACAATTTGTTAACAGAACCATTATATAATAAGAATTTTTTAAAAGATGGAATATATGAGTGGTTTCATACTTTAGGGTTTGAAGGTGAAGTTGATTTGAGGTTTATATCTCCTGCAATTCCAATAAAGTTAGGTCTTGGTTATTATTTTGTTTATAAATATCATACAAGTTGGTCTGGTGGTGAGATACCTACAGGAACAAATGAGGGTGGAGAAACAAAAAGCAAGTTAATTGGAGGAGAAATGATATATGTTAATAATTCAACATATGCAAATAGTCAACAACATATATTTTCACTATCTTTTAAACTTTTTTAGATTATATGGTATGTTTAATTTTGCCTTTGTAAAGTGTTTTGTCTCCATTGTATAAGTCTATTTTTTTTTGCATTGCTTCTCTAAAATAGTTTATTGCATTCTCTATAGCTTCTTCTTTTGTTTTCCCCATTTCGTTTATTTTTTTAGGTTCTCCAATTATGGAAGTTATTTTTGTAAATGGTTTTGTTATATCTTTTCCAAAAAGTTTTCTTCTTTTTAGAGCTAGAGAAATAGGAACTATTGGAACATTGTTATCATAAGCAAAATAAAAAGCACCTTTTTTGAAATTAGATAATTCTTGATTATAATCTAAAAGAGTTCCTTCTGGAGCTATTGATACTAGTCTATTTTTTTCTAGTGCTTTTTTTATGTAAGGAGATATAGCTAAAGGATTTCTTCTAGGAATAGGAAATGTTCTTAAAGCTCTAACTATAAATCTTAATCCTCTAGTTTTAAAAATTTTTTCATCTGAAATAAAATAGGTTCTTCTTAAAAAGAGTGAATATGCAACACAAGGAGTATCCAAATAGTGGCAGTGGTTAAATATTACAATAGCACCTTTTATATGTTTTAGATTTTTTTTACCTTTTACTCTAAGGCCAAATATAATTGGTAGAAAAATATTAAGAAGAATGAATACTAATAGATAAATAGGAAATGATACTATTTCAAACCATATAGAAAAATTTATTAATTTTTTTGGAAGATTTAGACTCTTTTTTTTTGACATATTTTAACTCCGATATTATTTTTTTATGAATAAAATAGAAAAACCACCTTGTGGGGCCATATAAATATTTAGACTAGAATTTTTATCTACTTCTATTTTTTCTATAGAAAACTCTTTTTTGCTAATACTATCTTTTATTATTATCGCTTGAAAATTTCCCTTTGGTAAAAACGAGAAATTAATATTTATATTTTTTATAAATCTTTTTCCATTCATTCCTGCACAAAACCATTTTTCCTTATTTTCTCTAGCAACTACAATATGAGAGGATGGATGACCATCTATAAATATAGACTTATCCCAAGCAGTATTTACATTTTGTAAGAAAAGTTTGACTTCAGGATATTTTTTGAAAATAGGAATATATCCTCTATTTTCTTTAGTTATAGAGCCAGCAAAGTGTTGTATTCCAGATTCAAAAATAACAGCTTGTGCAAGAGCATGAGAGTAAGTAGGGCCAGCAGCTTGCATATATTTTTCTAATACTACAGGTGTAAAATCCATAGAGCCTATAACATTTCTAGTATAACAGTAGTAGAGGTTTTGCATTGCATTAGGACCTCCAGTATATGAAAAGCCATACCACTCTCCACCTTTAACGGCTTCCATTGTCATAAGGTTGGGATAGGTTCTCTGCCAGCCTCTAGGAATAGTGCATCCATGAAAATTTACTAAAAGCTTGTAATCTAAAGCATCTTCTAAAATATCAATATACTGATTTATTCTAAGTTGTTTATCGCTTTGAAAGAAGTCAACTTTTATACCTTTTACTCCCAATTCGCTTATAGCTTTCATCTCTTGTTTTCTGATTATTGAATCTAGCATTCTATCTTTTGGTTGTTCAGATATTTTATTATGTTTTCCTCCAGAGTTATACCAGAGTAAAACACCTACATTTTTAGATTTTCCATATTCACACAACTCTTTTATTAATGGAAAGGCATTGTTTTTATTCCATTTATTCCAATTTGCATCTACTAAACAATACTCCCAGCCCATTTCATAAGCTTTATCAATCATTTTTTTCTGCTTTTTAAAATTACCTGTTCTTAAATTAGCAGCCCAATCCCAAGTTGATCTCCCACTTTTTATCCATTCTGTAGAGCCAAATCTTTTTTTGTCAAATGGAGAAGAGCAGTCGTCAATTAATGTAGATTCAAAAATATTTTGAATAGAGCCAATAATTAAAACTCTCCAAGGAGTAGAAGTATTGCTATCTTTTATATAAGGATTTACATCACCAATACCAGAATTTTCATTTTTACAAGGAAACTCTATTTTGTAGTATCCATTATCTGCATTTTTATTTAACTTGCACCCACAATAGTTTTTATCAAGATTAGCTTCTGATAATAGAATGAAAACATTATTTTCAAATTCAAAAAGTGCAGGAAAGCACCAGCCATCACTAACAGGAAATTTTTTAGCATTTGTTCCAACTTTAACTTCAGAAAATGCTCTTTCATAAGCAGGTTTTCCCAACATAGCTTGATCATAAGCTTGCATCCAAGCCTTTTTAGCTAAATTAAGATTGAAACTTGAAAACTCTTTTTCTACTTTAAAATATTTATTTTCATTAAAATTATATCTAAAAGTAACACCATCATTATAAGCTCTAAATTCTATAAAAATATAATTACCTTTATTTTCACATTTTAGTTCAAGTGAGTTGAATTTATTCTTTCTTAAAGATTTTTTTCCAATGTTCATCTTATATTCAACATTTTGATTTTGTAATGTCTTGTAATTAGAAACATTATCAAAAATAGAAAAATCAGAAAAATCTGTTTTTATCCCCAAAAGAGAATTTTTTACAACTAACTTTTCTTCATATTTTATATTGTAGAAAAGTTTTTTTTCCACTTTGTTAATAGAAACTATGATTTTGTCATTAGGAGAATTTAATTCCCAAGCATTCAACGATAGACTAAGAATACAAAAAATAAAAAGAATAAAATTTTTTTTCATAAATACCTCTAAATGCTATTTTAGAGAACTTTTTTTTATAATTCAATAGTTTATGTAACTTTTCTACCTTTCCACATAAAACCTTTTTTAGTTTTTTCTCCATAGTAAGAGTTCCAAGCTAAAAAAATAATATGCAAAACAATAATAGGATATGTAAAGTATGCTAAAAGAGGCATTTTCCTATTTACCATAGAAAGAATCCAAACTAAAGAGGTAAAACAAAAAGAGATAATAATCAAATAAAAATTTTCTATTTGGTAGCTATAAGGAATACAAATTGCAATTACAGGAAAAATAAAAGCAAAAGCCATAAATATTGATAATATAAAAATAGGATAAAATTTTTTATCAAAAACATCACTTATACTTCTCTTTATTCCTTTACAAGAACTAATATAACCATCATACATTATTCCATAAATCTTTTCACGACAATCTAAAAATATAGTTTTATAGCCAGCTTTTTTAATTGCTCTAACCATCCCTAAATCATCATTGATGACACCAGGAATAGCAGCATAACCATCTATACTTAATAAAGCCTCTCTTTTATACATAATATGCTGGACAGCCATAGAGAAATCCTTATTTTTAGTTTTAGGAATTAAAAAAAGAGGAAGCAAAAAAGTAGACTGGAAATATATACCAGGAGTAATAAAAGCTTCAGTCCATTTACTAAATTTATGCCTTGCCCAACCAGCTAAACAATCAACATTATGTTTTCTAATATTTGTCAAAGCCCACTCTAAAAAATCCTTTGAAGTTTGCTGATCTGCATCCATACATAAAATATACTCCCCAGAAGATTTTTCTATTAACTGTTGCAAAGCAAAAGGTTTTCCCTTCCAACCCTCTTTCAATTTTTCTCCATTAAAATATTTAAGATTGTCATATCGGGCAGAATACTCTTTCAAAATATTTTCAGTATTATCAGTAGAGTTATCATTTAAAACCAAAACCTCATAATTTTTATAATTCTGATTTAAAATACAATCCAAAGTTGGACGAATTCTACTCTCCTCATTTCTTGCAGGAATTAAAACAGAAATTTTAGGATTATCTTTAAAAACAGATTTGTCAACTTTTTTTGAAGTCTTTATAAAAAAAATAAAATTTGCAATGCCAACTATCAACATATACGAGGAAATAGTTAAAGAAATAATAAAAACAATAAGCATAAAAACCTCTCGTTCAAAGTTTACAAGAATAGAGAATATAAATCAATAGCAGAGTTTATATAAAAAATTTTATTGGGCACATTTTTTGGCTTTAAAAAGCCAAAAAACCGCGTGCTTCGTTTGTATCTTTTACTTTTTCTACCTCTATTTAAGTTAAAGCTATCGCTTTAACCTCTTCTGCAAAACAAAAAAGTAAAAGGATACCACTTCGCCCCCTTGTGCATATTTTAAACTCTAATTCTTCCAGCAGACTATTTGTTTTGTTGTAGGTTTAAAATAGATTATAACCAGAGCCAGTTTGAAATTACAGGTGAGGCTTTTTAATAAAACGCATTAGCGGCGGGAACAGAAAATGGGTGTTGTTTCAACAACACCCATTTTGTACATTCTGGCTTGTCAACTGCAAGCCAGAATACCGACAGCTGTGGACAGAGCGGCGACACATCTTTGATGTGTCGTAATGCCCAAAATTTTAATTGTATATTAAAAGGGACTGTGATAGAATGTATTGAGGTGATTTATGTTGAAGGGGATTATTAAGTTTTTTTTGATTTTGAACTCAAACCAGAAGGCTTGGCAGATTGCTGGGGCGGTGGCTTTTGGGCTTTTAATGGCGATGGTGCCTGCAAAAAATTTGTTATGGGTTCTATTGTTTATTCTTCTTTTTGTTATAAAAGTTAACAAGGCTGTAGCTATGTTGTTTATGTTGATTTTTAGGCTCTTTGCTCCTTTATTTGATCCTTTAACAGAGAAGTTGGGATTTTTAATTTTATCTATGCCTAGCTTAGAAAAGTTTTTCACCTTTTTATATAACACTCCTATAATTCCTTTTTTCGCTTTTAATAATAGTTTAGTGATGGGTGGATTTATTTCTGGGTTAGTTCTTTTTGCTCCTATAGTAATACTCTTTACGATATTGGTGAAAATTTTCAGAAAAAAGGTTTCACCTAAGATAAAGGGTAGCAAAATTTATAAAAAATTTAATGCACTCCCTTGGGTGAAAAAGATTAGCTCACTATTTTCTACGGTTTCTAGCACTATGAACTGGGAGGTGAAAAGATGAAAATTCCTAGTTACTTAAAAAAAGAGTATAAAAGAACAGACAAACTCGAAAAGGTTTTAACAAAAAAATTTAAATCAATTGAAGATAGAAACTTTATAAGATCTCTATTTATATCTGTAGAAAAAGTTTCTAAAAAAAGCAGAAAAGAAGTATGGAAGATTAAATATAATCTATCAGAGGATGAAGAAGCAAGAATAGAGGTAATTCTTAAAAAGTTAAAAAAAGATAAAAAATCAAAACCTGTAAACTCAAAAGATTTGCCAAAAATTTTGAAAAAAGAGTTTAAAAGTGAAAAGCAACTTAACAAAAAAGTGCTTAAAAAAGTTTTACTTCCAAAAGACAAAGATTTTGTAAAAAATCTTTTCCATTATAATCAGAGTTCTGAAAGTTCTGATAATGGCGATAGTTTCGGAATTTGGAAAATAAAGGAAGATTTAACGAAAGAAGAGAAAAAAGAGTTGAAGAGAATTTTTAAAGAGATAAAAAAGGGCAAGGGAAAAATTAAGAAGCTACCTTTAACTTTTTTTTCTATTATAATTGGGGCAATATTAATTTTTGCTATTTTTATAAAAAATCCTTTAGCTGAAAGTCTATCAGAAAAATATCTAGGAAAAGTTTTTGGAGCTACTGTAGATATAGATAAAATGAGATTTTCTTTCTTAAAGGGTGGATTTAAATTTGATAGGATGCAAGTTGCTGATGAAAACAAATTGGACTACAACCTTTTTGAACTTGGAAGGTCTGATTTTAGATTTAGTCGTAGAGCATTTTTGTTAAAGAAGTTTGTAATAAACTCTATGGTTTGTAAAAGTATATCTTGGGATACAAAAAGAGAAAAAAGAGCTAAACTTACAAATGGCAATCAAAAAAAAGAAAATTTATCTACAGAAGAAAAAGTGAAAAATATAGCTTACCAAGATAAAGATATAAAAAAACTTGGTGAGAGTATTGAGAAAGCCAAAAATGATCCAGAAGCTTTTATTGAAGAGCAGTGGAGATCATTTAAATCACCTGTATATGCAGAAGAGTTAGTCAAGAAATATACAAAATCTTACGAAGATCAGGAAAAAAGTTACTACTCAATAGAAAAAACATCAAAAAAAATAATAAAACAAGGTAACAGTTTAGTCTATAGAGATTACTCTGTTTATAAAAATGACCCTTTAAAAATTCCATCATTAGTTAAAGATATTGCAGACTTTTCAATAGAGATGAACACAATGAAAATAAAAATAGAGAAAGAAGTTAAAGATATTGAAAAGCTAGAAAGAGCTATTAACTCTGATCAAAAGATTTTAAGGGCAAAAATTGATGAAGATATAAAAACTTTAAAAAATGTTATTCCAACAAGCAGTGCAGACATAGAAGAAATTTTTAACAAAAAAATAGAAGAATTTCTAATAGCAAAATTTGGAAGTAAATATACTACAGCAAAAAAAATTGACTACTACATAAAAAAATACCAAAATAGAGAAATAAGTGATAAAGAACTTGCAAAGAAGAAAAAAGAAAAAATAAGAAAACAAAAGAGAATGGAATTTGGAAGAGTTGTCAATTTCCAATCTTTCTTACCAGATTTCGCACTTATTAATGCAGGTTTCTCTTCTGAAAAAGATGAAAACGCCATTTGGGATTTTAATATAAAAAATATAACTTCTGACCCTGAAAAATGGGGAAAACCAATATTTATGAATGTAGATATAAAAACTCCAAATGGCTCTGGTGTTGGAGATTTAACAATAGATTTAAGAAAACAGAAAAAAACAAAAAGTTCTGGTGGAGTTAAATTTAGTGGAGTCTCTTTAAACTCAAAAGATTTAGAATCTATAGGAATACCAGAATTAAATGGACTAACAAAAGGAGATTACAGAATAAGTGTAGAAAATTTAGACGAGTGGAAAATCTACGGAGATACAAATATTTCTAAAATAAAAATGTCTTACAATAAAGATGATGAAATAGCAAAAGTTATATACAGGGTTTTGAGTAGAAGTGATTGGAACATAAAACTAGAAATCTCTGGTAAAAAAGATAAAGATATAAAATTCAAAATAAAATTTGGTCTCCTTGATAAACTACAAAAAGAAGTTGGTAATATGCTAAAAGAAGAGTCTGAAAAATATTTCAATGACCTAAAAAAAGCATATCTATCCAAAACTTCTGAAAATGTAAATCCTATAAACACAATTGAAAACTTTGCCAGTGATTTGGAAAATTGGGAAAAGCTATTAAAAGGCGATGTCTCCTCTATGAATAACATAAAAAAAGAGCTGAACAAAAACCTAGCAGATGTAAAATCTAGTAGCGCCCAAGATTCAATTTTGGATACAATAAATTCTCTCTTTTAGACTTTGGGCAAATTTGAAACTGCCCATTTAGAGCAGTTTCAAACCACTCCTTTCGCGACTTCGCTATCGCTTCGGCTAATTTTGCTTGCAGTTAGCAAGCAAAATGGATCTGAGCAATAAGTTTTGAAAAACTTATTGCTCCTCGCTACACTCATTTTTGCAAAAATAAAACTCTTACAAAAGTTTCAACTAAAATTTTAACTAAAAACTCCCTCTGGGGACAGAGCAGAATTTGCACCGTCCCCTTAAATTTTTAATCTGAAAAAAAAATAAAAAAATTTTACTTTAGCTCAACTTTTTTTCATATATTTGTGTGAATATATATAGAAAGTTTTAAAAGATAGAACTTTCAAATAAAAATAGAAGATTGATAAAAAAGAGAGAAACATTGCAAATACTTTCTTTCATATAGTTTGTTAATCCTTCTAATAAAATCAATCTTCTATTTTTTATTTTTTTCATAAAATACAAGAGCTATTTAAGTTATAAATTAAAACTAGCCCAGTAATTTTTTATTCAAAAAGAAATTTAAAACTCCAAAAAATAAAATTGGAGAAATTATAGAAAGATTTACAAACAAGGAAGAAATATCTTTTACTATAAAAATAGAATTAAAAACATAAAGACACAATATTATCAGATAAAAAATAACAAAAATAGAATCTAAAATATCAAAAAAAAATATAAATTTATTTCTTTTAAAAATAAAAACAACTAAAATATTAAAAATTATATATATAAAAAAAGGAATTAAAAATAAAAAAAATAAATTTGGTATTGGAAAAAATAAATAAACAGCAAAAAAGGGAAATAGTAAAACAACAGCTTTTATACAAAAATAAAAAATCTTTTGCTTCAAACTAATTTCTGATTTCTTAGATAAGTCATATTTAAAAATATTCATTTTAGAACTATGATTAAAAAAAAATCCCAACAATGAAAAATATAAAATACTAATAGATAGTAAAACAGATAAGGCTAAAAATGCACCTTCATCACCAACTTCCTCAGAAAAATAAATTACATGAAAATAA
>PDWI01008862.1_pt1 | contig 11726 bp, 14 predicted proteins | sample 1430891 | NCBI WGS metagenome assembly PDWI01 (sample SAMN01162508, study PRJNA174530) | Oral metagenome, whole genome shotgun sequencing project. | biome: Marine environment; feature: Marine mammal; material: Swab sample of the gingival sulcus; isolation source: swab sample of gingival sulcus...
TGCAATTAACAGCGGAGCAAAGACAGCAAACGGGAGCATACTACACACCGAAAAAGTGGGCAGATTTAGCGGTTGAAAATCCCGCGAAATTTAAAATTAGTTCTTAATTTTTTATTAAAAATGATACAAATAACCAAAAAAACACACCATTTAGAAATTATCGCAAGATCTCAATTAAATAGATTTGTGGTAGTGAAAGTATTTTTACAAAAAATGACTTTCCCACCAAAAGGCAAAAAAGACCGTTGGCAGGAGCTCGGAAGGCGAGTTTATTCTTTGCGAACATTTGAAAAATATCGTCGCGGTGGCAAAATTCCGTTTTGATTTTGAAAAATAGTACAAAAATCTAAAAAAAAGTACTAAAAAAGTTTGACAAACTAAAATCAAAAGAATATAATTAGTGTGTTCCAAGATAAGGAACTAAAAAAATATCCGTCATTTCTATTTCTTAACCCATTACAAAATGACAAAAACAACAATCAATTTCGATCAAGTAATTAGCAAAAACGATTTTGCCAATTACGACAAAATTACCTACGAAAACGGTACAGGCTACGGGCGTTTGTTTTACTTTTTCAATTGCGCCGAATCTTACACAAGAGAAGAAATTTTGCGAAAAATGGGCGACAAACTTTTACCTTTTTTTCAGGCTAATAATGTACACCACGGAATTAGAATTTTGAAAAACAACGAATTGGAAGCCACTAACGGTGATTTCCGAAAACACGCCGAAAATGTTTTAAAAATGAATGAAATTTTAGATAAATGTTTAACTGGAAAACTAGAAAAAGTTAAATGGGTAAAAAAATATATGGGTGGCGACCAACTAGCCTAAAATCCCGCGAAAATTTCGCGGGATTTGGCTTGATTATTCAAGCGACATTCTTATAATTTACTTACTTGTCATTTTGGCAAGTTAAGACGGGAGCAACCCCGATAGTGTTGCCCGCCCTCGTTCGCGGGGGCGGAATGACGATTTGATTTACAAATAACAAAAAATAATTAAAATCGTCTTGCTCGTTAGGAGCTTTGGCTTAGATTTCTACTATCGTAGATAAAACATAAACGCAATGAAAATTACTCCACTCGATTACGCGAAGATTAGACAGGAGTACCAGCCATATGTTGTAGGGGCTGGGAGACAAGACATTGCCAAAAAGTACGGAGTTTCTGTCCAGATGATTAGCAAGATTAAAGCGATGTCTGCGGCGGAAATTTCGCGAAAAATTAAAAAATGGGAGGCTTTTAATTCTAATATTCCCCCAAAAACCAAAGCCCAAAGAAAGTGGCGAAGAAATAAAATTTTACAATGATTAAAATTACCGCGAAAATGCTCGCCGAACATTACGGCAAAAACGAGCAAACAATTAAGAATTGGACAAGTAAGGGGTACAGCTTTCGCAGGCTGGAAGATGTTATTAAGATAATTTTGTATTATGAGAATAAGAAATAATTGCTTGGATTTTTAGTTTTTTTTAGCTAGAAAATGAAAAAATATTTTATTGGGTTTGTATTTGGGGTAATTGTCGCCATTTTGGGAGCCTGGGAGATGGGAAGAGCCGTCTTAGGCGAAGAGTTAAAAACTTCTTTTATAGAAAATAATTGTGAAATAGCCGACGAAGAAGCATTAGAAGACGGAAGAATTGCCAAGTATTTAACTTGTATTTTTTAGTTTAAAAATATTTCGCGGGTTAAAAAAAAGCAAACAAAATAAGTTTGTTTTCTGATTTTTTTAAAAGTTGAGAGTATATTTGAACTAATGAAAACAAAAGATAAGTACCCCAATTTAAACAAGGGGGATGCGGGGAAAAAACTGGCGGAAAAATTCAAGACCAAAGAACAACGGATTGCTTTGTGTGAGGCTTGGTGTAAACATCTGGCAAACGGGTTTTCTAAAGAGAGTTTCTTGCTTTGTGATCCGCAAACCTTTCGGAGGTATATGGCAAAATATCCGCAGGATTTTGACACCCAAAAAATAAATGAAGCAGAAAGGGCTTCGAGACGGTTTTGGGAGCAATTAGGAATTGAAGGAACGCGGGGGAAGGAAGTCAAGATTGAAGTCAAAAGAAAACAGAATGGTGAGGTCAGAACGACGACGCAAGGATTTAATGCGACGGCGTGGATTTTCAATATGAAAAACAGGTTCGGATGGAAAGACAAAATAGAACTAGGAGGGGGGACGCAAAACAAAACAGAGATAATTGTTCACGATGAAAAATCCGCGAAAAATTTACAAAAATTGATTGAATAATGAAAACAACCACGGCTTTTTCTAAAATTGTGGCTCTAAACAAGCCTTTGCGAGTAATCCAGGGCGGGACAAGTGCGTCTAAGACTTATAGCATTTTGCAGATACTAAATTTTATCGCGGAAAATACTAAGCATTATCGCTTGATTTCTGTTGTTTCTGATACAACTCCAAATTTAAAAACGGGGGTAATCACTGATTTTAAAAATATTCGCAAGGCGGACGGCACTTGGGACGACGCCAACTGGAATGAAACAGATAAGTTCTATCGATACCCAAACGCCAAAATTGAGTTTATAGCTTTTGACAAAGAGACAAAAGCACGAGGGGCGAGGCGGGATATTTTATTTGTGAATGAGTGTAATCGGTTGCGGTTTGAAACAGTTGATCAGTTAATGATCAGAACCAAAGAGTTTACACTTCTTGACTATAATCCCACGACAGAATTTTGGTTACACGAAGAAAAAATATTAGAAAAATCTTCAACGGATTTTTTGATTGTAACATATAAGGATAATGAATTTTTGGACCCACGAATTGTCGCGAAAATTGAGGAAAAGAAACCAGTTTATGATGAAGACGGAAATTTAGTTAGCGGAGATGAACACTGGTGGCGAGTTTATGGGGAAGGGAAAACTGGAATATTAGAAGGGACGGTTTTTAGTAATTATGAAATAATTCCGAATAAACCGAAGCGAGTGAGGTTGGTTGGCTATGGGTTGGATTTTGGGTTTACAAACGATCCGACGGCTTTGATTGGAGTTTGGGAAAAGGGAGGAAACTTGTATTTGCAGGAGCTCATTTACCAAACAGGGTTAACGAATCAAGATATTTGTAAAAAATTCGCGGGATTTCAGATCGGTGAAACTGACAAAATAATTGCCGATAGTGCCGAACCAAAAAGTATTGAAGAAATTTTTCGGCAAAATTACAACATTCATCCCGCGAAAAAAGGAGCGGATAGTATTAAGTTTGGAATTGATTTAATGCGAAGTCGGAAAATTTTTATTACCGAAGATAGTGCGAATTTAATTAAAGAGTTTAAACAATATCATTGGGCGAAAGATAAAAATGGTAAAAATTTAAATAAACCAATTGACGCTTTTAATCACGGAATTGATGCCGTGAGGTATGTTTTGATTACTGAATCATTATTTGTGAACGAAAATAATAACAACGGAATAGAAAGTTTCGCACAAAAAAGAAAAATAAACGCCCTAAAACAGCAATTAATTTCCAAAGGTGTTAGAATTTAACTAATAAATTTTTCAAAAAATATAAGATGACCACTCCTCAATCCAACATTATCGACAAAGAATCGACAAATTTAACTGGACAAGATGATTCCGCGAAAAATGTCGTTAGAAGTTTTGTGGAATTAGTTGATAAATACAAGTTACAGCAGTCCAGAATTAACAAATTAAGCGAAATCACCGAAGATTATAAACAATTAGAAAGTTTAAGCGACAAATTGCCAGACTCAACGCGTCCAAATATGAAAGCGAGTATTTTGCACCGTTTTTTAGGGGTTTTTGATTCTGGGGCAAATAAAGTGCCAAAAATTAAGCCCGTTGGTACCAATGAGTCTTCATTAACTCTATCTATTATTGATAATGTGAAGGACATTGTTTTTGCGGATGTAGGATTTGACGAGGTTTATAAAGATATCATTCAAGGATTTAAAACCGAAGGGAGTGTTTTTATTCAGTTAGGATTTCACAACAACCGTTTAACAGCGGAAAAATGTGATTTGTCGGAAATTTATTTTGACGCGGAAAAAGAGTTGTTGGCACGAGATAGCGACCGCAAAGGCAAGGCAATTAAAACGATTATTCGAACAGTGGCTTTGAGTTATGGGGAGTTTGCTCGTTTGTATCCAGACTATAAAGACAAAGTTATTTACGGAGATCCCGCGAAAATTTTGCAAACGGACACTAAAAACACCACGGAAAAAACAACTGATGATCAAAAAGTGGTAATTCACTACGCTTATACGATTGATGAAGTTCCGCGATTTACTGTTTATGCTGGGGGAAGTGCGACGCTGATTTCGGATTTAAAGGACGAGGATTATCCATTTTGGCGGAACACGGCTAACGGGCGGAAAGTCGCATTTTTGCCGTTTGTGGATTTCCATTTTACTAAAAATAATCGCGGGTTTTATTCGCGGTCAATGGTTGGGGAAATTAAGGACGCGGCAAATGCTTATGAGAAAATTTTAAACATTTCGTTGCCGATGTTTTCCAAAGCCGTGAACCCGATAACTTTGCTTTTTGGGTCTAAATCAGAACGAACTAATGAACAATTGATGATTGCCCAAGAGTTGCAAGAATTAGGCGTCCCGCAAATTATTCCTGTGGGAGAAAATGTCCAAATGCATTCAATTAAGCCCGAGAGTGTTTTTAATGATTTTGAAATTGCGCGGAAAGTTATTTTGAGAGACTTGGCAATGCGAGTGGGCGTCAATTTTCAGTCTTTGGAAGAAGTGGAACAAACAGCGACGGAATTTGTGGGGAAAACCAAGACAGAATTAACAGCGGTCCAATCTATTTATACCAAAAATGAAACAAGTTTTTCGCGATTTGCTGAATATGTTATTGCCCTAGTGGGGAAATACTGGGACGCGGGAGATACGCGAGAATTTAAAGTTTTAGTCGATGAATCAGCGGGAAGCGAGGTTGGTTTATCGATATCAGAAGTTTTAGACGAAATAAAAGATTGGCGAGGATGTTTTTCAACGGAAACAGATCTAAAAATGCCTCAAAGCACCCAAGATAAAGTGCAGGCAATAAGTGAAATGGAAACGGCGATTGCGAATGTTTTTTATGGTCGGCAGTTTAAAACTTCCGAAGAAATAGAGTTGGAAATAGATGGATTAATAAAAAGAGCAGTTTTGCGGGATTTAGACGATGTTTATACGAGAGCTAAACTAATAAAAAAAGCGGAAATTATTTTAACAGGGGGTGGAGAACCTAGTGTACAACCACCAGTTGATAATCCTGCTCCTCCCAAAAATCCCGCGAATGAAGATATCGCGACGGAATTAGCTCCTAACTCCTTCTTAGCGGAAGCGGGAATGTAATTTTTAATTAAGTTTAAGATGTTTTTCCAAAAGATAAAAAAAGCTTTACGAACCAAAAAGACTAAAACTGGACAACCAACGGCCGAACGAATAGAGGAAGTTTTAAGTTTTTGTAAAAAAAACGAATTAGAAACAGTCTTAAAAGCTTTTCAAACGGAGGCAATGATGGATATTTTAAATTTTTTACGGTATTCATCAGCGATTGAAGTAATGGATACGGGGAAGCCAAAAACTTATGGCGAATTTCATCAAGACTTAGTTTTTTTAATCAAGGGAATAAATGCTTATTTAAAAATAAAGAAAGAAAAGAAAAAAAACTAACAAACTACGGCAGATTTCTGACAAGAAAAACAGGTGGTTTAAAATGAAAATACCTTACTTTTTAACCATAAAAAAATGACTAAGGAAGAAACAAATGGTGTTGAGGATAATTCTCAAAAATCCCCAGATGTTGAGGCTGATGAGTTGACAGATGAGGAGCAATTTCCCTCTGACGATGAAGAAACTCGCGTCAATTCCCTTTCGCGTCGCAAAAAAGCTGAGCTAGAAAGGCAAAAAGAGTTTAGTGAGATGAAAGCTAGACTTGAAGCGCTGGAAAGCAAAGAGACTGAGCAAAAGGAACTTGCGGAAATGGTGGAGTCTCTGAATTTAGGAGACGATACTGATAAATTTAAGCAAGAATATGCTGAGTTGGTAGCGAACGGATTAAGCAAAGACAAAGCCAAAGAAACGGCTTTAAAAATGATTGATCAAACGAATCGGAATTTTGGTAAAAGTGGTGCTTCTTTACCTCCAACAAGCACTGTTGACCAAAGCTCGGTTGTGTACACTAAACAACAATTAGAGCAATTATCGCAAGCTGAGTATGACAAAGCAATGAATGCGATAGAACGCGGAAAAGCGGTGTTGAAATAGTTAAGGTGAAGAAGTAAAAAGTTTCTTTATTTCTTTAAACCCTTAAAAAATGGCTAACACAATACCAAGTCCAATTATACTGGCAAAAGAGGCAATCCGCCAATTGCCTTCTAACACTGTTTTGCGAAACTGGGTAGACACTAAGTACTCTGGAACAATTCGCAAACAAGGAGACACTGTACAAGTTCAAACTTTTCCGAAACTTGTTTTAAATTCTCCGTCAAATCCTAATGGAGCTATTTCTGCACAAAACTTAGCAATTACAACCGAAAACTTAGTTGCTGATACTACCAAAGCAGGACGAGTTCAGTTAGGAGATTTAGAGGCGTCTAATTCCAATCTTGATTTGGAAAAAGAAATTGCTTCTTCGATGGCTGAGGCAATGGCCCAAGAATACGAAACAGCGATTGCCGCTAAACACACTTCGGCGCCAACTAGCAATCGTATTGCTACCTTAGCTTTAACCAAAAACAACATTTTTGAAGCAGTGACTGCTCTAAAACAAAAACTCGCGGAAAAAAATGTAACCAAAGACATTGGGTTGTTTCTGCGACCAGAGGTTACTAGGTTGTTGAAATTGGCTTCTTTGATTAGTGGAACTGACACTGGATATCAAGAAGGACTCAATGGAAAAGTGGGAATGATTGACGGAATGACAGTTTTTGAAACTAATAATGCCCCAGCGGGCAAAATGTTGGCATTCCAAAAAGGAGCTATTCACTTAGCGGACAAATTGACGAAAATTGATGTTCGCGAAGGAACGGATGGTTTTTACAGCAACATTATGCTCCAAATGACTTACGGAACTGGGGTCTTTAATGTTGAGGCGGAACGAATTGCCACTCACGCTTACACCATTGCCTAAGATGTTTTGGCTGAAAGGCGGTTTATCCGCCTTTTGTTAAGATATTTTTTCCAAAATAATTTAAATGTTGAACAATTCTCAATTAACCGCGAACGATTTAAAAAAACAGTTTGTTCAGCACAAACAAGATGACAGTGTAAATGACGAACATCTTCGATTGGCTCTAAACGAGTTTTATTCAATTGTGGGGAGGTTGGAACGAGAACACGCCCCCGAAAAAAATAGAAAAACACGAAAAATAGACGAAATTGACGAAACGGGATTAGATTTATCAGCTATTTCTGATTTAGGGAGTTTGGATGTTTTGTTATTTGAAAGCGAAAAAAAAGTCGCGAATTTTGTACCAAAAAGGTTTATGGGGAGCCAGAAACGCGGATATTATTTTGAGGGAAATAGGCTTTTTCTGACTTATGAAAGCTCTGAACCGTTTTGGTTAACTTATCCGAAAAAAACTCCGCGGATTTTAGCCAATGAAGATTTGAGTACACACATTCTACAAATTGACCAAGATTTAGAAAAAGCTCTTTATCATTACTTACAAACCGTATTTTTTGACGGAGAATATCAGTTAAATCTACGGGACGATGCCGAAGCGAAGGCTATTGAAGAAATTTCGCGGTATTTTGACCAGTCTTTAACCCTGCGAGGACAATGAGAGTAGATTACCGCCAAAAAAGAGGATTTCGCGAAAGAATAGCCAGTAAAGCTATTCAAAATTTTAGTCGTGGAGAAAAATCAGCTTACGATACTGATCGAATGGGGTTTGAGAGTTTACAAAGAATGGTCAATTTTTATTCTTTTCGCGGGAATGCTCGACTCAGAAATGGGTACCGAAAAATCGCGGAAATTCCTAATTTGCAGGGAATTTTTGTTTACAATTTTACGGAAAATTTGTTAATTGGGGAGGTTAAAACTGGCGAAAAAATTAAGTTAGTGAAAATTGATCCCCAAACAAAGGAAGTGGTTGACCTCAAAACCGAAATTTCCGCGGAAAATAAAGGAAGTTTCGCGGAATTACGCGGAGTGATGTATTTTGCGAGTGGAGTTAGCGGAATTCAAGTATATGACGGGAACGAGTTTAGCGAACTAAGTTTAAATTATGGGGCAGGCGGACGAGGAGCAAAGTTGATTGCTAATGATGAATCGCGATTGTGGGCGGTGGCGAAAGAAGAACCAACGGAAGTTTTGGTTTTTTCGCGGAATGATGGAGCTGGTAAGGTAACAACTTTTAGTACAACGGGGAGCAATGTTGATCGAGCGGGTATTGCGTCCAGCAAAATTAAAAAGTTTACGGGATTATTAGGATTAGGTAAAAGCATTTTAGCCACGGGGAAAAACTCGATTGAGCTTCATAATATTCCAGATTTCGCGAAAACTGGGGTAATGTCGTATCCGCTGAATGTTTCAACCTTGGTCAAAAGTTATGAAAATATCGGGGTGGAAAATCCAAACGCAATGGTTAAAGTTGGTGATGACGCTTTCTTGAAAGGGTTGGATAATCGTTTATACAAAATATCCGCTTCGGGAAGAATGAAGTATTACACCGATGAGGCGGGACTCTGGGAAGATGTGGATTGGAGTAAGGCAAATTTAGCTTATGATCAAAAACGAAATTTAATCTACATTACTGGAACAGAAAACAGTGATTATGATTTCACGGGGGTATTTAACCTTGAAGACGAAAGTTTTTCTACTTATGATAATCTGTGGACGGAAGAATGGGCTTTTGATAGTGATAATATTTATTTTCTCGCGGAAAACACGGTTTATCAAGCTTTTGAGGATAATGTTTTTACTGATGATGGAATGGGTATTCAGTGGAAACTGTTATCACAGGCGACTTATGGAGACAATAAAGATTATTATAAAAAACTTCGCGGGATTTTAATATCTTTTCGGTTTTGGGAAGACACCGTGATTAAAGTTAACACTATTATTAACCGCGGAATTGGAAGTCTGCAAACAGGGTCGGCGTTAACAATTAGTCAAGATTATGAAGTAGCGATTTTTGGCGATAATCCGCAGGGGTTTGGGAAAGGAGTTTGGGGGGGAGCTAATGTTCTTTATTCTGCTCCGAAAGGAGTCGAAAAAACTCTGCGGAATATTACTAAGCAAGAGCAATTTTATCGTTTGGAAGTATTTGTTTCTGGGCAAGCAACTGCCCCACTTGAATTTAAAGAGTTGGGGGTGGAGTACACTTTAACGGCTAAAAAATTTAAAAAAATAAAATATGATTAACTTAAAAAATTTGGCAACGGATTCTGTTTTTACTTTGGTTCATTCATTGGATAAGGAAAATCCTCACCCAAAGGTGGTTCTAACTTGGGAGAACGGCAACCAAGGTGGGAAACGCCTAAATGACGATGATCCAGAAAATGATAGTGTGATCACGGAAGCAATTATGACTGCTTCGGCCACAGGAGCGAAACAAGGAAACAGCGAAACTTTTTATTTAACTAATGGGCGGTTAGTCGAAGGCAAAGAAAATCAAATAGAGTTTGATACAGCCGTTCGCGGAATTCCCGATACGGAAAACAACAATCCGCCAACTAAATCGTTAACTCGTCTATTTCGTGAACATCGGCGCAATGTCAGTATTTGGCTAATGAGTGAGGTCATTGCGGTTAAATCTTTGGCAGACAAATTTCGGAATAATTCGGTGCAAATAGAAGTAATTGCGGGAGAAGAGATAGACGCAACTACTCATAATCTAGCGGTTTCTTTGCACACAGACGGAAAATATTACAAATATCATTCCGAAAATTATCCGAATTTAATGGGGGTGCTTCAAAATCCCGCGAAAATTTCCGCAGAGCAAAATTTTTCTTTAATAAAATTAAATGGAGTGAGTGTTGGTTATGATAATTTAGACACTAATTCGTTAGTTTATGCGGAAAATGGTGGCATAATTACGCAAATGGCGAGTGAAACGGCAACTATTTTAGGGAAACCTTTAAATGCAACAACAGTTCAGCACGGGGAAGGGATTTTTCGGAATAGTCAAGGACAAGTTGTTTTTGGAAATTTGCCCAAATGTTCAGGTACTCCGATTGATGAAGACCACTTTATTAATAAAAAGTTTTTTGAGGAAAACCTTTCTAGTTCGGGTATAATTAAGGTAAAGGCAGGTGCGGATATTTCTGCAAATAAGTTGGTTTGGAATGCTGGTTCGGACGGAGTAATTGAGTGTGTTCCAGAGGGGCATGTAGGTACGATGTCTGGAAATTACGCTAATCACAATAAAACCGTTAGTTATATAAAATTAAAAAACGATTATTTCTTAATAGCAAGCGAAAATCATATTAAATTAGCAAAGGCAACTGCCAACGATTATTCGGTAAAAAAGGAGGTAACTATATCAAATACGAATAAAATTTTACTTAACAAAAAAGCAGACGGGGTGATTACAGTGGTTAGATTTAAAACCAATAGTAATATTGCTTATGGATTTGATATTACTTGGAATGAAGAGCAAGAAGACTTTTCTTTGGGAAATGAAACTACAATATCTTTGCCAGTTAGATATTATTCTAATGATTTATATCTTAAGTCAGACAAACTTGACGGAGGTGGGTTTGCTATTTCTCTTATTGATTCGGTGGGGGGGGGATATAAATATAGAGCGGTTTTTATTGATGGGAACTATGCTATCCAAAGTTACTCCTTGCCGGGAGTTCCTGATAGCAATTTGACAAAAGTTTATGCCCACATTTGGGCGGAAGGATCAGATCATTGTTTTTTCTTTGCGGGCAGTCAAAATAGCGTTTTTAAGGTGTTTAAAGTGAACAAAAATAATGGCGTAATAAATGAGGCAGTTCTTACTACTAATATGACACAAAATTACGCACACACGCTAAATTTTTCTAATTATCTTTTTTGTTTTTTTGGACAATATAAACTCATAGCCAAAAATAGCTTTCAGATTGAGGATTGTCAAATGGTTAATAACAAAGATTTTTTAAATGCTATGGCGAGTTTTATGAATGGGACTGCTAAACATAACGCAATTATGTTTGGGGATACAGCAATATGTAATTGGACTTTGACAAGCTCTTATCATAATTTATATAAGCCTATTATGAAATGTGATTTGCGGGGGAAAAATTTATTTTTAACAAATTGTGTTTCAGAAAATTTTTATCCGTCATCAGGGGGTCAGTTAATGCCCCTTAATCGACATAGTTTTGTGTCTAATAATGCTAGTTTAACAAAAGCAGGCAATCCGAATGGTCAATGTATAATAAACTTGGGGAGTGCGGATGAGGCAATGGGAGTTTCGAGAGAAGCAAAGACAAGAGGCGAGGAAATAGAATTAACCTGTTCTAATAACATTCACGATAAGGAGGGCGGGTTAAAAGTCGGAGAAGATTATTATTTATCAGGTAAAAAAGTGGGAACTTGTTTAGCCGAGAATACTGTGTTTTTAAAGTTTTAAGTAAAATTTTTAATTCAAAACAAAATGACAATTAAATTCCAACAGGCGTTCAAAAAGTTTAAAAACCCGACAGAAGAAAAAAAGAAAAAACAGAAAATTTCGCGGGAAAATCGGATTAAAGAGATTTATGGCGATAATGTCGGATTTGAAAAAAGACGCGCTAATAGTTTAGCGGGACGGT
>PDWI01008863.1_pt1 | contig 11722 bp, 13 predicted proteins | sample 1430891 | NCBI WGS metagenome assembly PDWI01 (sample SAMN01162508, study PRJNA174530) | Oral metagenome, whole genome shotgun sequencing project. | biome: Marine environment; feature: Marine mammal; material: Swab sample of the gingival sulcus; isolation source: swab sample of gingival sulcus...
AAATTATAATGCCAGAGAGATAAAAAAGATAGAAGTTCTCGTGAGAGATATTAATCATTTGTATACAGAATATGATGCGTTGACTGATGAGCAGATCAAGGCAAAAACTCCTGAATTTAAGGAGAGACTTGTAAAAGGAGAAACGCTAGACGATATCTTGCCAGAGGCCTTTGCTGTGGTAAAACAGGCCTGTAAGAGAATGGTAGGAAATGAGTATGAAGTGAAAGGAGGAAAAATGACGTGGAATATGATCCCGTATGATGTGCAGTTGGTTGGAGGAATTGTCTTGCACCAAGGAAGAATTGCCGAGATGAAAACCTGAGAAGGAAAGACCTTGGTAGCGACCTTGCCCGTGTATTTGAATGCCTTGGCTGGGAAAGGAGTGCATGTGGTGACCGTGAATGACTACTTGGCTTCTCGTGATGCGGAATGGATGGGGCATTTGTATGAATGGCTAGGATTGACAATCGGAACCGTGGTAAAATCTACACCATTGGAAAAAAGAAGAGAAGAATATCTCAAAGATATTACCTATATGGAAAATTCTGAACTTGGATTTGACTATTTGAGAGATAATTTGTTGAAGACTAAACATAATAGAGCGGTGTTATCTAGACCTTTGCATTTTGCGATTGTGGATGAAATTGATAGTATCTTGATCGATGAGGCGAGAACGCCCTTGATTATCTCAGAAGGGAAAGATGAGCCGACTGAAAAATATGAATATTACAGAAAAATTGTGCAAAATTTGACGCCTTGTAGTGGAAAAAAAGAAGTTTCAAAAGGATTTTTGCATGAATTGTTGAATGATGAAGAGAAAAAATCTCAACAGGAAGATGGAGATTATTATATCGATGAGAAGACCAAGACGGTTTCTATTAGTGGACTTGGAATCCAAAAATTAGAAGAGATTTTGGGGGTAGAAAATTTGTATAAAGATTTGGGGTATGAAGAAATTCATCATATAGAAAATGCATTGAGAGCAAAAGCAGTGTATGAAAAAGACAAAGAATATATCGTGAAAAATGGGGAAGTGTTGATCGTGGATGAGCATACCGGAAGAACCATGCCGTGAAGAAGATTTTCAGAAGGACTGCACCAAGCGATTGAAGCAAAAGAAATGGTGAATATTCAGAGAGAATCGCAAACAGTTGCGACGATTACCTATCAGAATTTTTTCAGACAATATGAGAAATTGGGAGGTATGACCGGAACTGCGATGACCGAAGGAGAAGAATTTAATAAAATCTATGATTTGGAAGCATTGGAAATTCCAACGAATAGACCGTTGATTAGAGTCGATCAGAATGACAAAGTATATTATAATCAGAAGGCGAAACGAAATTTTGTGAAAAATGATATTAAATTTTATCATCAGATTGGACAGCCGATTTTGATTGGAACGGCGAATATCCAGACTTCAGAATATCTTTCTCATATTTTGGAAAAAGAAAGTATCAATCACTATGTGTTGAATGCGAAATTTTTTGAACAGGAAGCGAATATTGTGTCTAATGCAGGAAAATATAAAAGCGTGGTAGTTGCAACCAATATGGCCGGAAGAGGAACCGATATCAAGTTAGAAGAAGGATTAAATGAGAAATTAGCAGTGAACTATGCAAAATGGATCAAAAAAACCGTTGAAAATTATAGTATTAAAGCAACTTTGTATTCAGAAGTAGAATTTGAATATACTTTACAAGGATTGAAAGAGGTGTTTGGACTGACAGAAGAGCAGATTGCAGAAGCTGATAAAGGGAATCCTGTGAAGATTGGAGAAAATGAAACGGTAGCATTTAGTGTTTCGTTTAATACAAATAAAAAAGCACCTACCGATCGTTTTGTAGTATTACATTTTTCTCATACTAACGCTAAAAATAGTCCCGTTGAAGAAAAGGATTTCCATTATGGGTTGTTTGTAATGGGGACAGAAAAACACGAATCGAGGAGAATCGATAATCAGCTCCGTGGAAGAGCCGGAAGACAAGGAGATGCGGGAAGAAGTGTGTTCTATGTTGCGCTTGATGATTTGATTATGAGAAAAGTTGGAGGAGAAACGATTCAGAATATGGTAGGTATGCTCTTGGGAGGAAGTGAGATTGAAAGTCTGGAATTGACACAGAAACAATTTACTTCATCAATTGAAAGAGCTCAGAAACAGATGGAAGCTTGGCACTTCTCTACCAGAAAACATCTGTTTGACTATGATAGTATTATTGATAAGCAAAGACAGAGAGTCTATCACAAGAGAGATTTGATCCTAGATAGCGAAGATGGTGTTGAAATCCAAAAACAGTTTGTTGAAGCAGGAATCCAAGAATTTGAGAAAAATCTCGTATTTATCATTGATCAAAAAATTGCAGAAGCAAGGACGTTGGAACAATCAAAAAATGATTTGATCGTTTCGTTGGTGAAAGAGTTATCATTGCAGTTGGATGATGCAACTGTTAAAAAACTAGAACAGGCTGAATTAGAAGATATTACAAATATTATTCTTGCATTTGTGCAACAGCATAAAATTGAAAATATGAAAAAGATTGGTGATGAAAAGATGTATCTGATCTTGAAAGATGTATTCTTGCATCATTTGGATAAATTGTGGGTAGAGCATATTGATACCATGCAATATTTGAGAGATAAAGTTGGGTTTATGGGCTATGCTCAGCAAGATCCATTAGTGGTGTACAAGAAAGAATCGTTTGAAAAATTCCAAAACTTGAACTATATGTATAAGTTTGAAACGACCTTGCAATTGATGTATATTGATTTTGTGATGTTGGCTGAACAAGAACATCTCAATCAAAATATTATTGCAGAAGAGAATGCTGAAGATCAAGCATTTATTGGGAAATTAAAAGCAGTTTCTGCGAACATGAAGAACCCTTCGACAAGCTCAGGGTGACAGAAAACAGAACATTCTGATACTAAAAAAGTATTTTTCCAAGATGAAGATGGGGTAGAAGTATTTGAAGTAGAAGAGTGAGCTGATGCGAGTGTTGAAGTGGTAAATACGAAGTCAAAATTGAGACCCAATGATAAGGTAACGGTGAAGTATGCTGATGGAAGAATGGAATATGATGTGAAATATAAAAAGGTAAAAGCTGATGTAGAAAGTGGAGAATGTGTTGTTGTGGGGTAGATGAAGGAGTTGTGGTGTCACCCCCTGCCACGGAGTCCTCCGTGGTGAAAGCTTGTCGAAGGGGTTCCCCTGAAACGAGTAAGAAGAATGCTTCGACAGGCTCAGCATGACAAAGAAGACGTCAATCAGTATAATAAAGAAGAAATAAAAAAATATTTTACTTAAATAAAATGTTATCGTTATGAAAAAAAATCTGTTTTTGTTGCTTTCAGTGTATTGTTTTGTAATTCAGCCGGTATTGGCAGGAATCTTGCGAGGGGAAGTGAATTTTTACTATTTTGCGGGAGTGAATATTGTATTGATCGGAATGATTGCTGGACTGTATTTTTCTGTTCAAACAGGAGAAAAAACTGATGTAGAGAAAACCATTGCAGAAACGAAAAAAGAAGAGAAAAAAAATGAAGTAGTGTATGCAGAGGAAAAAACAACAGAGAAAGTGCTTGTTAAAGATCCTGTTGTTAAAGCTTCTCCAAAAAAAACTCCAAAGAAAAAATCATCGTTTGCAAAACATGGGGCTGGATTTCTAAAATTTTTGATCTTTGCTGTGAGTGTCGTTTGGATTGTCATCACAACGCTTTACTTAGATCAAATGTTTAGTTTGGAGTTAAGTTTGTTGTTTGCTTTGTTGTCTGGATATTTGTGGTTTTGGATTTTATCAAGTCTGTTTGTCCCAAAAAAGACCAATTTGTTTTTCAAAATATATAGGTATCTTTTGCTTCTCGGTACTTTGGGAATGGCAGGATATGTGGTGTATGGAGATATGCAATCACCAGGTTCGTATATTAATGATATCTATTCTCAGACCAAAAATTATGTTGTAAAATTTCTAGAAAAGAAACAAGAGCCTAAATGAGAAGTAGCTAAGGGGGAAGTGCTTGATGTGGTACTATCTACTGGAAGTACTGTTGCATCATGAAATACTGTTACTGAAACTGGAGCACAGTTGTCTGGAAATGTCTTGACAGGAGAAAAAGACCCCGGGGTCTTGAATCAACCAACAGATATTGACCCCGGGGTCAAAGAAGTTAAAGAACAGAAAGAACTTTCTACTGAACCACTTACCATGATGCAAGCGATTAAGCATCTCTTTGAAAACTACACTATTTCGTTGGATGAGAAGAAAACAATAAAATTCAAACATATCAGCTATGATGATGAAGATTATGCATATTTCAAGACTGCATATAAGCAAAGATTAATTGGGAAAAATTCTAATCCAACAGCATTATTATCATGTGATACCTATATTGTGATGAAGGGATTATTGGAACAATGGGAAGTAGGAAAATATTCAGATATTTTGCAAGCATACTGGAATAAAGCAAAACAGTTAGATAAACTCAATGGATGTGTACAAGGAGAGAAAGTGACAGAAAAAACTTTATAATATATAATATCATTTTTCAAAGAACTAGCAATCGTAAATTATCGGATATTGCTAGTTTTTTTGTATCTATTTTTTTTTGGAGTATACTTAAGCGTGTATGTTGTGATAAGATTTTATTCGTATCTCATGAGCTCGTATGAAAATAAAAAAAGTAGTAAAGTTTATCGTATGAATATTTGTTTTAGGATGTGTGAGTATCTCTGGATTTTTTCCTTCGTTGTCTTCAAGTCAGATTGCATCTGCACAAGGAATTGATGAACAAAGAGTTAAAGAAATTGTGGATGAAAAAATCAAAGAATCACAGAGTACAGAACAAGTAGCGATTAATTTTGTAAATGAATTAAATAGTCTTTTGAAGTTTTTGTATACAATCCTCCGACCATTATTGTTTTTGGCAGGATTAGCCGTAGATAATAGTTTGGTCTATGGAGAAATATTTCATTTTGATGCAATATTGATCCAAATTTGGAATATCATGAGAGATTTTGCTAACTTTTCACTGTTTTTTATTGCCTTGTATTTTATCTTTAAAGAAATGCGAAAGCAAAATACTGCAGGAATTCAAAAGGTTATTAAGCAAATGCTTATCGCAGGAATTTTGATTCAAGCGAGTTGGTTTCTCATGAGTGCAATTATTGATCTCTCTACTATTGCGATCGTTGCGATCGGTGGGTTACCCTGACAAGTACAAGATACCACAAACGGCGAACACACCAAAAATATTATGAAAACTCCAATTCTCCAGAATAATATTTTAGGGAAAAGGAGTAGCTGAGATAATGATGCAGGAGGTATTTTTTATTATTACTCGTATGGTAAGAAAAATATTCCACAGTGTAGAACTGCAACTTATGATGGAAGAATGTATATCCTAGGTATGGATAGCTTTCCTCCTGATAATCATCCTCTTGATTTTGAAGCAAATGTATGTGCTTATGGAAAAGATGTCTACAGGGTACAAGATATTGACGATGGTATTTTTAATATAATTGGAGTGAGTCAAGATAGCGTTAATATTAACACACTATCAGGATATAATGAAGCATTAAAACAGGCGAACACCTATGCTGGACTCTCAGGACTCGTTGCGAGCATAAGTGAACATAATTATCTCGTCCCTTTCTTTCTCTTGAGTGGAGAAGTATATAATGATTGCTCTGGTAATTTATGTGGTAAGATACCTGACACTGACCGTTTCTTTACAGATGAGGGCAATGCATATACCTTGGAAAAATTACTTAAGAACATGAAAGGACAAGTTGGGACCTTCGTCACCCTCTACTCTAGTGTTATGGGATACGCTGATATGGCAATCCAAGATGGTCTTCCTTCTGGGGCAAATATCTGAACCGTGTCAATGTTTCTGATGAAAGGGGTCTTTGCTATTTTGTTGATTATTCCATTGATAGCAATGATTGTCGTATTAGTCTTGAGATTAGGAATCTTGTGGCTTGCTATTATATTTGCACCATTTCTCATCATCAAATGGGTGTTTTTTGATGGGGATAGTAAAGTATGATGAGAATGGATGAACAAACATTTTACAAAATGAAACCTGATAAGTATTATTTTTGCTCCTGTGATTATGGTATTTGCTATCTGAATTTCTCTGATTTTTATGCAAGCAATTGATGCTAATATGACTGATAAGATCAATCGTAGTAAAGTTATGGAAGAACAGTTTAATATCACAATGGAAGACAAGGACGAATGTAAATGATGATATCTTAATGTTATGGGACTTTTTTCTATCTGTGACAAGGGACAAAATATTGCATGGATGTGAAATAGTTTTCTATTTGTGATAGAGAGAATCTTTGCATTAGCATTGATGCGATTTCTCCTTTTTGCTGCGATCAAGACCAATAGTATTGGAAAGGAAATTGGACAAGCGATCCAAAGTACTGCAGAGAAGTGGATGGGAACCATGCCTATTATTCCTATGGGTAAATGATGATGAATTGGACTGAATGCATTCAAGAGTGAAGTATTATCTGGTAAAGCCGTAGATAGAGTGGTAAGCAAAAAGAATATGCAAGATCAGCAAAAATTGTATCAAGCGTTTCCGTGAGTATTTGGTGATGCAAAACAACAATCACTTGGTAATCTGGAAACTTGAGCAGTTCGTGCATATCATAGTGGTAACTTACAAAACTTCTTTGATACGCATCGTAGTGAATTGGCAGCAAATCATATCTTTACACACGCAGATTTGGAGAGCCATATAGAATGACTTCTAACGAGTGATGATACCAAAAGCAAATATGCGAGTAAAGGAGCTAATTTTGATGATCCTACATTGAAGAAGTATATTATTCAACAAATTGGAGATAAAAAAACTCCAGATGATCTCTGGTCAGATCTCCATCTTCAAGAGGCGATCGCCAAAAATTCTACAATAAACGATCAAAAAGATCTTGTTCGTGAGATAGAAAAAATTATTGGAATAGGCACAGATGAGCTATCTGATGAAACTGCTACCCGTAAAAAATATACTAGTATCACTCAAGATATTACTGCCAAAGAAAAAGAGATAAAAGATACAAAAGAAAAAGATCCTAAGGCAGATACGAGCAGCTTAGAAAGTGAAGTAGCAAAACTAAAAGCTCAACAAGCATATATCAAATCCTTTGCTGAAAATCAAGGACGAAGCGTATAATACCCTTTATTTAAATACTTAGATTTATACTGTATGTGAAAGCAACGATTTCATAGGAAATATCTACCGAAATACCTCATTGTAGTTTTTCTCGTTGGAGTCGTTTTTTCTTGACTGTGTTTTGCACAAGAAACAGCAGAAACTACTAAAACACTATATGGACGAATGAATGTACTCATATCAATGCTGTCGTGGGTATGGATTGTTCTCGCAACATTGGCAGGAAAGTTTATGACCAACAGTGTAATTTATGGAAGTTTTTTGCAATTAGATGCTTTTTTTATTAGGTGGTGGGACTTGATAAGAAATTTTGCAAATTTTCTTCTTGTGGTTGTTCTCTTGTACAAGATTATTGAGTGAATGATAAAAAGTGATACGACTGCACTCAAAAAAGTTATCTCTAAAGTATTAGTTGCTGGAGTACTCGTACAGGCAAGTTGGTTTATCATCGCTGCTACACTCGATATTTCCAATATCGTTACTAGTACGTTGGGAACACTTCCAGGACAAATTATTAGTACCACTCCCGAGGTAGCAGGAGATTTTAGTCAAAATTCTCATATTTTTTTCCAGAAACATATTCAGTTTAATATCAATACTAAAAAGGGGACAAAAGCCGAACCAATAGAAATAGAAAATATGGGTGAAGCAGAGCAAGCAAAAGTCACAGATATGCTCTTACCAACGTATAAATCTTTGTCTGGTCCTCTGCTTTTTTTGGGGATATCTGTTCTCAAAATTCAGGACTATACCTATAACGAACACGAGGGATACGATTTTTCTGATTTGCTCATTGATGTAGGAATTGATGGCCTAGTCTTACTTATTTTTTCGGTTTCATTATTATTGTTATTTGTCTTTAACTTTTTGAGGGTGTTTGTATTGTGGATCATTATCCCATTCTCTCCTCTGCTCATTGTGTTAAAAGTTTTGGATATTGCAAAACTAAAAAATAGTCAAAGTATCTGAGCTTTCCTAGATCCTTGGAGAATAGTGAAACTTATCTTTATGCCTGCTATTTTTGTGACCTATCTTTCGGTTATTCTCCTTTTTATCGTTTCAATAAAATCGCTCTTTAAGTCCAAAGGTGAGTTCCATGCTCCTGAGTCAAATATCCATATCACAGAACGTCATGTTGGTGCTGTCCAAGGGAACAATACCTATAACACCGAGATTGTTTCTGATGGAATTTTCCATTTTAGTATGGAAGGAGTAAAAAATACGATGGCTGATCTTTTCCTTTACTTTTTTACCCTTTTTTTCTTGTGGAAATTAGTATTGATGACCTTCAAGACTGATACATGATTTAAGGTTATTGATCAAACAATGTGAACACTTACAGATACTGCAAAAAAGATTACAGGATCTATATGAATTATTCCTGTTCCTGGGAAAGGAACGATTGGAATGAATCAGGCATGAGCAGCATGGGATCAAGTCAAGTCAAATGGACTTGCTTCTGTAAACAAAGTTGCACAGCAACAAAAAGAAACTGTGAATGAAATGTTGTGACTTGATAGTCCAGAAACCGTTCTCCAAAGACAGGCCAACGCTGAGGATGCTAAAGTGTTTCTTAATTCTTGAGTATATCGTGAAGTAATACAAGATCATATTAGTAGATGATGATTACGTAGTATCAGTGAAGTTCCTTATGTCATGGAGTATTTACATAAACGAGGTATGCCAGATAATATTACGACAAAAATAGGGGTAGAACAATGGTTAGACGGGGAAGGTAAAAATCATCGTATCTGAAATACGAACATGACTGCTCTTGAGGTTATACAACAGTTGTGATTCACCAACCCAGATAATCTCGAATATTGAGCAACCACTACTTCTACAAGTTCATGAACTTCGTCAGGAACACCAAACAATACTACTAGTTCTTCACCGTGAACTTCTAATCAAACACCAAATGGAACCTAAGTATCACAGTAGAAGCGTTTAGTTCTTGGTATTTTTGTGGATTTCTACTGTTTCAATAGTGTTTTCTTTTGTGGGAAAGGTAAGTTTATCTCGTGTAGCTTTTTCATGTTCTAGTATTTTAATCTTGAGAATTTCATAGTTAAACTTCTCGACATCAAGTTCATTATTTGCTTTTCTGAGAAAGTATCCCTCGGTACTCGAGAGATTTACATATTTTAGATAAAAAAACACTGATAAAAGCAGTCAGAACAACAAAAGCGAAAGTTTAATAATATCAGACCATAAAATACCTCTGAATTGAGCCTTGTTAGTATAGGCAATATAGCCTTTTTTGAATATTTGCTTTGGTGCAAAAATAAATTTTTTCATAGTATAATTATTTTTTTAGAATAATATTTTAGTATCTATCTTCTTCTCCTCTTGTATACTTTTTTACAGTTTTCTTAATACTCTTAATTTAGCACTTCTACTCGCTCTATTTTTTTGAATCTCGGTATAGTGGGGTTGGATAGCTTTTTTTTGCACAAGTTCAAAGTCTTCTGTCTTTGCAAGGTCTTTAAACGCATATTTTACGATTCTGTCCTCTATACTATGGAAGGTAATGATAGCAAATATCCCTCCTTTTGCAAGGATTTTTGGAAGAGTAGCAAGAGCGTGGTTGAGATTGTCCATTTCGTGATTGGTTGCTATTCTCAGGGCTTGGAAGATAATAATACTGGCCTTGAATCCAAGTCCTGATGCTGAGAGAATAGCTTTCAGATCTTGGGTATGGGTAATCGCTTTTTTGTTTCTGTGTTTGATGATATTTCTCGCAATCTCTCAAGATTTTTTTTCGTTGAAATCGGCATAGGTCTGAAATATCGTACTGAGTTGTTGTTCGCTATAATTATTCAAGATCTTTTTCGCGGTGAGAGGATTGTTGTTGGTATCAAATCTCATATCCAGTATTTCATTCCCTTGGATAGAAAAGCCTCTGGAAAGATCTTTGAAATGCTCCATATTTACTCCCAGATCTAATAATACAAAGTCTGCTTGCTCTTGTTTTTCTATGAGCGTATCAGCAATGGTAGTATATGAGCGATTATGCCCCTCAATTTTTTTTGCAAGATCTGGTGCTGTTGTATCTTGTAATTTTTTTATTGTTTTAGCAAAAATATTGGGATCAATATCAAATCCGTAATATTTCTGGATATGGGGATAGGTTTCTAGTATGTTTTTACAATGCCCTCCATAGCCAAGCGTTCCATCAACGACAATTTTTGCATGCTCTGGAACGGATTGGACAACTTCGTTGAGTAGCACGGGAACATGATGAATCTGCATAGATATGTATACAAGTAAATTATCCTATAAATGGTAGTGATACTCCCCAAAATCTTGATAAATCTTGGAAGATGATGAGTACTCCTACCAGAAGCAGGGTGATGAAAAATACGAAATTGATATAGCCTTCGATTTTGAAATATTTTGCTTTTGGAAGTCTGAAGAGCCATTGGATCCACATTCCAAGGAGTCTTCCTCCATCAAGGGCAGGAATTGGGAGGAGGTTGAAAATTGCTAGGGCAAGTGAGATCATCGCCATAAAAGCAAGAATTCCTACAAATCCATTTGTTTTTGCAAAGAGTTCTCCTACTTTCATGGCTCCTACTGGGCCAGCAAGTCCTTTGGTGCTTTCTTTAATTTTTTCTTTGTCTCCACTAAATAGATTGCTAAATATTCCTCCTAATGCGTTGAAGGTGATTTTTGTCTGTCATCGGATTTCTTGTCCTGCCATAGCAAAGGATTTGAAAAATCCAGCTTGTATTTCATGAATTTGAGTGTTGTTATTATACATTACTCCTAGCATACAGCTGTCTTCTGGACAAGTAAATTCAACTTGTTTAATGGTATTGTTATGTTGATATTGAATATTATTTTGTTTTCCAATATTTTCTTGTAAAATTTTTGAAAGATTTTCAGTAGTAACTGAGATATCGTTAATCGCAAGAATCGTATCATTTTCTGTTAGTCCAATGCTTGTAGCAAGTGAATTTTCTTGTACTCAGATAACTTTAACTCCTTGATCGCTTGCTTCGGTGTTTTTTGTGATAATCCCTTGTTTGAGTGCAAATGAATGACTTGGCATCAGATAGCTTTGCACTTGTGTTTTCATCATACTATCTGGGATAATTTGAAAGGGTTTTGTCCCCACCATAAAGGTAATAGCAAACAAAATCCAAGCAGTGAGCAAATTCATGATAATCCCTCCGAGCAAAATTATTGTTTTTTTAAACATATTTACATTGAGAATACTATCCTTTGCTGTGAAAGTATCTTCTTTTTCAGGGTCTTCTCCTTTCAATTGTACAAATCCTCCCAAGGGGATAGCATTGAGTGTATATTGGGTTCCTTTTTTATCTGTCCAGAGTTTTTTAATTTTTGGTGGGATTCCCAGTCCAAATTCTAGCACTTTTACGCCTGACTTTCTCGCAGCGAAAAAATGTCCAAATTCATGGAGAATCACAAGAATCATCAAGATTAAAATCCCTGATAGTATGGTTCGTACGATTTGTGGTATTCCTAGTAGTGTTGTTTCTGGCATTATCATTTGTCGCATAAGAATAAAAAA
>PDWI01008864.1_pt1 | contig 11721 bp, 8 predicted proteins | sample 1430891 | NCBI WGS metagenome assembly PDWI01 (sample SAMN01162508, study PRJNA174530) | Oral metagenome, whole genome shotgun sequencing project. | biome: Marine environment; feature: Marine mammal; material: Swab sample of the gingival sulcus; isolation source: swab sample of gingival sulcus...
ATCTAGTCATTTGGGTGGCTTAGAAGCACTACTTTCTACTGTTGAAATGCCTAGTGGCGTGCCAGTGGCGACAGTTGCAATTAACGGTTCAAAAAACGCAGCGCTTTTGGCAGTGCAAATGCTTAGCTTAAAATACCCAGAACTTGATAAAAAACTTAAAGAATATAAGGAAAACATGGAAAAAACAGTACTAGCTAAAAATCCAATAATGGAGGACTAAATAGAATGGATATCAAACAAAAAATTGCAGATAGTATTTTAGAACAAATTGACTTTTTAAGTTTAGCTGAAATAGAGGCTATGCTTGAAGTTCCAAAAAATGTCGAAATGGGTGATTACGCCCTACCTTGTTTTAGATTTGCTAAGGAGTTAAAAAAAGCACCCAACCTAATTGCAGCAGATTTAGCTGAAAAAATAAATAGTGATATATTTGAAAGCGTAATAGCAAGTGGTGGCTACATTAACTTTAAGCTAAAAACTGATATTTTTACAAAGGAACTGTTTAACTCACTGAATGAGCAAGGTGAAAGTTATGGTAATACAGATATTGGTAAGGGAGAAACTGTTATTGTTGAATACAGCTCACCAAACATCGCAAAACCGTTTCATATTGGGCATTTAAGAAGTACCATGATTGGTAATTCTTTACATAGAATATATAAAACACTTGGCTATAATACTGTGGCAATCAACCACTTAGGAGACTATGGTACGCAATTCGGTAAAATGATTTCAGCATATAAAAGATGGGGTAACAAGACAGAAATTGAAAAAGACCCAATGAATAAACTTGTTGAACTATATGTTAAATTTCACGAAGAAGCCGAAAAAGATAATAAGCTAGATGATGAAGCCAGAGCCTATTTTAAAGCATTAGAAGATGGCGAACAAGAAACTACTGAGCTTTGGCAATGGATGCGAGATCTGTCACTCCAAGAATTTATTAAAGTATACAAAGAACTGGACATAACGTTTGATTCTTACAAGGGTGAAGCCTTTTATTCAGATAAAATGGATGAAGTATTAGACATTTTAAGAGATAAAAAAATTCTTAAAAAAGATGATGATGGTTCAGAAATAGTGGACCTATCTGAATACAATATGACAAATGCTGTTATCACCAAATCGGACGGCTCAACTCTTTATATTACAAGAGATTTAGCAGCTGCAATATACAGGATTAGAGAATATAATTTCACAAAGAATATCTACGTTGTTGCCTACCAACAAGACTTACACTTTAAACAATGGTTTAAAATACTTGAATTAATGGGCTTTAAAAAAGCTAAGGATTGTCAGCACGTTAACTTTGGTATGATATCACTTGAAGAAGGCACGCTTTCTACCAGAAAAGGTAGAGTTGTCAGCTTGGAATCTGTTTTAGAAAAAGCTTATCAAATGGCACTTCAAACCATAAACGATAAAAATCCAAATCTAGAAAATAAAGAAGAAACTGCAAAAATGATCGGTTATGGTGCTATTATCTTCCAAGACCTCTTTAACCAAAGGGTTAAGGACTACACCTTTGACTGGGATAAAGCCTTATCTTTTGAGGGCGAATCAGCACCTTACGTACAATACGTACACGCTAGATGTAATACCTTAATAGAAAAATCTGGTATCAAACCAAGTTATAACGATATTAAGTTTGAGCTTTTAAATGACGATACATCACAACATTTAATAAAATGCTTACTTGATTTTCCGCAGGCTATCATAGCTGCTATGCAAGTTAATGAGCCATCTAAACTCACTAGATACAGTGTTGAACTAGCTGGCGCATTTAATAAATTCTACCAAGCAAATCAAATAAATGCCAGTGATATTGAACTTAAAAAAGCTAGAATTGCCTTAACAATGGCAACAAAGCAAGTGATTAAAAAGACTTTATACTTAATAGGTATTAAAGCGCCTAACAAGATGTAATAGTGTGGGAAACACTCTCTACGATGGTCAAAATGACATATTGTTTAGATTAAGATGACAAAAGTATACAAAATTTTTTAATAGTTTGTAAGATTTTTTTAAGAAACATTTTGACTCCTTTTGTGTTAATATAAATACATAAGTAAAAAAGGAGGACGATGTGAAAACAGAAAAAAGTTCCAATAGTAGTTATGGCAAGAAAATAACTTGGGTATTAGCCTTTAGTTTTTTCTTGCCTTTTTTATTTTTACTAGCATCTTGCCAGTCAGAAAAAATATTGATAGACAATAGTTTAGATATAAAAGCTGAAATGGGTTACGACAAAACCATTTCTTTATGGCGAGGTAACCCTGTTAAGTTTACAATAACTAACGCTGGGGCAGATTTTAAAGGCGAATTATCTGTCATGATGCCTGTAAATTATGACCAACAATACGAAATTATTATACCGATTGAAGTAGCTGCTGGTTCCGAAAAAACAATAGAAAAATACATAGATATAAACAATGTTACTAAGGAATTTGACTACAAACTGAGCAGTGATGGTAATCTGATAAAAGAAGGTAAATTAAAAGTTAATAAATTTTTAGACCCACAAATAGCAAAAGTGGCAATAATTGCTGATAAATCAGATAGTTATACCTTTTTTAATAATATGAATTTAGGAAAAGACACTGATTTATACTATCAAAATGAAAAGGCTATCTCTACTGCTGAGGCAGAAGCGATTCCAGTTGGAAAAGAAGTACCACATAATTTTGTTGTTTATCTGAATAATATGGAAAATTTTTCAGATGATGATGCTCTCATGTTTTTTGACTTTATCTTTGTTGGTGATACAACAAACTTAAAGTTAACAGATAAGGGAATAGAAAACCTTACTAATTGGATTCATTTAGGCGGTGTATTAATCATTGAAGCAGGCGATAATTTTGAAAAAGTAAATGCTATGCTTCCTGATAGCCTTAGACAAGTGGATTTTAAAAATATTGAAGAATATAACTTAAATGAATTAGATCCTGATGGCACTGGCATTATAAAGCTTGCCAAAGGAAATGTTTTAAGAAAAGGTGTAAAAGAAATCAATATACTTAACAATACGCTAGGCTATGTTGAAAGTATTGGAAAAGGTAAATTAGTCACAATAAATACGCTACTAAATAATAAAGAGATTGATAAAGTTAATCAAAATGGTAGTTTCCTAGCACAAATTCTTAATACAGTACAGGCAAAAAGTACGCTAACATTAGACTATGAATATAACGCATATAATTTTGCTCCTTATGTAGTGGATAACATTCCTAATAGTGCAGAACTTCCTTTTGAACTAATTGGCATTATCCTAGCATGCTATGCAATTATTGCTACACCGGTACTTTACTTAATTCTTAAAAAAATGGATAAACGTAATTTAATGTGGATCGTTGCGCCCGCTACAGCTATCCTTGTAATTTTTACCATATCACAAATTGGTTCTTATGTATGGGGTAACAAACCAATCTTAAACGAAGCCTCTGTCATTACATACATAGAAGGTTCTGATAGCCTCGATGTTAATTCACGACTTGGACTATTTAACAACCAAAAATCAGATATGAAAATAACATGGAATGGTAAACAAAATATAAAAATAGACTATACTGAATATTATAACTATTATGAAGGTAATGACTTTAAAGGTAATAGAAAAACTGTCTCGTCAATGTATTTACAAAACAACCCTTTACTTTACAGTTACAACACAAAACTATGGGAAAATATGAAAGGCTCTGCTAGTAAAAGTATCGAATTTAAAGACAAAGGAACGAACATAAGTATAAAATCTGATGGCAATAAACAGCTTGTTAAGTTTAAAAATGGCTTGCCAATGGACTTTAAAGACACCATTCTATACTGGGGTTCTAAGTATTATCTGATTGGTGATATTAAATCTGGTGAAGAAATCGAATTAGATTTAAAAACCGTATATTCGACAGACGATTTATACAATTATGATATAGACACGGGTCATGAACCTGACTATGAAAGTTATGAAATTATCAATCAACTAACAAATAGAAATTTAGATTTTGACGAGGTAGACGTTTTTGCAAGTAATACAGACCCTATTGGCTATGAATTTGAAATAAACGATAAAAAACCAAAAGAGTTTGCCAGAAATCTAATATATACAAAATTAAATTTACAGCTTGAAAAAGGAGCTCACATTACACTAACTGAACACGACACAAAATTTGACACTTATAGTACTATGACAGATAGAGAAAAACCTGAACTTGATGAAGACAAACTGACACTTTTGGAATTCTATGGTGATCGTAACTACAAATCTGCTTCGATGGTAGCTAGCTCTTATAAAGCAAACTCGACTGTTACTGAGTTCAAACTACCTGATGATATTACCATTAATTCTATTGAAATTGACTTTAATAACACTGATGAAAACACAATATACGAATTTGAACTAGATGTAAATACCATTAATGATCGATACTTCATATACAACTATCAAGAAAACAAATATGAAGAACTTAATTTTGAAAAACAAGGGTACGAAGACTATACTTTACCGAAGCTATACACAGTAGACGAAGATAAGTACATCTCAAAAACTAATATGATTAAAATAAAAGTATTAAAGCCAGTAGAATTAGATGGTAGATACTATGATGTAAAACCGCATGGAATAACAATAGAAGGAGTTTACAATGATTAAAGTTGCAGGGCTTAACAAACACTTTGGCACCTTAAAAGCCGTAGATGACTTAAATTTTGAAATCGCTAAGGGTGAAATCTTCGGTTTTGTAGGCTCCAACGGAGCAGGTAAATCTACCACTATAAAAATTGCAGTTGGTCTGATGAAACCGACATCTGGTACGATTTATATAGATGGTATAGATATCTCAGAAAAAAACGCCAAATTCAAAAGTAAAATAGGCTATGTACCAGACTTTTTTGGCGTATATGATAAATTAAAAGTCAAAGAGTATATGAATTTTTACTGTGGTTTACACAAAATTCCTTATGAAGATAGAAATGAACTTATAAAAAAACTAACAACCCTAGTAAACTTAGAAGATAAAATGGAACTCTATGTTGATGATTTATCAAGAGGAATGAAACAAAGGCTGTGCCTAGCAAGAGCATTGATACATGACCCAGCTATTCTGATTCTGGATGAACCAGCATCTGGCTTAGATCCAAAAGCTAGAATAGACTTTAGAAATATCCTATATAGATTAAAAAATATGGATAAAACAATAATTATCAGTTCACATATCCTATCAGAACTGGCTGAAATTTGCACAAGTATTGGCATAATAGAAAGTGGTAAAATGGTTGTCAAAGGAACGATTACCGAAATTCAAGCAAAACTATCTCATCTTAATAGAATTACCATTAAAGCCACTTCAGAGCTTGATGTTGTGATTAATTCATTAAGAGAAGTACCAAATATCAGTGATATAAAAATGGTCAATGGCAACATTGAATTCTCATTTACTGGCACTGATGAAGACAAGGTGAACTTACTAAAACAACTTATTAATAAAGACATTCCTATCTTCCACTTTGAAGAAAAGGGTGGCAGTTTAGAATCTATATTCTTACAACTTACAAAGGAGGAAGAAGAACATGATGCTTAATCCTATTTTAGAGCGTGAATTAAAGAGTAAAATGCGTTCGTGGAAAGCGCCTATCGCTATAATGCTCTACCTATTTTTTATTGGTTTAGTAGCTTATTTGGGTATATCTATGATGTCTTTCGGTAGCTGGAACGGTGGCTTTGACCCAAGGGTATCAGCTAGAATATTTGATTTTATTAGTATTTTTCAACTAGGGTTAATTATGTTCATTGTACCTATGGTAACGGCAACATCAATATCTGGTGAACGTGAAAGACAAACACTAGACTTAATGCTTTGCACAGATGTACCTATTATGAGTATAATTTTAGGCAAAATTTTTGCGGGTTTATCAACAATCCTACTACTTATCATCATGGCTACACCATTTTTAAGTATCAGCTTTGCACTAGGTGGCATCAGCTTTTTAGATGTTTTAATTATTATCATCTACTATATTACGACAGCATTTTATATATCAACAATAGCTATCTTTTCAAGTACTCAATTTAAAAAGAACATTACTGCAATACTAATGACTTATGTGATTATGGGGGTTTTATATTTTACACCGTTTGTTATTATGATTTCTAGTTCAATCAATTCAATGCCAGGTAATTTATTTTATGATTTATTACAAAATGAATCTTTACCTTTAACCGCTATTCTATTCGGTTCGAATCCGGGATATGGCATACTATCACTCATAAGTAGTGATGACATGGTAGGTAACTTTACCTCTCAATCTATGCCATATTTAAATGGTATCCCTACTTGGATAATTTCCATTGTATGGTTTATCATCATTTCGGCTATTATGCTTGCTCTTGCAAAAAGAAACCTTAAAAAGAAAGAATTTTAGAGACTAAAATATGAAAAAGATAATTAAAAAATACTTATTTACTCTTAAAATTAAAATAATATTAAAAAACTTTACAAGGCTTTTACTAATTTATTTAACATCATTTGGTATATTAAGTTTTACTATCATAACGTATGCTAAGTTTTTTGAATTTACTAATTTGTTTAGTACTATTGTGCTATGTATAAAACTTACGCTAATTGCCTTTTTTGTGCACTTTTTATGGACATTCCCAAGACTTCATCAATTAGTTAAAATAGCAGATGAACTTTATTTTAAAGAAAGACTTATCACAGCAATAGAATTTGAAGATACTATCAATGAGACAGCTAATTTACAACGTAAAGACACCTTATCCACGATGAAAAAAATAAAAATTGAAACGCTTTATCACATTAAAATTGATAAACGCCTTGCCTTAGCTCTTATCATAATTATAGGATTAAACATTGGCATAAGTTATCTACAAACTGATATTGGCATCAGCAATTTGATAGCAGCAGAAGACCAAAAAGAAGTAGAAAACAAACTGGAACTTCTTAAAAAAAATATTGAAAATGATATTTTAGAAAGCAAACTCAATAAGGAAACTATTGATGAAATACTGAGGGGTTTAGAAAAAAATTTAGAAGATATTGAAAATAAAGAAGATGCTTTAAAAGCACTTGCCTTAACAAAAAATGAATTAACAGAAAAACTCGACGAAAATGAACTAAAAGAAATGGAGTCTGCTTTACAAGAAATAGATAAAACTGCCAAAGAGCTTGCTGGTGAAAGCTTGAGCGACTACGCATTTAACGAAATAGAACATGAACTAAATGAAGAATTAGCCAGTCAAAATGCTAACGAAAATCCTGACGCTTTTAATGAAAATATGGAAGCTAATCAGAATTCAAATGGTGGTCAAAGTGCAAATCAAAGTGAAGCTAGTGAAACGAATCAAGCTTCCAATAATGATGAAGCAAATAAAAATACTGAAGCAGGTGAAAATATAGAAACTACTGAAATTACTCATACAGCCGAATGTGATGGTAGTGATAACGGCACTTGACAAAACCAAGCAAATGGTACTGTAAGTGCCAAGGAACTAGGGGAAGCTAAGCTTTCAGAAAATGGTACAAACATGCAGGCTATGCAAGGTACACAGGGCATGAATGGCATGCAAGGAAATGGTATGGGGAGTATGCCAGGTGGTAAGGGTAGAGGATTATCTTCACCAGACAATGTTGATATTTTAAATCCAGAAAGGCTTACCGGTCAAAAGAATACTCAATTTGTGCCTAGTCAAAAATCAAGTGAAGGGGATGATGATTCTTATAGTAAGGCAAAGAATATGCCAAAAGAAGCTGGTGAGTTTATCAATTACAAGGAAATTATTGCTGAATATAAAAACAAAGCTAGTTATACAAGTAAAGAACTTGATATTCCAAATGGCATGCGGAATGTAGTGAAAGATTATTTTGATAGCATACAAGAATAGGTGAGGTGACAGATATGCAACTAAATAACACAATTAAAAACATAAAAGATATTGAGCAAGAAGTATCAAAGCATATAGTTGGACAGGATAAGCTAATAAGAGATACACTTATTTGCTTATATGCAGGGGGTAACCTGCTATTAGAGGGTGTACCAGGCTTGGGAAAAACAAAACTGGTTTCTACGCTATCGAAAGCTTTAGGCTTAAACTTTAAACGTATTCAATTTACACCTGACTTAATGCCAGCAGATATCACTGGTACAAACATCTTTAATCGTGATAATAATAGCTTTGAATTTCAAAAAGGTCCTGTTTTCACCAATATTTTACTGGCAGATGAAATCAACAGAGCAACACCTAAAACGCAAAGTGCCATGCTTGAAGCCATGCAAGAAAAATCTGTTAGTATGGCAGGTAAGAGCTACAAACTAGATACGCCATATATGGTACTAGCTACCCAAAACCCAATAGAACAAGAGGGTACTTATCCACTACCAGAAGCCCAATTAGATAGATTTATGTTTAAACTGATGGTCGAATTCCCAGATATAAAGGCACTAGCTGCAATAGTAAACCTAACAACAAGTGAAGCTGAAGATGAGGTAAAATGCGTAAGTAGTAGAGAACAATTACTGGAAGATCAAAGGCTAATATCAACTATACAGATAGCAAGTGCAGTGATGGACTATGCAATGAAAATAATTGTTAGCACACATAAAGATAATGAACTCGCTCCAGAACAAGTTAAAAAATATGTTTCGATGGGTTCATCACCAAGAGGTGCACAAAACTTAATTAAAGCCGCTAGAGTAAAAGCCTTGATCGAGGATAGATATAATGTATCTTTTGAAGATATAAACTATGTTTGCCCCCTTGTATTAAGACACAGAATAGCGCTAAATTACAATGCTATCACAGATGGTATAGAAGTAGAAGATATTATTAAAGCAATTATAAATAAGGTAAAAGCCTAATGAAAATTATCAATAGTTCATATATAAAGCTACTGCAAACATTAAGTTTAAACCTTTCAATAAAGTTGAAGAATAATAAGTTAGGAAAAAAACATTCTAGTGCTAAGGGATCTTCAGTTGAATTTTCTGACTATAGAGAATACAGCTATGGTGATGACTTTAGAAGAATTGATTGGACTTCTTATGCAAGGTTTGAAAAAGTGTTTTTAAAACTATATGCAGAAGAACAACAAGCAAATATATCTATTTTTGTAGATACCAGTAAATCTATGGGGTTTGAGAAAAAAAGAGTAGCTGAAATAAAGCTGGCTGCCCTTTTTGCCTACACTTCTTTAAACGAGTATGATAGAGTTTCTTTACTGTTCTTTGATCAAAAAATAAACAAAGAAATCAAAAATGTCAACAACAAGCAAGGCTTTTATAGAATCGCTAATGAACTCGAAAATCAAACGTATCATAATACTTGTAATCTATTTGATAGTATAAAACAAGCTATGCCAAACATAAAAAAAGGAGCATGTATTATTATTTCTGACTTTTTATATGAGCATAAACTAGCTGAGGCTTTAAAAGCATTAAACTTTAAAAATCAAAAAGCTATTGTTTGCCATATATTAAATAATGACGAATTAGCTGTCAATTTTGAACAAAATATCAGATTAAAAGATAGCGAAACATTAGAAGAAATCAATATAGATATTAATGATGTCACAAAGGATTTATACATTAAAAACTTAAATAAATATTTACAAGATATTGAAAGTACCTGCATAAATTATAATGCAAATTACTTTCTAATAAACGCAAACACTGGTGTAGAGGAATTTATTTATAATATAAATAAGTTATCTTAAGGAGCAATTAAAAAAATGGGTATATCTAATTTTTTAGGACTATTGGGCTTATTAAGCCTACCTGTCATTATCATACTTTATATGTTTAGACCTAGACACAAATTACAAAATGTACCTAGCGTATTTTTGTGGATGCAAATAAATGAAGACTTGTCTAAAGCTAAAAAAATTGAAAAGCTTAAAAAAAACCTATTATTCTTTTTAGATATTTTAATTGCCCTTTTAATTACGGCTCTTTTACTGGGTATATTTTTTAATAGTTCAAAAACTCAAAAACACCAAATTATTTTAATAAATGGCTCTTTTTCAATGAACTCAGAAGATATCAAACCTACTAGATTTGAAAAAGCTAAACAACAGGCTACTGAATATATTGAAAATCTAAGTAATGATACTAAGGTTTCGGTAGTTTTAGTAAAAAATACGCCCCATATCGTATGTAATAAAGAAGATAAACATCAAGCAAAAAACAGCCTAAAAAACCTCAAAGTAAGTCTTGAAAATGTTGATTTTACAAGATTAAATGACTGTATTATAAAATTAAAAGATGGTCAAGAAGCCAGTGTTATTTACTTTACGGATGACAGCTTTAAATTTGCTGAAAATATTATCATTAAAAAAAATTCTAATAATTTAGCAATAACAGCTATGTCAAGCAAATTAGGTAATGATGGTATCAAAACTGCTATTACTGTAGAAAACCAATCAGATAGCGATAAATTAGCCCAAGTTAGTATTTATGATAAAGACTTATTTTTAAACACAAAGACTGTGAATATTAAAGCTAAAAGTTCAGAAGTGATCTTCTTTGAAAACATTAATCAAAATATTCCAGTATTAAAAGCAGTACTAGATAATGAAGATATCAACAAACTAGATAATACATATTATGACATTACAAAGACTAACACAAAAAAGAAAATAGCCTTAATTAGTGATGGTCACTATTTTCTTGAAAAGTACTTAAATTTAAATAATAATTATGAGATTTTTAAAGTAAAACCAAAAGAATATATAGGTTTACAAGGTTTTGATTGTTACATATATGATGGTTTCATACCGGAAAACTTAGCAACAGATGGTAATATTCTAGTTTTAGATCCAAATCAAGATAGCAATAATAAAGTAATCAAGGCAAGTGGATTTAGTGAAAACCCAAATTTTAAAATAGAAAAACATCAAATCAACCAGTTTATAGACAAAAAAAACTATAATATTGCGTTATCACAAGTTTTTGAGTTAAAAAATAATATGGAGGCTATTTATACAGTGGATGATAAGTGTATAGCATATACCTATCGAAATGGCTTACAAAAACACCTTGTTTTTGGCTTTGATTTTAGATACACAGATTTACCTTTAAAAGCTGATTTTCCAATATTAATGAATAACGTTTTTAACTATTTACTAGATGAAAAAATGACAGATAAATATAAATATACTATTGGTGATAAAGTTAATATATACTTAAAACCTTCGGCAAATTCAGCTAGCATTACAAAAACTGATAATTCTAAAATTGACTTAGATATAGACTCTGAGGAATTTACTTTTGCGGATACTTATGAACTAGGACTATATAAAATAGAGCAACTATCAAGTTCTAATAATGCTAATCTTTTGTTTTCATCATATTTTGCGATAAATCCACCAAGTAAAATTGTTGATAAAACAGTTGAATTTGATAATAGAGAGGCAGAAATTCTTGAATTTAAAAGTAAAGAAGATATAGATAAAATTTTAATTATGATTTTAGTTTTATGTCTTATTTTGGAACTCTTTATCAGGATTCACAAAAAACCTTTTTCACAAAGAGCACTACTTGCTCTAAGATGTATCGTTATTTTATGTATTATCTTGTCTTTTATGCATTTTAAGGGAAGTTGCAGACATCTGTAGCCGTCCCCTTAAATACTTCAGCACACATATCATTAACTAGAGTTCCATATTTGTTTTCAGTTCTTTTTTCCCTAGGCGACAAATATCTTCTCCATCAAATAAA
>PDWI01008865.1_pt1 | contig 11719 bp, 8 predicted proteins | sample 1430891 | NCBI WGS metagenome assembly PDWI01 (sample SAMN01162508, study PRJNA174530) | Oral metagenome, whole genome shotgun sequencing project. | biome: Marine environment; feature: Marine mammal; material: Swab sample of the gingival sulcus; isolation source: swab sample of gingival sulcus...
TTGAAGTATATTGTTGGTTACTATAAATAAATTGGAGCTGATTGCTTCAATAATATTTCCCATTTCGTTAACCAAAAGGCAGTCGTTTAACCCGTGTTGCTGTTTGTGGTTTGCTGCCATAATATACAGCATTGCATTAGCTGTTTTAAAAGAAGAGTAGGGGGTAAGCTGCTTTTTTATTGTTTTGTAAGTATCGATTTTTAGTCCTTTGTTATTTAATGTGTAATATTTATTTTCTAAAGGTGCTACTTCTATAAAAAAAGCAATTTTATTATTTGTGGGCGTGTATAAACCATCGCTATCGCGAAACACGCTTAACCGAATTCGGTTGCCGCCAAAATTTCTGTTTTTGTTGATTGTATTTATAATATTTTGTTCTAAAACAGTTTTGAAGTTGTGAGGAATATCCATACTAAGTACTTTCATTCCATCGGTTAATCGAGTATAGTGTTGTTCGAAAAACTGAATGCTTGTTCCTAAAGCATGAATGGTTTCAAATAGGCAATCGCCATAGCGGAAAGAACGATTTTTTCCTGTGAAAATAGGTGTTTCTGAACTATAAAATTCTCCGTTAAGGTTAATATATGCTATTGTTTTCATCTGTTTTATAATTTATAGCCCTTGGCTTGGTTTAACCGCAAAGAACGTAATTTTTTTCGGACTTCCGTCCAAATAATCATGTTGTTGTGTGTCCTTTACAGGCATGGGGGTTTCATAATCTGTTTTCTATAATTAGTTTACAATATTTACTGATGTTTTCGTTGGCATCTATTTTAATTCCTTTAATACCTGCTGCCGTTGCTGCAGCCATATCTCGTTGGCTATCGCCAATTAAATACGATTGATTTTTATCAATATTGAATTCGCTAATTGCTTGGTTGATAAAATAGGGGCTTGGTTTTCGGCAGTTACACGGAGCAATACTTTCATGATGTGGACAACAATAGATTTTTTTTATTGTTATGCCATGTTGTTGCAATACATTTAACAAATGGTTGTGTACTTTTTCTACGTCGTTTATGGTGTAAATACCTTTTGCCACTCCTCCTTGATTGGTTACAATAAACAGCAAATAACCTGCATATATAAATTTTTGTAACGATGCTATAATACCGGCATTTATCTTAAAATCTTCAACTTTATAGATGTAATAATGTCCTATATCGGAATTAATAACGCCGTCTCTATCTAAAAAAATTGCTTTCTGCATAAGTTTTCGTTTCAGATTAAAAAATAAGACTGATAAATCGGTTAAAGAGTTTTGGCTCTAAAAGAATAGGGAAAATAAATCCGAAAATAGCACCGTAAAAGTGAGCGTTGTGTCCTATGTTATCAATATTTTTTTTGCTCATGTAGTAGGAGTAGTATAAATAAGCCGGAGCTAAAATAATACCCGGAATAGGAAGCACAAACATGATGTATATTTCTGACATTGGAGCAAATAATATGGTAGCAAATACTACTGCTGAGGTTGCTCCTGATGCTCCCACTGCGTTGTAATAGTAATTGTCTTTCTGTTTTAAAAGATCGTAGATTGTAGCCACAATAATGGCAGTTAAATAGAGTATTATAAAGTAGAAATTTCCTATTGCACCAAAGAAAAAATGGAAATAATGTTGCAGGGCATTACCGAAAAAGTACAATACCAGCATATTTACAAATAGATGTTCCCAATTGGCATGTAAAAACCCATAAGTAATAATTCTGTACCATTGCTTACGGTGTGTTATTTGGTAGGCATTAAATTGGTAACGATACATTAGTTCCGGTTTCTGAAATGCCGAGTAAGAAAACAGAACGGTTATGGCAATAATAATTATACTCATTTGATGTGTTTTGTAAATTTTTTTAATCAAGTATTTCAAAAGTAGAAATAAACCTTTAGTTGTACAAGTTTAGTTCGATAAAAAAAAGGTTTCAATTGATTTGAAACCCTTTTTATATTATCATTTAAGCGAATTTTAGTATTCCCATAAATCATGTTCAAATTTACGAATTTCGTTTTCAATTCGTTTCGATTCTAAAAGCACATTAATACCTTTGGTATATTCGCTAATACTTCTATTGTTATGTACGTTTGATATTTGTGAAATAAAAGAGGAAAAACGACGCATTAAGAAAATATCATCAAATGAGTTACGAGCGGCATCGTTAAAGGTATTGAACACTTCGTGACTTGCCAATAATGGTCGGGCTTCGGGAAAATAAACCCAGAATAATTTTTTGCGTTGTATGTTTTCTCTGTCCTCATCTTCGTCTTTATAGTATTCGCGAATAGGACATAATCCGATTATACGTACCTGTAAAGTAGAGGTTTGTCTGTCGAAAAACCATTGTTCCTTTATTAGAAAACGCTTAACTTCATCGGTATGCATTTCTCCGGCAATAATTTTTTCTTCCATCTCTCCGGTTAAGTTGTTACGTTGAGAAATGGTGTCGTTAATAGCACCAAATTTTACTTTTATTTGATCTAAAGTTATAGGGACTTTAAATTCGTCATCTTCGGTATCAAAAGCTGTTAAGCCTTCGTTTTCGATACCGTATAGCAATAAATCTACTAAACTGTATCGGTCATCGGTTTTTTTTATCGGATAGAAAAAAGGCTGATTTATTTTTTGTCGTAAATCTATAATTCGCCATACCAATTTCGACCACATAATATTTGCTTCCGATACGTAAGTGTAGGGAATTGGCTTTCTATTTTTAATATTAATTTTCTTATAGGTACTTGTGGGCATTGCTTGTGCCGAAGCAGTATAACTGTTCAGTAAAATAATTCCCATTACAAGCAAAACGATTCTTTTCATTTTTGTTTTTTTTAGTTGATAAAGAAAATATTTATCTTTTGAGTGCTACAAATCTATTAAATCGGGTTTTAAATAGATTGTAGAAATTTAGTTTATTTTAAATACTATTGTGGGTAAATGTCGAGTTATTCCATCGGGACCAACAGCTTTAATATCCTCAATATATACTTTTTGATTTCTTTGTAATCCTTTAAATAATGCTTTTTGATCTGCTGTAAAAAAGGAACTTTTGGAATATTTATCCACAGTATATCCTTTTACAACAGTAGATACATTAAAACTTTTTATTTGAAACTTTAAATCGAAATCGAAATTGTCCAAAACAGCATCTACTCCACCTTGTGCTCGAAGTAAGTTTTTCTTAATTTTACCGCCAGTTTGTCCTGCAACTTTAGCCACCGGATCGGGAATAGGTTTTACTCTGAAATCAACAGTATGTAAATGTTGCCATTTTCCATCGGAGAATGCTTCTACTTTAACTTTAGCCAATTTACCGATAGATTTAGGTCTGGCAATATATCCTCCGTTATTTTGTTTTATTAATGTTCCGTTTCCATTGGCAATGGAAGCACGAACTTTGTCTTTTGGAAATCCTGATGCCGAAATACTTACAGGGTTATCTACTCCCATATAGAAAACATTCATTTTAGTGGGAGATACCACTACTGAAGGTTCGGCTACAATATAGCTCGAAGAAAAATCTAAGCGTTTTTCAATTCCCGAAGGAGATTTATAGATTAAAACTCCTCCCCATTTATGTTCGCCTATTTTTGACGTTTTGTGACTGTAAATAGCACGCCCGTCTTCAAAATTTTTCAATTCATTACGACCAATAAATACTCTTGGGTTTTGGGTTGTATCAACGGCTGTTAAAAATACTTCAGCTTTATAAACATCACCCTTTAAAATGTAGTTTGAAGGTGCAAATACTTCCGCTTTTAGTTTATTAAATTTAAACGATTCGGCTTCTATTTGATTGAATAAATAGTTAATTACATCTGACTCGGTATTACGGACATCGGTCTGTAATTGCGAAAGTAATGTTACTGCACCAATTAAAGGTGTGTGTGAGAAACGCAACGATTCCCATGTATAAGCGGGGGCTCCGGGTTCTTTAATTTTCGGGTTAGAAGTATTTAAAGCTTCTACTATGGTTTTGCGTAATGTAGAATCTTTTTCTTGTACAAATTCTAATAACAAATCTTTATAACCGTTAATGCCTTTCTTTAACTTCAGTCCATTTCTTTTTACGATCATTACTTCGGCAGGAATATCCAGATTATCTTTATTTTTAATATTGTTTATATCGTATTCCTTACCATCAGCTCGCTCTACTAATTTTTCCTTTAATGTTTCAATTACTGAACAAAGGCTGTCTGATTTTTGTCGAACAACCATGGCTTTATCCCATGCCGATTTTACTTTCTTAGGGTTGGCTTCTAAAGCATTTTTAAAATCGGCATAAGTTCCTTTATTTTTTTCTTCAAAAGTATTCAAGGTATTCTTTAATCCATTATCGATAATGGAAAAAGCATCAAGAATTTCATTTGATACATTTATAGCCAACATTGCTGTTAGGAATAAATACATCATTCCAATCATTCGTTGCCGTGGCGTTTCTTTACAATTTTTTGCTCCCATTCCAGCTTCGTTTGATTATTATTGGTTTGATTTTTGAGACATTGCACTTAACATATTGCCATAAATAGTATTTAGAGCAATAAGGTTCTGACTTAATTTCTGAGTTGCATTTTTATAGTCTTCAACATTTTCTAAGGTAACATTTAAGGAATCCATAACCTTATCTAAGTTTTTGGCTGCTTTAAGTTGTTCGTTACTTTCTTTTAGTTGCATTTCGTAAATAGCATTCAACGAAGATAGATTTTTATTAATTGTATCCATCGAAGCATTCATGCTACTTCCGTTGGTTGCAATTTTTTCCATATCAATTTGCATTGCAGTTCCTCCATTTTCGATTACTGCTGCTGTTTTTTGATATGAATCACTCAAATACTGTGCAGAATCAGCTACTTTATTCATATTTTGAATGTAACCATCAGTTGCTGCTGCAGCATCAGATAAGTCAGCCAAGTGTTCGGTTGTTTTAGTTAACTTTTCTAATCCTTTGCTTAGATGAGATAGTTTATCGGGTTCTACACTTATTTTTTCTAACAATGCTTGTAGTTGTTCTAAACCTTCAATAGAAACTCCTTCTCCTCCTCCTTTAAGATTTCTTTTTTCCGGTTCTAAACCTAACAACTCAGGGAATACCAAACTCCAGTCGGGTTGCTCATGTGGTGGTTCAAATGCAGATAAAAAGAAAATAATTGCTTCGGTTGTCATTCCTATAAACAATAAAGTACCGGCATAGGGATAATGTTGTATTTTAAATAGAGCTCCTATTAATACAATAGATGCTCCCCAACCATAAACATATTGCATCAATTGTTGTGCTCTACGAGACTGTAATACTTCTGTTAAGTTCATTTTAATTCTATTTTTAAATTTTATTCTATTTTCCTAAATTAGTTCTTACACATCGAAAACCAATATATGCTCTGGCTGTATCTTGATATTCGTAAGTTCTAGTAGCACATTGTAAATAATATGCAATATCTTTCCATGATCCGCCACGAACCGACTTGCGTTTTAATGCAGGTTTATCGTTTGGAAGTGCGTGATATTCATAGTTTGGATTCATGTCAAGTGTAAAGTTGTATGCCGATTCATCGTAAGCACCCGATGTCCACTCGGCAACATTCCCTGCCATATCATATAATCCGTAATCATTGGGATCATAACTTCCTACCGGAAGAGTTATCATACCTCCATCGTTGGCATAGTTTCCTCTTTGGGGCTTAAAGTTTGCCACAAAACAACCTTTATCGTTTGTTGTATAATAGCCTCCCCAAGGATACATTCCCTGTTTTATACCTCCGCGTGCAGCGTATTCCCATTCTGCTTCAGTTGGCAGACGATAAGGGGATACGGGATCTTTACCCTTGCGACGTAGTGCAGCATTGTGAAATCGTGTTCTCCAAGTACAAAAAGCCATTGCTTGTTTCCATGATACTCCCACTACCGGATAGTTATCGTAACCGGGATGCCAAAAATATTCTTTAGTCCATGGTTCATTATAGGAGTAGGTAAAATCGCTAATCCAACATAAGGTATCGGGATATATGTTCAATGATTCTTTCATGATAAAAGCCGAACGGTCTTCAATTTTTTTCTTACCGCCTTTGTAGTCATCTACCATTCCTTCATATTCGCCTGTTTCGTAGTTGTAGCGATTAGAGCGTTTTGCCGCTTGTTGGTAATCTACCCATTGGTATTCATAATTTAATTTACGGGCATCAATTTCTCTCTTTCTAAAGAAACGTTCATGTTCAGGTAAATACATTTCCTCCAATACTTCTCTGTATTCCGGGTCGTTCCAATCTATTTTTGCCCTCCAATTGATAACCGGTGGTTCCACGGGGTTTCCTTTTCTGTCTTCAGTAATTAGAAATTCATCGAACTGTTGTGATAATAACTGGCGAGCAATAGAGTCGCGTACGTAATGTACAAACTGGCGATATTCATTATTGGTAATTTCTGTTTCGTCCATCCAAAAAGATTCAACTGATACTGTTTTGGTAATGGCATTCAAAGCCCAAGCGACATCTTCATCGTTTGCTCCCATAGTATAGCTTCCACGAGGAATTAGTACCATGCCATAAGGGGTAGGTTCAAACCATTTCCCTTTACTTCTTGCACCAACAAGTTCCCCTGATCCTTTATTACTTCCACAACTGGATAGTAAAAATAAAATAACAACACTCAGTGTTATAAATAATTTATTCATAGCAATTTTATAAAATTAAAGTCTCCTTTTTACATAAATCGGATACTTTTATATTTCTGTTTTCTTTTTTCTATTTTTGTGTTAAATCGATAAGCCAAAAAGAATTCATGTGAGCCTTTAGCTATTCTTGATGTAGATATATCGTAAGCATATCCCACTTGAATACCATTGTTGAATAAAACACCAACCATTGTAACAATAGCATCATCGAGTCTATAACTAACGCCTGCCCAAAATTTTTCATTGTATCGAATTAGACTGTTTACATCTATCTGAGAAACAACGGCATCGGTTTTATAAAACACAGAAGGAATCATTTCCCATTTATCATCTATGTTTATGGTATAACCGGCGGTAAGATAATAGTGACGTGCCAATTTCACTTCTATGTTATTACTGTACTTAACTGAAGGCTGAGTTACATGTGATACAGATAGTCCTCCGTAAAATTTATCGTTTTTGTAGAATACTCCTAACCCGGTATCAAAAATGGTACTACCTTCATCAATAGATGCACTTCCTAATTCGGCATTAATATTGGTAAATCCATCGCCCTTGGGAACAAACCACTCGCCGCTTAAAGCATTATTCTGTACTCCCAAGTTTATTCCAAAATATAAAGCACCATTTCCTAATTGGTGTTCGTAGGCATAGCTTAAACGTACGCCTGTGTTTTTTTCCATTCCCAATTCGTCTCGAATAATCGATAAACCAACTCCGTGATTAGTATTTCCTAAGGTTAAGGGCATACTAAAATTTACATAAGTAGTAACAGGAGCACCATCGAAACCTACCCACTGCTGACGGTTTAATGCAGAAACAATCATACTCTTTTCTACCCCGGCATAAGCGGGATTTATAGAGAGTAGATTAAACATATTTTGACTAACCTGTGGATCTTGTTGTGCTTTTACAACGCCTACAAAAAACACGATAACAATGGTTAATAGTAACTTTCTCATAGAATAATTATTATTTGTAAAAACTCTAAAGGGTAAAATACATCATCTCCAATCTCTTCAATTTTACACCATAATTTTAAAGTTCTTTCATGAGTTTACTCAAACGCAATATTACAATTATTATTGTTATGTTACTTGTAAAAAGTTTATTTTTTTGTTTTTTTCTTTTCTGTTTTCTTTTTAGCCGGTTTCTTTTTTTGCGTTTTATTTACTATTTCTATACACTCCTCAATTGTTAAAGATTTTGGGTCTTCAATATCTTTTGCTAAACGATAATTTTTCTTTTTGTAAGCGATGTAAGGTCCCCATCTACCATTTAATATCTGCAAATCAGGTTCTTCATCGAATGCTTTTATAAATTTTTGACGATCTTTTTCTCGCTTTTCTTCAATTAGTTCAATAGCTCTTGACAATTCAATGGTCATTGGGTCGTCAACTCCTTTTTTCAAGGAAGCAAACTTTCCATCGTGGCGAACGTAGGGTCCAAATCGTCCTATGGCAACTACCACTTTTTTATCTTCGTAAGTTCCTAAATCACGGGGCAACTTAAATAAATCAATGGCTTCTTCTAAAGTTATTGTTTCTAAATGCTGTCCGGGACGAAGGCTCGCAAATTTGGGTGCTTCTTGTTCTTTGTCTTCAGATATTTCACCCAGCTGAGCCATGGGACCATATCTACCAATACGAACTAAAATAACTTTCCCTGTTTTGGGGTCATTTCCCAAAATTCTTTCTCCTGTGGTTCGTTCTGAACTGTTTAATGTTTTTTTCACATTTTCGTGAAACGGATTGTAAAATCTTCCGATCGATTCGTGCCATACCGATTTTCCCATGGCAATATCATCAAATTCTTCTTCTGCGTTGGCAGTAAAGTTATAATCCATGATATTTGGGAAATATTCGTTTAAGAAGTCGGTTACCACCATACCTATATCGGCAGGAAATAATTTTTTCTTTTCAGCTCCTGAAATTTGAGTTTTTAGTTCCTCTTGAATGGTATTGTTGGTAAGTGTAATTACATCGTATTGTCGCTCTACTCCTTCACGAGTTTCTTTTGAAACATAACCGCGATTTTGTACCGTAGTAATGGTTGGTGCGTAGGTTGAAGGTCGTCCAATTCCCAGCTCTTCTAATTTTTTTACTAAACTTGCTTCGGTATATCTTGGAGGGTAATGCGAAAACACTTGTGTGGCAATAATCTCCTGTTCTGTTATAATTTGTCCCTTTTTCACCTGTGGCAATAGTCCCGAACTATCAGCAGCAGTTTCGTCGTCGGTCGATTCCATATAAACTTTTAAGAACCCGTCGAATTTTACCATTTCTCCGGTAGCAACAAACTGTTTTTTATTAGAAGAAATTCCAATATAGATATTGGTTTTTTCTAATTTAGCGTCTGCCATTTGTGAAGCAATAGTGCGTTTCCAAATTAAATTATACAGTTTTATTTCATTTGGTTCGCCTGTAATTGTCTCTTTATTAATATAGGTAGGACGAATTGCTTCGTGAGCCTCTTGAGCTCCTTTATTTTTCGTTTTGTATTTGCGTATTTGTACGTATTTTTCTCCGTGTTGTTTGGTGATTTCTTCTTTTGCCGTACTCAATGCCATGTCCGATAAATTAACCGAGTCGGTTCTCATATAGGTAATGTGTCCTGCCTCGTATAATCGTTGAGCTACCGCCATGGTTTGTGCTACCGAAAAGCCTAATTTTCTACTTGCTTCTTGTTGTAGGGTTGAAGTAGTGAAAGGAGCTGCCGGTTTTCTTACTCCGGGGCGAGTTTCTATCTTATCAATATTGTAAGTAGCATTTTTACAGCTTTCTAAGAATGCCATTGCATCTGCTTTGTTTTTAAATCGAGAAGATAGCTCTGTTTTTAGCGTTGTTGGTGTTCCGTTTTCTTCATTTATAGTAAAATTACCAATAACTTTGTAAGATGATTCGGCTTTAAAAGCAATAATTTCACGTTCGCGTTCTACCAATAAACGTACCGCCACCGATTGCACTCGTCCCGCTGAAAGCTGAGGTTTTACTTTTTTCCAAAGCACAGGCGATATTTCAAAACCAACTAATCGGTCTAAAATTCTACGAGCCTGTTGAGCGTTTACTAAATTAATGTCAATATCTCTTGGGTTTTCAATTGCATTTAAAATAGCACTTTTGGTTATCTCGTGAAAAACAATTCTTTTGGTGTTCTCAGGTTTTAATTTCAATACTTCAAATAAGTGCCATGCAATGGCTTCTCCCTCGCGGTCTTCATCGGAAGCCAACCAAACCATTTCGGCTTCTTTTGCCATTTTTTTTAGTTCGGCAACAACTTTTTTCTTATCGGAAGATATGGTATATTTAGGTTTGAATTTATTTTTTATATCTATTCCAAAATCTTTCTTTTCCAAGTCTCGGATATGTCCAAAGCTCGACTTTACAATAAAGTCTTTTCCTAAAAATTTTTCGATTGTTTTTGCTTTTGCCGGAGACTCGACTATTACTAAATTTTTACCCATATAATCTGTTTTTTTGATTTTGAAATTTTTTGCAAAGAAAAACAATCTGTCTGCTAACTTCAAAATTTTAAAGTAATTAATTTCACTTTTATTTTAATTTTCTCTTTACAGAAATAAAAAACGGCTATGTCTATATTGTTTTTGCTCAGTATTTTACACAATGAAATAATTCATTCCAAGTTGCAAGGGTTATTCAATTAGCATAACACAAACATTTACATTACTTTTGCGTTGCAAATAGCCAAACAAATAAAAACATAAAAAATAATTATGAATTGGGAACAGCTGTTATCTACTAAACGATTCGGACAGGAGGACAAACATTCGTCTATAAAGGAAGATGTTCGTACGCAATTTCAACGCGATTACGATAGATTAATTTTTTCATCGCCTTTTCGCCGGTTGCAAAATAAAACGCAGGTTTTTCCGCTTCCGGGAAGTGTTTTTGTACATAATCGATTAACTCATAGCTTAGAGGTGGCAAGCGTTGGGCGTTCGTTGGGCAATCTTTTGGCAGAGAAGTTGATTCGTGAAAAAATGGTGGAAATTGATACTGAAATTCGTGAAATTGGGAGCATTGTTTCGGCAGCTTGCTTAGCCCACGATTTAGGAAACCCGCCTTTTGGGCATTCGGGGGAAAAGGCGATTTCTCAATATTTTAAAAATAAAGAGGAAGAAAAACTTAGAGAAAATTTTACCGATAAGCAGTGGCAGGATTTAACTAACTTTGAAGGTAATGCAAACGCTTTGCGTCTTTTAACACACGCTTTTAATGGTAGAAGGAAGGGGGGATTTGCACTTACTTATTCAACTATTGCGGCAATCGTAAAATATCCGTGGGAATCGAATAAAATAGAAAAAGTTGGAAAAAATAAATACGGTTTTTTCCAGTCGGAGGTGGACGATTTTAAGAAAATAGCCGACGAATTACAAATACCGGAAATAGGAGAAGGGATTTATGCTCGTTTTCCGTTGGTGTATTTGGTGGAGGCTGCCGATGATATTTGTTATCAGATAATGGATATTGAAGATGCACATAAACTAAAAATATTAGATACAAGCGAAACCAAAGAGCTTTTATTTCAATTTTTTGATAACGATACAGCTGCTAAGCAAAAAATCGAAGTAACTTTTAAAGAGGTTACCGATACCAATGAGCAAATTGCTTATTTGCGAGCATCTATCATTGGAAAATTGGTTGCCGAATGTGTTAATGTTTTTATGGATAACTATGATGCTATTATGAATGGTCGGTTTTCGGGTAGCTTAATTAAACAAACTAAGCAAGTATATGTCGATGCTTACAAAAATTGCACTAAGGTTGCGGTTAATCGTATTTATAAACATCGTTCGGTGGTAGAGATTGAAATAGCAGGTTATCGAATTTTAGGTACTTTACTACACGAATTTATAAAAGCTGTTTTTACACCCAAAGATTACTATTCTAAAAGTTTGCTGTCGTTAATTCCATTACAATATAATGTTGTCGAAGGTTCCGATTATGAAAAAACGTTAGCTGTTCTCGATTTTGTTTCGGGTATGACCGATGTTTTTGCCCTCGACCTTTATCGAAAAATTAAAGGTATAGAGCTTCCGCTTGTT
>PDWI01008866.1_pt1 | contig 11718 bp, 1 predicted proteins | sample 1430891 | NCBI WGS metagenome assembly PDWI01 (sample SAMN01162508, study PRJNA174530) | Oral metagenome, whole genome shotgun sequencing project. | biome: Marine environment; feature: Marine mammal; material: Swab sample of the gingival sulcus; isolation source: swab sample of gingival sulcus...
CCATCAACAAGTGGACTTCTCATAGAAAAATCCTGTGCCATTCTAACAAGTGCATCATAAACTGAAGTATCCCCGTGTGGGTGGTATTTACCTATAACATCTCCGACTATTCTAGCTGATTTTTTATAAGCTGATTTAGAAGTGATATTTAAGTCATGCATAGCATACAATATCCTTCTGTGAACTGGTTTTAATCCATCTTTAGCATCTGGCAATGCCCGACCGATGATTACACTCATAGAGTAATCTAAATACGAAGATTTAACCGAATCTTCTATATTTATATCTATAATATCTTGATTTTCAAAAAGGTTTTCCATCTATTAAATGCCTTTGTATAAATTTTATAGATATTATAGCAAAAAAGCCCTTAGTTTAAGGATAAAGACAAAGCAACATAGATTTTATTGTAAAATATAAAAAAGGTTTGTCATAGTATCAGTGTTGATGAATATTTTGATATTTCCATCTAATATACAGTTTTTTACACTTTGTAGTAAGTACTTATTAAAGCCCTACTTTCATCAAAAATATCAACTATGATATTTGTATCAAAATATATTATTTGACATATTTTTGTACGGTAAAAATTTTTCTTTCACTTTTTGTCTTTTGTATCAATTTTGTCATTTTATTTCTTTATTTAGTTTAAGCAAAATAATACTAATAATAAATATATTTTATATATTGAAATTAATTTACCAAAATTTTAAGTAGTCTATTTAAATTTAAGAATATTAAATTAAACCTTTTATAATTATAGTCTAAACCCTCCATAGTTAGATAAACAAGAAAGGTTAGACTATAAAAGAATACATAAATATAAGTATATTATCTAATTAGATATATAGAAATCTTTTTGTTTTTTAGAAACTCTAAATTCATCTATCAACCCTTCAAATCCTCCCTCATATTGATTATTACTCCAAAAATGTGATACAGATTCTCCTAAAGTTGGCTGATCAAGTTCTTTTTGACTATGTTTTCCTCCTCCACTTAGAATTTCTTTTTGATTAAGATTTGATGCAACAATATGTCCATTTAGTTTTATATATCTACCCTTACTACCATAGCTAACAGCTATCTTGTTCCACTGATTAAATCTAAATGATGTATTTTTAGCTAATAAACCATATTTCGCATCCCAACCTTTTTCATATTTTTCTCCTGCAATATGAAATTTTATATCCCCATTTTTACATAAATACAACCAAGAACTACCAATTTGAGTAACATCTCCTCCTTGTATATCTGTAGTGAAAACTAAAGCACAATTTTGATTATCTTTTAAACTACCCCTATTATAATGATATGCATTTTTTACATTTATCATTAATTCAATAGTTCCTTCTCTAGGAAAATCATTTTTAAATGGATATACAATTCTACTTTCAGATTCTCTAGAAAAACTAGCAGCTTTACCATTAGGAGAATTTTCATATGTAATTCCATGTGGTAATCCTTTTTCAACACTATTATCAAATGTTTCATATATAAAAGATTCTATTAAAGCTCTGGCACAATATCCGCTTCCATCTAAATTGTATTTCAATAATTCATCACTTTTGCAAACTGGACATCCATAATTATCATCGTGACAATTTTTAGGTTTTATAGTGTCTTTTTTACTTATCTTTACAGTTATACTTTGTCTTGCTATATTTCCTGCTTTATCTTTTGCTATGATGACTATAGAATATGAATGTTTATCATCATATTTTGGTGCTATTTTAAAATTGATTTTTCCTGTACTTTCATCTAAGTTAAAGTATCCTTTATCAACTCCATCTAAAGAGTATATGACTTTCCCACTATCATCACTAGCTCTTACACTTATAGTATCAGTTTTGTTTTCTTCTATTTCAAAGATAGGATTACTCATAAAAACTGGTGCTTTAGTATCTAAGATAGATTTTAACTCACAATATCCACTTCCATCATCTTTATATTTTAAAACTTCATTTTCTTTACAAATAGGACAATTATAGTTATCATCTTTGCAAGTTTCTTCTTCAGTATTGAAGTCCCAATTAATCTCAACAGTACCTATTTCTCCTTTTTCATTTGATACAGGACCTACAAACTCCATAATATTTTTATATAAAGCACCGGCTTTAACCATTTTTTCATATGTTGTATTTAAAACTTCATTATGATTATAGTTTATGTTTTCTGCTGTATTAGAACACTCATCTAAAGTTCCTGTAATCAATCTATAAGCTTCGCATAAAGCCCCTGTAGACCCAAGTTTAACAGCCAATGCTTTTATTTGAGCATCTCTACCTACTAGTTTTTTAGTATTATTATTTATAAGTTTATTCATATAATTTGGTTTGAAGCCTGAACGATACCAAATAGAAAGCCACTCTCTTGCTATCATTCTTGTATTTATTTTCTCTGCTGAATTTGAAACAGAAGATGTAGCCCATATATCATTTAAAATACCAGCTATTGATGTTGCAATATATGAATATGGTACTCCCATTTTTATTTTGCTAAAAGATTTTAGAGTTTTGATATTAGGTTTTAACCAGTGCATTTTTTGCCACTTTACCAAATCAGGAATAACTTTTGGTAAAACACTAGATAAAGTAGAACTTACAGTATTACTATACACTGAACTCTTATCAAAAGGATTTAATACCTTCATCATACTTTTACATATTGAATTATCTTTTTGTTCAGTTAAGCCATCTATTTTTACAGATGCTTCACAATTATCTACAGATAAAGTGGTTAATCTAGCTATGTTAAATCCAAATGTTCTACTACCTGCTGTGGATATTATCTTATGTGTATCTTTACCAATTGAAGCTAAACTACTAACAACTTCTGCATAATCAATATATTTTTTAAATTCATCATGTGCTTCTTCAATATTTTCAAGATTATACTTTGGATTACCAAATATCACATCGTCTTCTATATTCATCTCTTTTGCTAAAAGTTTCTCCCAAATCCAAAGATAAACTCTTTTTCTTTGATCCTTTTCTAAAACATCTGTATTATAATAAGATGAATTATACTTTTTACTATTTGCAAGTACTTTATATAAATCATATTCTTGTAAAGAAGATAATCTCTCAGATTTTGAGCTATGGGCTAAAGCTTTCTTTACACTAACTGTTTCTGGAATATTTGCACTATGCTTAAAAAGATTTTTTTTGATTTTTTCAAATTTTTCATCAAAATCATCACTAAAACTTAGAGTATCATATCTTTTAGCATTTTGATCTAAAGTGGCTGAAATTTGTATTCCATTATCAGGATTTGAATCACTATCTATAGTTTGTAAAAATCTTGCTATATTTTCTTGTTCTTTTTGGGTTTTTGCGACAGTAGTCATAAAAACAATATCTTTAGATTCTGTATTTGCAAGAGGTATCTTACCAACATAAAACTTAGTAGTACCATTTTTAAAATATTCGTATTCACCCTTACTGTTAGTAATACCTTTTTTTATTTCTCCATTAGGACTTGTGGAAATATATCTTAATCCGCTAATATAACTATCAGTAACCAATCCTACTAATAATTTTTCTTGTTTTTTTTCAGAAGGAGAACTACCTCCACCACAACCACTAAGCACAAAACTTAGCAACATCACTAAAGAAAGGAATAATCTTAAGCCATTTTTAAGGCTACCCCCCCCCGAAACACATTTTGACTATTCATTTGTCATCCTTTGTTTTAATTTATAATTATGAATGAAAAATAAAGAATTTTTGGGAAAATCTAAAGATTTTCTAATCGTTCATTTTCTTTCATTGATAAATTTTATCATTATTTATTTTAAAAATACTTTAATTTATGAGTATAAAGAAGTAGAAAAATCTACTTCTTTATATGATAGTATCAACTATGATATCTTCAACTTTTACTTTGATACTATCATCTTTGGTATTTGTATAGATATCAAATCCTTCATCAGCCCCTGAACCTTGCGATTTTGTCCAAGTTGCACCGTTTTGATTTTCAAAGGAAACATTATCAGCAGCATCTCCTAAGATTGTAAGTTCCTTTCTATTATCAGTCATATCAAGTACATCTTGTGCTGTAAGATTTGATATAGTGTTATCTTTGGCATTTAAGTCTAGGGTTTCTATATTTTTAAGATTTGAGAAATCTAGATTTTGACCTTTTAGGATGATAGTATCATTACCTTCTAAGGCATCAATAGAAGAGTTTTTATAAAAAAGTTTATCATCATCATTTGAAGGTGCTGATGGTGATATTTTTAAGTCAAATTGTCCTGTAACTTCGCTAGACATAGAACCTTGACTTGTTTCTTGTGTTTGAACACTTATATTTATAGTTTTTGTTTCTGTTTGTTCTTGTACAAAACTAAGTTTATTTATATCTTCTGCTTTGATATTTTTTATGATATATGTATTATTTTCATAACTTATATCTTCACTAGGTATCAAAACATCTCCTGCTTTAAATGTAGCTCCTTCACCTAAGTTTGATAAGCTTAAAATAACTGTTTCACTTCCATCTGTATCTACCATATTGGCATTTAGATTTATAGATATATCTTCTCCTTCTGCTCCGAAAGTCTTTGTAGGACTGATAGTAAGACTATCTGGCACAGCTTCAAACTCTATGGCAAATTTTTGCGAAGTTCCTGTGATATTTGCATCACTTATAGCTGTGATACTTACATCTTCAAGTTTCCCAGATACATTTTCAGGGGCTTTTACAAATATCTTATTATTTTCATCATAAGGCATACTCCACGAACCTTCTCCCATATTGTTTGCTTGGGTTGCACTATTTTCATCTGCTCCATAGTAAATGATATAACCTTCGCCTAAGCCATTTACCATAATATTTGAGATGTTTTCAGAATCATCTGGCATAGCTAAATCAAAATCTAATTCAAGCATAGTGTCTTCAACACCTTTTACATCTTGTACATTTGAAAATACTGGTTCATCTGCAACTGCTTTTATATTGATATTTAGAGTTTCTTGAGATACTAGTTTTACACTATCATGGTTTTCAATATTGTGTTTTTCTTTATGGGCTACAAAAACTTCTAAGCTTACCGTTCCATCCTGTTGTTCTTTTGGAGTAAATTCAAGGTCTATTTTATTTGCACTAAAGTTATCTCCTAGATTAACTTGATAGTAAGTTCCTGCTTCCAAACCTTCAGGATTTGTAACTGTAGATGATAAAACACTAGTTCCATCATAAGTTAAATCTTTTATCAAAGAAACATCAGCAGGTGCTTTTATATATACTACATTTCCTACAAGCTGTACATTGTCCCCATCTTTTTCATTTGCCAAAGATATACTGATATTTTGTGCTACGTCTTCAGATACTTCTATACTTTGACTTGTACCATCAAAATCCATCTTATCTGTTTTTGGTTTGACCACGACATCGTAATCTTCTATTTTTGCATGATTATGAAGTCCATTTGTTCCGTGTGTTGTTAGCTCTAAATCTAGTTGTAGTTTTTGAGCATCATCATTTGTATCATTTGTGCTAAAATCTTCTGAAGGTCTTACTTTTATACTATTTAGCTTGTCGATGATTGCTTGTTGATCTCCAATACCATTTATCAACCAAAAATCACCTATTTTATTCGCACCTTCTATTTGGATATCAGGGTCATTTGAAGTTATTTTTACAGAAAAAGCACTCTGCCCATCTGTTTGAACTGTGATATTACTTCCTAAACTAAACTCCTCATCTTCAGTTGCAATGGCATTTGTATTATCAAAGATAAAATTATCAATTTGGGCTGGGTCTGTTGTATTACCTGGATTTTGAGTAACATTAGTATTTATATCTATATTAAAAGTAGCTGTATCACTATTTTCAGCTGCACTTCCATCTTGAGATATAGCTTTTACACTTATGGCTTGTTGTGTAGCACTTAATCTACCATTTGTTTGAAATGTTATATCACAATTTGCACCATCACCATCTAAACTTTCATCAGTGATATCCACATACCAAGTACCAGAACCAACTCTAACACCTCCTACTACATCTAAACCATCAGGAACATCTGTAATCTCTACTCTTGTAAACTTCTCACTTCCATCTGTATCAGCAGATGTTAAAGTAAGGGTTTTTGTAAAAGAGGTCATTGTACTATTTGCATCAACAACGATAGTGTTATTGGTACTTGCTCCTTGATCGCTTAGGGTTAAACTTGGATTATCAGTGATAGGATCTACAGTTATATTATAAGTGCCTTGTTTTTCTTTTTCTATACTAAGTAAATCTGTACTATCTACAACTGTATATTTTATACTAAGATTAACCAAACTTGAATCGTGTTCGGTGTTTAAAAACTTTATTGTAGGGATTTGATTGTTTGTTATGTTTGTTTTTATCCAGCCAGATGTATTGGTATATTCTACACCATTTATTGTTAGTTTTGCCCCATTTGGTAAATCACCTGTATTTATAGAGATATCTTTTAAACTCTCACTTCCATCACTATCTATCTCATTAAAAGTAAAGTTTAATGTTTGCTCTATATCTTCATCCCCTTTTGAGCTTAGATTTATTAAGGTATTATCCACTTGAAGACTATCTGGTTTTACAAAGATTTTTATATCTTTTTCTTCCTTATGGCTATCTCCTGCATTTTCTGTGGAAATCTCTGTAATTTTAAAGTCAATTTCCCCACTATAATTTGGAGGGGTTTTTACTTTTGCTGTGCCATTTTTTAAATCAGCCAAAGAAACAGCCCAAATTCTACTTTCACCACTTCCACCTAAAAATGCTCCTCCTTCTATACTAAATCCTTCTTTTAAGCCTGTTACTTTAAAAGTGGCTTTTTCTGAACTATCATCATCGTAAGAACTAAGAGAAGAAGAGTTTTCATAAATATCTTTTAATGAAAATTTATTATCATTAGTATCTAAAGTGTTTTCTTCTTTTACTACATTAAAAGTCTGTCCACCTTCACTGTCAGTTGCTAAGGTATTATCTTTTAGACCATCTGCTTTTGCTTCTATATCAACTTTTAAATCCAAAGGAGCAGAAACAGCTGAAGTATGAGTAGTATTTCCTCCATCATTACTATCAACTGAAACAGCTGATATGCTAAAGGTATAACTAGTATCGCTATTGTGTGGTGGGATAAATTTTGGTAGATGTTCTTTGTCAAACTTTGCGATTTCAACTTTCCAAGTATCCGTATCACTTCCATTTGCATCAATTGTTATATTTCCTGCACTATTTGTACTTTGATCTACTAAGACATAAGCATTTCCATTCCACACATACATAGAACCACCATCTGGGATTTTATCTATTGTTATAGTAAATGTCTCACTTCCATCTTTGTCATCACTACTTGCTTTTATATCAAGTTCGATACCATTTTCTGGTTCATCTATGCTATCATTTGGATTTGTAGTATCATTTCCAGCACTTCGTCCTGCATCTTCTTCTCCACTTGCTTGTTTTACTTGTAAGGTTACATCATCTGCTTGGGCTGCAATTCCACCTTTGATGACTAGATTTACTGTGTCTGATTTTTCTTGTGGTGTAACAGTACTATCACTATCTTTATCTTTTACTTTTAGAGTTATAGCTATATTTATATCAGCATTTGTACTAAAGTGTGGTGGTAAGGTGATAGTAAAAGATGGGTTTGGAATACTATCATCAGGGAAATCAATAGTCGCTTCACCCCTTTCATCTGGATTAGGTTCGGCATTTGGTGTTGGGTCTGATACGACGACTTTTTTCCCACCTAGATTTACAACAGTTCCTATAGGAAGTCCTGTTAGAGTAAAACTTCTATCTTCACTTCCATCAATATCACCTAAAGTCATATCTTTTAAAAGGCTTGCTAAGTCTATAGGTGAAACTGCTGCTCCTATGTCTTCTTGAAGTCCACTATTTAAGTTATAATTATGATTGTTTGAATCATCAGTGAATGTTAAAGATATATCATCAGTTACTGCTTTTACATCTATAGTAGCCTCTTTTTCATTTTGTAGTTTTATCTCTGGACTAAGTGGATTTCCATTATCATCTACTTCATAAGAACTTGCACTTAGAGTATATTTGATATTTGTAGCATTGTCTTCTTTTGGTATGATTTTTAATCCTTCGTATTCAGTTCTACTTAGAGATATAACATCTGTTCCCGTAGGTGCTAAGCCAGTATAGTGATAGTTTGCTTCATCGCTTATATATACTTTTACTACTTGATTATCATTTGAAATTGTTAGCAAATCTGTCCCATCAGCTTTTTCTAAAACTGCACCACTTATAGCACTTCCATTTGTAAATTTTAGTTCTATATATCCCAGTCTTTCTGGACTATCTGTTGAAGAAGAACTATTTTGGTCAGTATTATCTGTGGTACTTGGTAAAGATAGGTTCATAGATATAGAGTTTGTACCTTCTTGGGTATTAGTACTATCTTCCATAGTTGAAACAGTACTTACACTTATATTTGGTGCATCTGCTGTTGGATTAATATTTATCTGTATCTTTCCTATTGCATTATCCCCATCTTCATCGGTGATACTATAAGTAAAAGGCTTTATAACCCCACTATAATTTTCATTTGGATTAAATGTGATTGTTCCATCACCATTGTTTGTAAGTGTTCCTACTACACTTGAGCCATTTGTATCATAGATGTCAATCGTTCCATTTGTTTGTATCGTTTGATTACCTCCACTTACTTGATTGTTAAGGATTATCGAACCATCACTATTTGGCTCTCCTGTGATAGTAATAAGCTGTGAGCTATCTTCATCTATAGTATAAGTCTTATCTATAGCTTCAGGAACAGAGTCTTTTACATATATAGTAAATTGCTGTGTTGCACTACTTTTTCCATCATTTACTATCTTAAATCCTAGATTAAAATCAAGGGTATCTTCTGCACCAGTTCCTGCATGGTCTAAGTGTTTGTACTGTGTATAAGTATAGCTATCATCTGTCCCACCAGAAGAATTTTTGTTTAAAGTTATATCAAATACCTTATCACCTTCCCCTCTTCCAGATCCTTTATATCCTACAAGAGTATTACCTGAAAAAACATACTCTAACTCAACTCCACCAGCATTTAAACCACTTGGTATAATAGTCTCATCAAATACTAAAGTATAGTTATCAAATCCAGCTGGTGTTTGAATACCTAGTTTTGTAGTATTATCTGTATTTGTACCATCTTGGGTATTTGTCCCTATTAAATTTCCTGTGTTTTTTTCATAAACAAAGGCATCATCAGGTGTACCTAAAGATACATCATCTTTTATTGTAGTACTTACAGTTTTTGAACTATGTAAGGCAACATTTTCAAAGGCATTGTTTGTATCTGTTATACTTGTAAGTGTAGGTGTTACTATCTCATCTGGTGTTTCTTTTGAAAAGTCATCTGTTGTATTAATAGTAATTGTTTTACTACTTTCTCCACCACTTATAGTTATACTTGAAGGTAAGGCTGAAGTATCATTTGTTTGTGCTGTTGTTCCTGTCCAATCTATGGCTAGATCTACACTCTTTCCATTTGGAATTGTTACCGTATCTCCATTTTTATCAACTAAGCTTACAGTATAAATTATATCTGTACCTTCTAATACACTTGTTTGATTCACAGTTATTTTTGCATAGACTGTATCTATATCTTCATTTGCTGTTTCATCAGATGTATTATCTTTGATAGTTGTTGTAACACTTGCATTTGATAAATCTACATTTTCATATCCACTATTATTTGGTTTATATGAACCATTTTCTATACTTAAGCTAAAGTTTTCATCTCCTTCATTTAAATAGTCATCAAAGCTATCTACTTTTATAACTTCTCCTAAGTTTACATTTAGTTTTGAGGTACTATCAAAATCTTGTGTTCCATCTATCTTACTTTGAGTATTTGCTCCACTTGCTGAAATATTTGCTAAGTTTATGCTAATACTTCCTGTTTGAGTAGCTAGTTTTGTAGTAGGTGAAAATATAGTTTCATTTGGTGCAAAGGCTAGTGCCATATACTTACTACTTGAGCCTTCTTTTACTTCATTTGCAAAGGTATATGTACCATCATCAGTGTTTAATATAGGCTGGTTATTTTCATCAAGTGCTATAAGTTTTATGATGACACTTTCGTGATTGGCCTCATCACCATCACTTGAATTGTTTGGACTTCCTTGATCATCTTTTATACTTGCTGTTGATTGGTTTGTTTGTGATATGGCTAAGTTTTCAAATCTTGGGACAGAATTGTCTGTGATATTAGCTATAGATACTTTATAGTTTTCTTCACCTTCAGCCATAAAATCATCTTTTAGGGTATTTTCAAAAGTATAAGTACTTCCACCATCTCCATTTATGACAAAACTTGTTTGTTTTGTAGTAAAATCATCACTTGAAGTACTATCATCACTATAACTTAAACTTACAGTTATACTCTCACCACTTTTTAAATTTACGGCATTGCCATCTTTATCAATTAAACTTATGGTATGAGATATATTTACATTATCACCTTCATTTACAACACTACTTCCATCTAGTTTTATATATACTGTATCTATTTCTTGACCTGCTGTTGTTTCTCCACTTATTGCTGTTGTTTGTGTGGCTTTATGTTCTACACTATTACTAGTTGTGAAACCATCTATATTTATGTGTTCAAATTCACTACTTGGAATAGACTCTATACTTAACTTATAATCTTCAGGATTTTCTTGTATATAATCATCTTTTGTTTCTACGACAAAGTTTGCAATTGAAGAGTTTGCACTTATTGTTACATCTATTATCTCATCATTTGACTTATTTGTATCATTATCATTTGTAGTAAGATTTTCAAACTTTACTTTTACTGTGGTATCTTGACTTACTGTTACAGGGTTTCCATCTATATCAAGTAATTTTACCGTATAACTTGCATTTGAACCTTCTTGTACACTATCATCTCCACTAAGGACAGCATAAACTGTATCTTCAGCTAAGGGATTGTTCCCATCTATGATTTGGCTACTTGCTTGATGTTTGTTTGTTGAGACGGCAATATTTTCAAATGTATGTCCATTTTCATTTACTTGTGAAATAGTGGCTATTATAGGGTCAGCTGTTTCTTTTATATAGTCATCTTTGGTATTAAGAGTGATTGTCTTGCTACTTTCTCCTGCCACCATAGTTATATGAGGAGGTAAAGTAGAAGATATATCACTAGCATTTGCTCCTGTTCCGCTCCATACTAAGTCAAGTTCTACTGTTTCATTTTCTGGAACTTTCACACTTTTTCCATCCTCATCTACTAGTTTGATAGTATAGATTAAGTCTTCACCTTCTTCAATAGATTCTCCGCTAATAGATTCAACAGGGACTTCTGATTTAGGAGAAGTTTTATCTTCAAGCTCTATTTCGTCCTCATTAAAGCCTTCAACAATATCAGTTAAAGGAGCTTCTTTATCAGCTTCCAAGGCAAGATTAGAGCTTTCTTCTTGTTTTTTTGCAGCCTCAGCCATTGCCTTTTCAGCTTCCGCTCTTTTTACAGAAACCTCTTCATACAATGTCTTAAATTTTTCTGCGGAATCCTTATATGCAATATAAGCTTTTTTAAATTCCTCATTATCGGCTTCACCTTTACCTACATTAAAAAGTCTGACAGAAAAATTATAATCTTCAGTTCGGCTTCTTGCAACTTTTATGGAATCACAGTCAGCCTTAGCTTCTTCAGCAAGCAATCTTGCATCTTTTGCAAATTCATAATAAGCT
>PDWI01008867.1_pt1 | contig 11718 bp, 7 predicted proteins | sample 1430891 | NCBI WGS metagenome assembly PDWI01 (sample SAMN01162508, study PRJNA174530) | Oral metagenome, whole genome shotgun sequencing project. | biome: Marine environment; feature: Marine mammal; material: Swab sample of the gingival sulcus; isolation source: swab sample of gingival sulcus...
CATTTGCACAAGCTCTATTAGACGGCGCTTCGTCGGTATATTTCAAGCGTAGCATATTTTTTTCGCATGAATATAAATTTGGCTACACAAAAAAAATAGTGATAGACGACACTACCACCGAAACTTCATTTAGAGAATTGGGCAGAATAAACCACGTTTTGAGCATTGATAAAAATTATAGAATTTACCACGAGCTACAACCGATACATGAATATTATGACAGCATCACACATTTTGATAAGAAAGCAACTCGCGACTCGGTAATTTTGCGAAGAATGGAAAATTCGCTGTATTGGACATTCAAGGAAATAAAACGTCCCAATTTTAAGGGGCGATTGACGGTGGGCGGAAGTTTAGAAAATCTGAAATGGACAAACACGGGGTTGCATCCTGTAATCGATTCTGTAAATTCTAGAACGAAAGACACGGCTTGGATTAGTCGCGACACAACTTTGTACAACACTCATTACAATAATGTAAAATTGTATGGCGGAATTGATGCTCGCACGCGAATGTTTGTGTTTAGTGCAAATGCTTCATACTATTTGGGCAATGTGCTCGGAACGAGTAATAAGGTAAATAATTTTGAAGGTAACTTGTTGATTAGCAAAAGTATAATGTTGCGAAAGAAAAAAAGTGATATTTATGCGAAACTTCGTATTGGCAATTATAGTCCTACAATTTTTCAGCAGCGTTATAGTTCAAATCATTATATTTGGGACAACAATTTTAAAAATAGTGCTAGAACCAATGTGCGTGTTGGCTTGAAAATTCCGATAACAAAAACCGAAGCTGAATTTGCTTACGGCTTAGAGAGCAACTATATTTATTACGATTCATTGGTGATGCCCAAGCAATATACCGAGCGTGTTTTTAGCATAATGTCGTTTCGTTTGCACCAAGATTTCGTGATAGGAAAACGAAGCAAGATTGGCAGGTTGAATATTCGCAATAAAGTTGTGTATCAATTGGCACCTGATGATATTCAGCATGTTATACGTTTGCCGGAGGTGTCGGTTTATCATAGCAGCTACTACGAGATGGATTATTTCTTAAAAGTTAAGAAGCTGAATATTAATGTTCAAGTTGGCTATGATGTGTATTATTCTACGGCTTTCAAATCGTTGGGATATAGTCCGGCGGTTGGGCAGTTCTACAATTCGTCTTATGGACGCATATCCGGCGATTATCCTGTTATAAATGGATTTCTTAATGCCCGAATAAAAACAGTTTTGATATTTTTTAGATACGAAAATATTTTTAACTTCTTGGCTGACAATAAATTCTATTTTTTACTTGATAGATATTCTATAAATACACCCGATTTCCGTTTTGGAGTTTCGTGGAGGTTTAAGAATTGATAATAAATCAATTCTCACATGAAATGCGAGGCTACATGAGGCTATGCCTAACGGCTTTTTGTGTACTTTTTCAATATGAAATTTTGCCCGTCGGAATCGTTAATTCATAATTGGTACTTCTGCCGCCACCAGCCTCTTTTTGCAATATATCTTTTTTTATTAAATCTTGAATGTCTCTTAATGCTGTATCTTGAGAACATTTACAAATTTTTCCCCACTTAGAAGAGGTTAATTTGCCCTTAAAACCGTCTAATAATTTATTCAACATTTTTTGTTGTCGTTCATTAAGAATTGTAGTAGAATGCCTCGTCCAAAAATCTGCTTTAATTATAACAGAAGAAAGTAATTCAAAAGTGCCTACCAATGAGGCATTTAAACATTCTAAAAACCACAAAATCCAATCTGTAATATCAGAACCACCCTTTTGAGTTTTTTCTAAAATTTCATAGTATTGTTTTCTTTCGCTTCTTATTTGAGACGACATACTATAAAATCTTTTTGCACTGCCATCTGAACGAGCAAGTAGCATCTCTGTTATTGCTCTTGTAATTCTTCCATTTCCGTCTTCAAAAGGATGTATCGTAACAAACCACAAATGAGCGATTGCCGATTTTAGAACAAGGTCAATCTCAGTTTCGTTCTCAACCCAATTGATAAATTTATTCATTTCGGCATCAATTCTATCAGAACTTGGGGCTTCAAAGTGTACTTTTTCCTTGCCCATTGCCCCCGAAACAACCTGCATTGGTCCCGTGGTATCTTTCCGCCAATCGGCAACAACTATTTTGTACATATTGCTCCAACCCGTTGGAAATAAAGCAGAGTGCCAGCTAAATAAACGTTCCTTTGTAATTGGTAAATTATACCTTTGCGTAGCATCAAGCATCATTTCAACGATGCCGTCGATATGCCTGTCCGACTCGATAGCGCCCGACAACTCAATGCCGAGTCTTCTGGCAATGGAAGAACGCACTTGTTCTAAATTTAAAATCTCACCTTCGATTTCCGATGATTTTACAATTTCGAGGGTTAAGGTTGTCAAAATAGCCTCATCTTGCAAGTTAAAACCAATAGATGCCATTCTTCCGAGTAATCTACCTTGTAAATTTCTCGTTTCAGCCAATTTTTTAGAAACTAGCTTTTCGTTCCAAGTGAAATTTGTCCAATTGTCTTGTTCGTGTATATAAAATTTTCTTTTCTGCATAATGAACGACAAAAGTAAAGCATAATTTCATAACAACAAACTTTCTCCGCATTTTTTAAGGAGAAAAATGGGGCTAATCTCCGCAAATCAATTTTTTGCTTGCAGATGGCAATAATATAACAGGCTCATACCAGCCACAATAAAATTTGTATCAACGCAACAATAAGAACCATTAGGTATTCGCTTAAAATATTTGTTTTTAGCGATTTATAAAGGTCTTGATTATCTATTAATCTTTCGTTGTGTCCAATAAAAGGTTTTTCTACCCAAGAGCCAAAGTAGAAATTGCCTCCACCAAATCTGCAATTTAAAATACCAGCCAGAGCCGATTCCGGAAAGCCGGCATTGGGACTGGAATGCTTGCTACTATATTTTTTAACAAAACTAAAAACCTCCCATTGTCTCGAAACTATAATCATAATGAATGCCGTTAGCCTTGCCGGAACAAAGTTGGCAATATCGTCTATTTTTGCCGACCAACGTCCAAAATCTTTGTAACGCTCTGATTTATAGCCAACCATAGAGTCGAGAGTGTTGGTCATTTTGTAGGCTAAAATACCCGGAACACCGGCGATTAGATACCAAAAAAGCGGTGCGATAACTCCATCAGATAAATTTTCCGACAGAGTTTCTAATGCTGCAATTTTTATTTGTTGTTCTGATAATTGGCTGGTGTCTCTGCCCACAATTCGCGCAATTTGTTTTCTTCCGGCGTCGAGCGATTTGTCTGTTGCTTCGAACACAGCCTTCACCTCTTTTATCAGTGTTTTGCCCGAAAGTGCAAAAAATACACAAATACTATTAAAAATAATGCCTACTACATATAGATATTTGTAGCACAATATGTTGATTATTAGTAAAATACTAAATATTGACAAAGGAAATAGAATGGACACAAAAGCTCCTTTTACAACTTTATGTTTGCCTTTGTTCAATTTTTTCTCGGCAAATGCAATGACTCTGCCAAATCCAACAATGGGATGAGGTAAAAATTCAGGGTCGCCGAATAGCCGGTCTAATAAGTAGCCTATTAATAATGGTAAAATCAGGAACATGTTTTTTTAATAATTAGAGATGAAACACACATGATTAGTTTTTTAACACACAACAGAATGATTATTTGGCGATAAGTGATAGGTTATGCTTCGCCCATCGCTTATTAAAGAAAAAAGTCAAAATATTGATTATTAGATTGTTATTGTAATAAAATTGACTATAAATTATTGTAAAATAAGTAAAATCAATAGTGCTGCAAAGTTATAAAATAAAATAGGAATATTCAGCGTAGAATATATATTTTGGCAAAATATATTTTGTAAAAAACTGATATTTTTTTTGGTTTTTAAATTTTATGTACTACTTTTGCAGCGTATTTGAGATGGACTCGTAGCATAACTGGATAGTGCACCTGACTACGGATCAGGAGGTTAGGGGTTCGAATCCCTTCGGGTTCACTTTATTTTTGATAGAATTATTTATCATTTTACTGTAAGCCGCTGGTTCGTTTTTTTCGGATTAGCGGTTATTTTTTTATCATTATTTACTCCCCTCAAAAAACAAATTACGAGACTTGTAAATAAATTGTCTCGTAATTTGTGAGTTATGCAGCAAAATTAGTTTTTTGCTATTTGTCGATAAAATTACCGTTATTTTTTGTGGCTAATTCTTTCATGAAAGTTTTGTCGCAATCCTCGCCAAGACCAATGGTGTGTATCGTGATTTTTTTATTGGCATTCCAAGCAGAAACTTCTTCTACAATCTTCGATGTACTTGTAATTTTTCCGGCAGATGGTTCGCCGTCCGACAATAAAAATACTGTTTCTATATTAGGAATTGCAAAGGCGTCTTCGAGCGATTCGTATATGTTTGTTCCGCCGCCTGATTTTAGCTTTTCAATATATATCACAGCCTTAGTTTTGTTGGCGCTCGTTGCTGGCACTAAGGATTTTTGCCATTTTTTCACATTATTTTCAAATATAAAAATTGAGAAATAAGTATCTTCCGGTAGCCCTTTTATGCTGGGAATTAGCTCTTTTTTTGCTTTCCCTAACTTGGTTAATTGATTGTTAGTCTGGCGTTTAATTACTTGTCCTGCCAAGCCGCCTACTGCATTGCCCACTTTCGTGCCAAATTTGTTGCCGGCAGTAGATATAATATTGCCTTTCAAATCTGTTTCGGCTTTTCCCTCCATACTTCCCGAAATATCTATCAGATATACAACGTGTTTACTGTTTCCGGTTTTGATGCCGTAGTACGAGTCCGATTTTTTTACCATATAGCAAGCCGGAAGTAATCCTGCCATTAACATAACGAATAATAATTTTGTAAATTTTCTCATAAAATTTAGGTTTAAGAATTTGGGCTAAGATTGTTTTTATGTGCTTCTTAGAACAAATTCGGTGAATAATATTTTTAAAACGCAAATTTACATAAAAATTTACAGCTATACGCAGACTGACAAAAAATTTTGACGAAATGACGAAATTTTAAGACGAACGTTTACTATTCGCCATATTTCAAACCTATTTTTAGGCAAGCATTTCTAAATAATTTTCGGGAAAATCGGTGTAAACTACTTGTTTTTCAAAGTCGATATTGAGTATGTAATCTGATTTCAAAGGAATTAATACCTCCTTATCGTTGTAATTTGTAGCAATTATCGGGTTTTCTTTTATATCTAATAAGTATTCGACCTTACCTACTGTTCCCAGATTGCGATCGAGTATATCAAAATTGGAGATACTGTTGTAATCGTCTTCGATGTTTATATTGCCTTCAACGTATGCAATGTTTACAAATACATTGGAGGGGCACATTTTTTTGGCTTCATTGGTGTCGATATTGCTCAATTTCAACAAAAAACTATTGTTGCTAAATTCTCTAACACTATCGTCTTCTACATGGAATGGTACGGGTATTCCATTGATTTCCAGAAAAATACATGTGTCATCTAAGATTGTTTGCTCTAATAATTCTGACGAAATATTGCTGTCGATGGTCAATAGCAAATTGCCATGCACTCCGTGCGTTTTTATTAATTTCCCGATTTTTTGTAGTTTTATTTTTTTCATTTTCTTAGGTTTTGAGTTCGGATTAATACTTTGGTCTTATGACTTCTGCTCCTAAATATTGTGCATTATTTTGCAAATTTAAACGAATATTTTGAATTTACACACAAGAGCAAGAAAAAAAATGATTGTAAGAACAACGAGACTTTCGGCATGAGTTTTTTTTACTTTTGGCTGAAAACTAATTGCGGTTTGATATTTTTTTTATCATCTGCGCTTTTCTTTATTAATTAATTTATTTTAAGCTGTGTTTTTGTTTTAAAAAATAAAAAAGCAAGGAAAATAAAGCGTCTTAAATTGCCATGAAAAAATATTTTTTTATTTTTTTGAAAAAATATTTTTTTTATTCGTTTAAAATTTGCAAATTTGCACGCGAATTAAAAACTCGAAGCATGTTGAGTTCAGTGCTCTAAATTTTGAGTGAATTATAAATTCAATCCACATTTAAAACTGTTGATAATCAGTGGTTTAATATTGCAATTTCATGATATTTTGTAAGTAAAATTTAAATAATAACATAAAACTATAAATCGAATGGAGAAGATAAAGAAATTAACAAAAGTAGAAAAAGCATTTTTTGATTTGTCGAATGCCAAGACAATGAATGCCAAAATGCCCTACGTTACGGTGGATAATTTTCCTAAATTAGGATTATTGACTGCTTTGCGATTTTTGGAGTGGTCGGCAGAAAATCCAAATGGTGTAATTAGTTTACCAACAGGAAAAACGCCTGAGCATTTCATAAAATGGACTAGCCACATTATGTCACATTGGAATGACGCAAAAGTGAAAGACCTACGCGCCAAATACAATTTAGACGTTAAAAAACCTGATTTGTCGAACTTGCATTTTGTGCAAATTGACGAGTTTTACCCAATCAGCTCGAAGCAAGCCAATAGTTTCAGCTATTACGTGAAGAAATTCTATGTTGATGGTTTTGGATTAGACCACAACAAAGCCTTATTTATCAATTCTGATGAAATTCCATTGTACGAAAATAAGCATTTTAGCGAAGTTTTTCCGGATTTGAGCATCGACCTTTCGCTACGTTTCCGCGATGCTAAAAGCGAAGAAGAAGAAATTCAGCAAAAATCAATATTTATGATTGATAAATGGTGCTCTGATTACGAACAAAAAGTGAGAGAACTTGGCGGAATTGGCTTTTTCTTAGGCGGAATAGGACCCGACGGACACATAGCGTTCAATACTCGTGGTTCCGACCATTATTCTACTACCCGACTAACTGCAACAAACTTTGAAACACAAGCTGTGGCTGCCGGCGATTTGGGAGGAATTGAAGTATCTAAAAACAGATTGGTCATTACAATTGGCTTAGAGACAATAACTTACAACCCTGATGCAACAGCTATAATAATTGCAGCAGGCGAGGCAAAAGCGCCAATGGTGAAAGATAGTTTGGAGAAAGAGGCTTGCAATTTATATCCGGCAACTGTGCTTCATAAATTGGAAAATGCACGTTTCTACACCACCAACGGGGCAGCATCTACGCTAATAGACAGCCAAGACCGATTTTACAAAAACGGCGAATGGACACACGAAAAAACTGAAAGAGCCGTCATTAATTTATGTAAAAAGTTAGATAAATATGGACATCATTTGACTATCGACGATTTGAAAAATGATAGATATTGCAAAATGATTCCAAATTTGAACGAAGAAACTGTTGGTTCGGTTATAAAATCTATTAAACAAAAAATTGAAAATGGATTGAAAAACGAAACAAATCAAACATATTATCATACAGGACCTCACCACGATGATATTATGCTTGGAATGCTTCCGCACATCAACAGACAGCTGCGCGAACAAAGCAACGATTTCCATTTTTCTGTTTTGACTTCGGGATTTACTGCCGTTACTAATACTTTTGTTATCAATATTTTAACTAAAACTAAGGCTTTGCTTGATGCCGGCAAAATTCAAATGGTAGAATATGCCGATTTCTTCGATGTTGGATACAAATACAAGTGGGATAAAGACGTATCGCATTACTTAAATAAGGTTGCCGAGATGGACAGCGTAGGAATGGAGCGTGGTTTGTGTCATAGAGTAGTGAGGGCTATGGTTGAAATTTTTGATGTTAAAAGTAAGACTGAGCTAAGAGATGCGATAAATGATGTTCTTTCTATTCTCAACAAAAGCTACGATGGCGAGAAAAATCCGCGAAAAATTCAGAAACTGAAAGGTATGATTCGTGAATTTGAAGAGGAATTGGTTTGGGCACATTCAGGTATTCAGGTGAAAAATGTTCATCACTTACGCTTAGGATTTTACACCGGCGATATTTTTACCGAGCAACCCGAACGTTCGCGAGACGTATTACCTGTTCTCGAACAATTTAGAGAAATAAAACCAACGGTGATAAGTTTGGCATTAGACCCCGAAGGTAGCGGACCCGACACTCACTACAAAGTATTGCAAGCAATTGCCGAAGCAGTGCGCATGTGGGAAAAAGAAGAAGACCTTTCTAATCTCAGAATTTGGGGTTATCGCAATGTTTGGTATCGTTTCCACCCTGCTGATGCCGATGTGGCAGTGCCCGTATCGCTAAATTCATTGGCAGTGTTAGATAGCTCATTCACAAGTTGTTATATGACTCAGGTTGATGCTTCGTTCCCAAGTTATATGCTTGATGGCAAGTTCAACAGATTGGCTCAGCGAATTTGGGTAGATCAATTCAAAGAGTTGCAATTATTGCTTGGAAAAGACTATTTTTACTTAAATGAAAGTGCCAAAGTGAGGTCGAGCCATGGCATATTGTTGTTTAAAGAAATGGACGTGGCAACATTCTTGGAGCATGCCCGAGCATTAGAAAAATCAATGGAAGGAATTGAGATTTAAGAAAAAACGTTTTTTTTGACTTATAAAAGACAAGGCGATAGTACAAAATTTGCCTTGTCTTTTTTATTTTGCTGGACACTCAATTTTTGAATATTCATATTTTTATGCGTTATTTGCAATCCAATTTGTTTAATGGGTGCTGTTTTTTGATTTTATTGGAAAATTGCATGTTTTTTGCATTTAAAATATAATTCTGAATTTCAACACTTCGTTAAATTACAAGTTAATGTATTGATAAACAGCATATTATATAATCAGTCTGTCTTTTGTTAAGTCTTGATAATCAGTTGTTTATGAAAATGTAACGGACTATTGAAAAAAATTTATAAATCTTAAAAAAATGAATCGATGAAACAGATTTTAACATTATTATTGCTAACATTTGGAGTGTTAAATTTTGGAGTGTTGAGAGTAAATGGACAGGAACAGACTGAAAAAAAACATAAATTGAAATTCCTGTTTGTAGAGCGTATTAGATTAACAAATATGGATCAAAGTGTGCCTTTAGACCCAAAATCAGAACCGAAAGCCGTAACAAGTTGGAGAACTTATTTAGGTGCCAAATACCAATATGGCAATAATTTCTCAATTTTGGCTCAAATGGGTAATATCGCCGCTTTTTGGTTTGCGCCATCTTCAAAAAAAACAGGGTTGAATGAAATATTTGTAAACCAACTTTATGTAGATTGGAAAAACATTGGTAATTCAAAATTAGACGTAACCCTTGGCAGGCAAAATATTGCATTAGACGAAGGATTTATCTGCTTTGATGCACAGCCCTTAACCGGCTCTCGCTCAATGGCTTTCAATGCAATACGTGCCGATTATCATCTGAATGACAAACGAAGCATTACCGCTTTTTTTGCATACAACCCGAAAACTGATAATTTATTGCCAATAATAAACGAAGGCGAAAAACCTAAAAAACTCGAAGAACAATCAAACCGAGGATTGGGCGTATATTATCAATCGTATTGGAAACCAGAGTCGAAGCTATCTTTGTATTACTTTCACAAATATTCGTTTTGCAATAGCAAATTTCCAATAAAACTAAAAAGACATGCCGTTGGCGGAAGGCTTGCCTCTGGTTTTGCCGATTATTGGAAAATAATTGCCGAGGCTGCTTATCAGTTCGGAAAAACAGGCGAAGAACAGCATTCTGCTTATGGCGGATACCTGAAATTATCTCGTAAATTTCAAGACATTCCTATTCTGCGGAAATTGTTGGTTGGCAGTTTTTATTATAGTGGCGATGATGCAAATAGCTCGAAAACAGAAGGTTGGGATCCGCTATGGAGTAGATATCCGAAGTGGAGCACATCGTATGTTTACACCTTGGCAAAAGAAAATGGCGGAAAAGTGGCTTATTGGACGAATATGTCATCGGTATATCTATCTTTAAATGGGCAGATTGCGCCGCGCGTGTCCTTCGTATCCAAATATTATTATTTGATGTCGCCCAAAGATAATCCTATTGATTTTTGCTCGGGTGGAGGAAAGCATCGGGGCAACCTATGGGTGTTGAAAGTGAAATATAAAATTGACGAGCATTTTGCGGGATATTTCCAATGGGAAAACTTCAATGTTGGCGATTTTTACCACAAAGAAGCAGAAGGATACAACTTTGCGAGATTTCAATTGTTGTATAAATTTTAAATTAGGCTATACCATATCAGAAATAGCAAACATACAGAATAAACGAAATGAATTTAGAAATAGGAAAGCTTAACAATTTAAGAATAGTAAAAAAAGTAGATTTTGGAATTTATCTTGATGGTGGTGTCGATGGTGAAATTTTGATGCCCAAGCGGTATGTGCCCGAAAATTGTGAAATCGACGATGAAATTGAGGTATTCATATATCGCGATTCGGAGGATAGGCTGATTGCCACCAGCGAAACACCCAAAGCCTGTGTTGGCGAATTTGCTTTTTTAGAAGTTGCAGCCGTTACCACGGTAGGCGCATTTCTCGATTGGGGATTGCCAAAAGACATTCTTGTGCCATATAGCGAGCAAGCTCATCAAATGGAAAAGGGGCGAAGTTACGTTGTGTACATATATCTTGACAAGGAGAGCAAACGAATAATTGCTTCGTCTAAAATTCATAAGTTTTTGAACAATATACCTCCACAATTTGATGTAAATCAGGAAGTTGATGTTATGATAATCGGTAAAACTGATATTGCTTATCAAGCCATTATCAACCATACTTACACTGGAGTATTATATAAAAATGAAGTTTTCAAAGACATTAAGCAAGGACAAAAATTAAGGGCATTTATAAAAAAAGTCAGAGACGATGAAAAGATAGATTTGTCGTTGGAGAAACAAGGTTTTGAAAATAAAGATGCTATTTCGGAAAAAATTTTGGAATGCTTGAAAGATAATCAAGGTTTTTTAAGTTTGAATGACAAATCGGCTCCCGAGGAGATATATTCTATCTTGCAAATGAGTAAGCGTAATTTCAAGCAGGCTATTGGCAATTTGTATAAAAAACGACTCGTAGTAATTGAAAACAACGGAATTAGACTTGTTGATTAGCGCACAAGAAAAGTACACACCGCAAAAAGTGATATGATGTTTCGATTTTTTGGTATTCCACCAAAATTTTTTGCTCAGCTCTTTATAAATTCAAAATTATAATGTACATTTGCAAGTTTATAGAAGGCTCTTTACAGGAGTTAAGGAGATTTTTATGTCGTTAAGTCTTTATAATCAGATATTTATAAAGACTTCGGCTTTGAAATCTTGATTTTTAATTCATAATTCATAAAATGAACAATATTATTGCCATAGTGGGCAGACCAAATGTCGGGAAATCCACCTTATTTAATAGATTAACGCAAACGAAAGACGCTATTATTCACGAAAGTAGCGGCGTAACGCGCGATAGAAACTACGGAACATCGAATTGGAACGGATTTGATTTTTCGGTAATTGACACGGGTGGCTATGTTACCAATTCCGATGATATTTTTGAAGAAGAAATTCGTAAACAGGCAATTTTAGCCATCGACGAAGCCGATGTAATTGTTTGTGTAGTAGATGTTTTGAGTGGAATAACCGATTTAGACGATGCTGTGGCAAAAATTTTGCGACAAAGCAAAAAGAAAGTCGTGTTGGCGGTAAATAAAGTGGATAATAATGAGCGAATTTACGATGCACATGAGTTTTACGCGCTCGGATTGGGCGAGGTTTACCCAATTTCGTCGGTAAATGGCACC
>PDWI01031253.1_pt1 | contig 11718 bp, 9 predicted proteins | sample 1430891 | NCBI WGS metagenome assembly PDWI01 (sample SAMN01162508, study PRJNA174530) | Oral metagenome, whole genome shotgun sequencing project. | biome: Marine environment; feature: Marine mammal; material: Swab sample of the gingival sulcus; isolation source: swab sample of gingival sulcus...
GAGAAGGTGCGCTACGCCGGGCGCATCATGGCCAAGCGCGGCACCGGCAAGACCATGTTCGTGCCCATCAGCGACGAATGGGGCACCCTGCAGGCCTATTTCCGCAAGGACGACCTGGGGGAAGAGCGCTTCGCCCTGATCAAGAAGCTGATCGACATCGGTGACTGGATAGGGGTGCAGGGCAAGGTCTTCCACACCCGCACGGGTGAACTGACGGTGCACGTGGAGGACTTCACCTTCCTGGCCAAGGCCATCCGCCCCCTGCCCGAGAAGTACCATGACATGAGCCTGGAGAACAAGAGCCGGCGGCGGCATCTGGACCTGGCCATGAACCTGGAAAGCCGCCGGCGTTTCAAACAGCGCAGCGCCATCATCGCGGAAATGCGGGCCTTCTTCTCCGAAGAGGATTACCTGGAGGTGGAGACCCCGGTGCTGCAGCCCCTGTACGGGGGGGCCACCGCCCGGCCGTTCACCACGCACCACAACGCCCTGGATATGACGCTGTACATGCGCATCGCCGACGAGCTGTACCTGAAGCGGCTGATCGTGGGCGGCCTGGAACGCGTCTACGAAATCGCCAAGGACTTCCGGAACGAGGGCATGGACCGCACCCATAATCCCGAGTTCACCATGCTGGAGTGCTACGCCGCCTACTGGGATTACCACGACATGATGGACCTGACGGAGCGGCTCATCCGGCGGCTGGCCCTGAAGTTCGGCCAGGACGGCAAGCTGCAGTACGGCGATCTGGTGATGGGTTTTGCCGAGCCCTTCCGGCGCATCCGCTTCATGGACGCCCTGCAGGAGAAGACAGGCGTGGACCTGATGGCCCTGGATGACGCCCAGGTGGCGGAGCTGGCCAAACAGCACGGCATCGCCCTGAAGAAGGGCATGGGCCGGGACAAGATCCTGGACGAGCTGTTCAGCGAGCTGGTGGAGCCGGAGCTGATCCAGCCCACCTTCGTCATGGACCACCCCAAGGAGCTGAGCCCCCTGGCCAAGGACCACCGCGAGGCCGCGGGCCTGGTGGAGCGTTTCGAGCTTTTCGTGGCCGGTTTCGAGCTGGCCAACAGCTTCAGCGAGTTGAACGACCCGCGGGAGCAGCGCCGCCGCTTCGAGCACCAGAAGAGCCTGATCGAGGCGGGGGACGATGAGGCCCAGCCCATCGACGAGGATTTCCTGGAAGCCATGGAGGCGGGCATGCCCCCGACCGGCGGCATGGGCATGGGCGTGGACCGTTTGATCATGTTGCTGACGGACAGCAACAACATCCGTGACGTCCTGCTTTTCCCGCACATGCGTCCCGAGGCCAAGTGACCCGATGGAGTTTTCCTACTACATCGCGCGCCGCTATCTGCGCAGCCGCCACAGCAGCCGCCTGCTGAACCGTAGCGCGGTGCTGGCCATCATCGGCATCAGCATCGGGGTGATGGTGCTGCACATCGTGCTGGCCGTGATGAACGGCTTCGAGGCCGAGATGCGGCGCACCTTCGTGGAGAACATGCCCATGGTCACGGTGCACAGCACCGCCGCGGAAGGGTTCACGGATCTGGATGGGGTGCTGGACACCATCGGCCGGCAACCCGATGTGCTGGGGGCCGCGCCGTTCATCCGTAAAGAGGCCATCGTCACCGGCGGTTACGTGTTCGGCGACCCGCGCAACAAGGGCGCCGTGTTCTGGGGCGTGGATCCGGATCGGGTGGACACGGTCCAGCCCCTCAGCAAATACCTCAAGCCCCAGCCGGCCATCCTGGGCGCCCTCAAGGGGGGGAAGGTGCCCCGGGTCATCCTGGGCAGCTCCCTGGCCACCAGCCTGTACGCCGCCATCGGGGACACCATCGTCCTGACCACGGCCAAGGGAGAGTTCAAGGCCGACCGCATCGAGGCCGAGAGCACCAAGTGCGTGGTGGTGGGCTTCTTCGAGACGGGCATGTACGAATTCGACAGCCAGTTCGGCTACATGGATCTGGAGCATGCCCGCCGGCTGTTCGGGTACGAAAGGGGCGGCGCCACCCTGATCGGGGTGAAGGTCCAAGATCTGATGCAGGCCGATCTGGCGGCCGAACGCATCCGGGAGCAGCTGCCCCCGGACCACTACGTCAGCAACTGGAAGATCCTGAACAAGGATCTGTTCCAGTGGATCAAGCTGGAGAAGGTGGTCATGTTCCTGCTGCTGGCGCTGATCATCCTGATCGCGGCCTTCAACATCGTGGGCATCCTGACCATGATGGTCCAGGAGCGGCGGCGGGAAATCGCCATCCTGATGAGCATGGGGGTCAACCGGAAACAGGTCCTGGGTGTTTTCCTCATCACCGGGACCTACCTGGGCGGGATGGGCGTGACCATCGGCAGCGTGGTGGGGCTGGTGGCCATCTGGGCCTTGGAAACCTTCGGCTTGCCCATTCCCGGCAACGTCTATTTCGTGGACACGGTGCCGGTGGTTTTCCAGTGGCTGGATTTCGTCCTGGTCTGTGGGGTGACGCTGATCATGTCCATCACCGCCGGCCTGTGGCCCAGTTTCGAAGCCGGCAGCCTCAAGCCCATGGAGATCCTGCGTTATGAATAAGACCGCTGGCGCGTCTTGCCTGCTTGAGGGCATCGGCCTGCGCAAAGAATTCCCGCGACCCGAAGGCCCGCTGGTGGTTCTGGACGACAGCCATTTCCAGTTGCGGGAGAAAGAGGCCGTGGCCGTGGTGGGGGCTTCCGGCTCGGGTAAAAGCACCTTCCTGAACATCCTGGGCGCCCTGGATACCCCTACCGCCGGAGAGCTGCGGTACCGGGGTCGGCCGCTGGACACCCACAACCAGCAGGTGGTGGACCAGTGGCGGCTGGCGCGTGTGGGTTTCGTCTTTCAGACCCATATGCTGCTGCCCGATTTCACGGCCTACGAGAACCTGTTGCTGCCCGTCCGGGTGCGGGGGGCGGTGCCGCGGGAGCACCGGGAGCGGGCCAGGCGTTTTCTGGGCGGCCATCGGCCTGGAAGACCGGGCAACCCATCTGCCGGGGCAGCTGAGTGGGGGAGAACAGCAGCGCATCGCCCTGGCCCGGGCCTTCATGAACCGACCCGAGATCGTTCTGGCGGATGAACCCTTCGGCAACCTGGATCGGGAAATCGGTGGCCGGCTGGGCGAAATGTTGTTTCGTTTGCGGGATGAGGAGGACGTCAGCCTGGTCATCGTGACATGAACTGTCAGGACTGTGGAGAGCATGAAGCCTTCATCCATTTGACCGAGATCGTCGATGGTGAGGTGCGCAGCGTCTGGCTTTGCACCCGTTGCAGCCTCCGCCGCCGGACCTCTGAACGGGAGCCCCTTCCCGGCTCGGAGGATGCCGGTGATGACAGCGAAAACCTGGTCTCTTTTCTGGGGGACGAGGAAGGCACCGCCGGCGCGGACAGCGAAGCCGAGGTGCGGGTCTGTCCCAGCTGTGACTACCGCCTGGAGGATTGGCGCGGCACCAGCCTGCTGGGCTGCCCGCGCTGTTACCAGGCCTTCCGGACGGCTCTGGCGCCCCATCTGGCCCGCTACCACGGGCACGCCTCCCACTTCGGGAAACGCCCCCGCAACCGCCTCGAAGACCCCAACCAACTGGCCACCATCCAGCGGGTGCGCACGGCCCTGAACAAGGCCGTGGGACGCGAGGACTTCGAGGAAGCCGCCCACCTGCGGGATCTGCTGCGCATGCTCAAACAGAGCAAGGAGGAAAAGGCGTGAGCGCCTACCTGCAGCTGCCCCTGCGGGAGGCCCTGCCATGGCTGGATGGCAGCGGTCCGGAAGCGGATATCGTCATCAGCACCCGGGGACGCCTGCTGCGCAACATCACGGCCCATGAATTCCCCGGCCACGCCAAGCCCAACGAGAGGCGCGAGGTGGCGGAGGAGATCCTGGCCGGGCTGGCGGCGGTGGAGCCGGCCCGCGGGGCCCATCAGGTGGAACTGGGTTCCCTGAGCGGCCATCAGCAAATGTTGCTGCGGGAAAAGCATCTGTTGGCGGAGGGAGAATGCCGGCCCGAACATCACCGCCACATGGTGGTTTCCAGCGATGGCCTTTTCGTGGCCAAGATCAACAACCAGGACCATTTGCGCCTACAGTGCTACGCCCCGGGATTCCAGCCGGGCCAGGTGCTGGCCGGCCTGCTGGAGTGGGAAACGGCGCTGGATCACCATCTGGACCTGGCCTTCCAGGAAGATTTCGGCTACCTGACGGCGAGCCCCGTGGACACGGGCACGGGCCTGCATATGTCCGCTCTGCTGCATCTTCCCGGGCTGGTCATGGGCGGGGAGATCGATAAAATTCTCAACGCGCTACGCCAATTGCGGTTCAGCGTGAAGGGCCTTTTCGGGAGAGGCCGGGCGGTGCGCGGCGCCCTTTTCCTGGTGACCAACCTGGTGACTCTGGGCCGGGATGAGCAGGAAGTGGTCTCCGATTTCGAATTCCACATCGGCAAGGTGCTGGGGCACGAGCGCACGGCCCGCCAGCAGTTCTTCAGCTCCGATTCCCTGGGCCTGGAGGATCTGGCCCGGCGCAGCCTGGCGGTGGTGCGTAACGCCCTGTTGATGACCAGCCAGGAAGGCTATGACCGTCTGAACCACCTGCGCCTGGGGGCCGGCCTGGGCATGCTGCCGGATCTGAATTTCGCCCAGCTCAACGAGGCCCTGGTGGCCATCCAGACCGGCCATCTGGAGCAGGAGGCCGGTCATCCCCTGACGGTGCCTCAGAAAACCGAAGCCAGGGCCACCTATCTGCGCACGCTTTTTGCTGAAAATTCCTCCTGAAGTCCATGGGGACGCGTCCCGGTCAAAGGATGTTCAAGTATCCGTCCCAGGCGGCGAAAACCTGGTCAGGCGAAACCAGGCGCTGGTGGGCCCTCTCCGGGCGTTGGTGTGGTGTGGCGTGCCCCACCGGGCTCCTGTATATTTTCAGAAACGAAGCCGGAATGGTCGAGCAGGATAGACGACCGCAATCCGCAAACGGAGGCGCGAACGCATGAATGATCGCTTTACCCAACGTGTCCGCAAGGTGCTCTTCCTGGCCCGCGACGAGGCCGGCCGCCTGCAGCACGACTACATCGGCACCGAACATCTCCTGCTGGGCATCGTCCGCGAAGGGGAGGGTGTCGCGGCCAATGTTCTGCGCCACTTGAGCATTGATTTCGACCGGATCCAGAAAGCCGTGGAAGACAGTGTCACCGCGCCCAACGGACCGGTCAGCATCGGCGAGATCCCGTTCACGCCCCGGGCCAAGAAGGTGCTGGAACTGAGCATCGACGAAGCGCGTCTGCACAACCACAGCTACGTGGGCACCGAGCATCTTCTGCTGGCGCTCATCCGCGAGGGCGAAGGCGTGGCCGCCCGCGTGCTGGCCGAACTGGGCGCGGACCACGAGCAGGTCAAGCGTGAGGTGATGAAGAACCTGGGGGGCGGCGAATCATCCAAGGAGCGCCCCACCACCGGCCGGCGGAAGCGTAAGGAGAAGAAGGAGAACAGCGTTCTGGAGCAGTTCGGTCGCAACATGACCGACATGGCGCGCGAGGGTAAGCTGGACCCCACCATCGGGCGCACCAAAGAGATCGATCGCTGTATCCAGATCCTCAGCCGGCGCAAGAAGAACAATCCCGTGCTCATCGGCGAGCCGGGGGTGGGCAAGACCGCCATCGTGGAGGGCTTTGCCACCAAGATCGTCGAGGGCAACGTGCCCGCCCTGTTGCGGGACAAGGAAATCGTGACCCTGGACCTGGCCAGCGTGGTGGCCGGCACCAAATACCGCGGCCAGTTCGAGGAACGGCTCAAGCAGATCATGGCGGAGATCCGGGAGAACCCGGACGTGATCCTTTTCATCGATGAGTTGCACACCATCGTGGGCGCCGGCGGCGCGGAAGGGGCCATCGACGCGAGCAACATGCTCAAGCCGGCCTTGAGCCGTGGCGAGATCCAGTGCGTGGGCGCCACCACCATGGACGAGTATCGCAAGTTCATCGAGAAGGACGGCGCCCTGGAACGGCGTTTCCAGATGGTCACCGTCAACCCGCCCAGCGAGGAAGAGACCGTCGAGATCCTCTTCGGCCTGCGGGACAAGTACGAGGCCCATCACCGTGTCAAGTTCGACGACGACGCCATCCGAGCCGCCACCTTCCTGAGCAATCGCTACATCAGCGCGCGCAGCCTGCCGGACAAGGCCATCGATATCCTGGACGAGGCGGGCAGCCGCGCGCGCCTGAGCATGACCATCGTGCCCCCGGATCTGCGGGAACTGGAGCAACGCATCGCCGAGGTCGTCACCGAGAAGGAAAGCGCCATACAGAGCCAGGAGTTCGAGAAGGCGGCCTCCTTCCGCGACGAGGAAAAGGAGCTGAAGAAGCAGCTCCAGCACCTGAAGCGGAACTGGAACAGCGAGCAATCCGATCCCACCACCACCGTCACCGAAACCCTGATTTGCCAGGTCATCGCCGACATCACGGGCATCCCCGTCAGCCAGGTGGAGGAAGAGGAGACGGAGAAGTTGCTGCGCATGGAGGAGGAACTGGGCAAGTGGGTCATCGGCCAGAACACGGCCCTGGAGGCCGTTTCCAAGGCCATCCGACGCAATCGGGCCGGCCTGCGGGATCCCAAGCGGCCCATCGGTTCGTTCATCTTCCTGGGGCCCAGCGGCGTGGGCAAGACCGAGGTGGCCCGCCGGTTGACGGAGTTCCTCTTCGGGGATCAGAGCAGCCTGATCCGGGTGGACATGTCCGAGTACATGGAGAAGCACAGCGTCAGCCGCTTGGTGGGAGCGCCTCCGGGCTATGTGGGATACGATGAGGGCGGCATGCTGACCGAAAAGGTGCGCCGCAAGCCTTACAGCGTGATCCTGCTGGATGAAATCGAGAAGGCCCATCCGGACGTGTACAACATCCTGCTGCAGGTTCTGGACGACGGTCAGCTGACCGACAGCTTCGGCCGCACGGTGGACTTCCGCAACAGCGTGCTGATCATGACCAGCAACGTGGGCAGCCGCAAGACCCACGCCGTGCGCGGGGCGACGAGGAAAGCCATAACGACCAGCGGGTCCAATCCAATATCGACCAGGATCTGCGCAAGACCTTCAGTCCCGAGTTCCTGAACCGGATCGATGAGATCATCACGTTCAAGGCGCTGGACAAGGAGGATATCACCCAGATCGTGGAGATCCTGCTGGCCGAGGTCAGCCACCGCCTGCGCAACCTGGAGATCGACTTCGAGTTCACCCAGGAGTGCAAGGACTTCCTGTGCGACGTGGGGTACGACCCGATGATGGGGGCCCGCCCGCTGCGCAGGGCCATCCAGAAGCACGTGGAAGACCCCCTCAGCGAACAGCTGCTGCGCGGCCAGGTCACGAGCCGCAGCCATCTGACCATTGGGTTCAAGGGAGGCAAGCTGACCTTCGTTTCAGAGCCGAAGCAGGTTCCGCAGCAGGTTTCGGAGCAGGAGGTGAAATCCCTCGATCCGGGGGATTGATCAGCGGGCTGCACGGCGGGTCTGATCCCGCCGCGGATTCTTTCGGGGCCGCCTTCGGGTGGCCCCTTTTTGTCGCCGTCCGGAGCGACCCTCACCCCGCTGGTTGCAAAACGAGCCGAAGTGCGTATTTTTCCAACCAGAATATCATCGGACCATTCGGAACTTCCCCGCCACAACGGGGTATGGATTTCCGTTGCCGCCCCATGCCATGGATGGTAGGATGCCGCGGCCTTAACCTGAAAACCGACCCTGGGAGCCAACACCGCCCCATGAAAATCCTTTTGTATTTCTGTCTGGCAGCCAGCCTGCTGCTGTCGGCCGTCGCGGCCCAGGGACAGAGCGCCGCGACACCGACCATCCAGGACATCGAAATTGCCGGCGCGCGGACCGTGGGCGCGCGGCAGGTGCTGGCCTGGTCCGGCTTCGAGGAAGGTAAGGCCCTGACCCGGGACATGGCGGCTCAGGGCATCCGCAACCTCTTCGCCACCAAAAAATTCAGCGATGTCTTCGTCTACGCCCAGGAAACTCCCGGTGGCGTCAAGCTGATCATCAACCTGGTGGAGTTCCCCCGGGTTCGCAGCATCAGCTTCCAAGGCAACGACAAGGTCAAAAGCAACGACCTGCGCGACGCCTTCCCCGTGCATGTGGGCCAGTTCGCCAACCCGGCGGCCATCAATCGGGATCTGCAGCCTCTGAAGGATCTCTACCACGAAAAAGGCTACTACAACGTGGCCATGCACACGGACAGCACCCGGGTGGATGCCAACAACATGGAGGACCTGGTCGTCTCCATCACCGAGGGGCAAAAGGTCAAGGTCCAGAGCATCGTCTTCGTGGGCAACGACAACGTCAAGACCGATGACCTGCGTGATGCCATGAAGCAGGGCACCCGAGGTTTCCTGCGCAGCGGCACCTTCAAGAAGGATGTCTTCGAGAAGGACAAGGAGCGCATCGTCACCCGCTTCCGGAACGAAGGGTACCTGGATGCCACCGTGGACAAGGTGGAACTGAATTTCTGGGAGGACGAGCCCCAGAAGCTGGATGTGGTGATCCACGTGACGGAGGGCCCCCTGTACACCACCGGCGAGGTCACCTGGGACGGTAACGAGGTCTTCAACGACCTGATCTTGGCGGATCAGATCTGGATCGAAAAGGACCGGGTTTTCAAGGAAGAGGAATATCTGCTCAGCCTGGACAACCTGCAGCAGCTGTACGCCAATGAGGGGTACATCTACATCACCGTGGAACCCAACCGCGACATCGTGGACCAGACGGTGAACGTGCACTTCAACATCATCGAGGGGCAGCCCGCCAAGATCCACAGTGTTCTGGTGACGGGCAACACCAAGACCCACGACAATGTCATTCTGCGGGAAATGCGCATTTTCCCGGGCCAGAAATTCAGCAATTCGCGCATTCAGGCCACCATCCGGGATATCTTCCAGACGGGTTTCTTCGAGGATATCCAGCCCGATATCCAGCCCACCGCCAACGGCGACGTGGACATGGTCCTGAAGGTCAAGGAGAAGCAGACCGGCCAGTTCATGTTCGGCATGGCCTACAGTGCCGAGACGGCCGCCAGCGGCTTCATCCAGGTGGCCGAGACCAACTTCCGGGGGCGTGGTCAGAACGTGGGCGTCACCTGGCAGTTCGGCACCCGGCGGCGCTACGTGGACATCAGCTTCACCGAGCCCTGGTTCCGGGGCACGCCCACCCTGGTCGGCGCCGACATCTTCGACCGCTACCAGTACAACTACGACGACTTCTACGAAAGCCGGATCCGGGGCGCCAGCGTCCGCCTGGGGCGCCGCATTCCCGGCACCCGCTACAGCCGGGTCGGCCTGCGTTACGAGCTGAGCCAGACCCGCCTGTCGGATTTCAGCGCCCGCTACGTGGCCTATCTGGATGACCTGGAGGCCAGCCTGGGAACCAGCGATCTGCCCTTCCAGCGTCTGGACCGGCTGGATTGGCCCCTGACCAAGAGCAGCTTGCGCCTGAGCGTGAGCCGCAACAGCACCGACAGCCCCTTCTTCCCCACCAGAGGATCCAAGACCAGCTACAGCGTGGAGCTGGCCGGCGGCCTGCTGGGAGGGGAGATCGACTTCCAGGAGCACGTGCTGAGCCACAGTTATTACCAGAAGATGCCGGCGGGCTTCGCCCTGCATCTGCGCGGTTTCTTCGGACTGCTGTACGGCCTGGACGATCCGGACGACGTGCCCGACTGGGAACGCTACCGCCTGGGCGGCAACCGGCGTTACCCCCTGCGCGGCTACAAGGATCGGGAAGTGGTGCCCCGGGGCAACCCCTCCTTCATCGGCGGGCGCTTCTTCACCATCTTCAACACGGAGTTGTTGTACCCCGTGACCGACACCATCCAGTTGCTCAGCTTCCTGGATATGGGCGATGTGTGGAACAGCTTCAGGGAGGCGGACTTCAGCTACATGCGCAAGGGCGCCGGTCTGGGGATCCGCGTGGAGGTGCCCATGATGGGCACCATCGGCTTCGACTATGGTTACGGATTCGATCGATTGGGTGGCCCCTCCTGGGAACCCCACTTCACCATCGGCAACATGTTCTAGGTCGGAACCTTGCCGTCCAATTGGCGGCCGCCCGGCCGGCTGGAGGATAAAATGTTGAATCGCAAAATGTTGTACCTGGCTTTGCTCACTTTCTTCACCCTGGCGGGAGTGGCTTCGGCTTGGGCTGAGGATTCCAAACCCCTGGGTGTTCTGGACTCCCGGCGCATCATGGAGGAATACGAGGCGGCCAAGGATGCCCTGACCCAGTATCAGAAGTTCATTCGTGAATTGGAACTGGAAGTGAGGGGCAAGGAAGAGGAACTGAGCAGCCTCATGGAGGAGTACGAAAGCCAGAAGCTGCTGCTGGGCGGCGAGGCCCTGAAGGCCAAGGGCCAGGCCCTGGAGCAGAAGAAGGCCGAGTACCTGCAGTTCCAGGAGACCCTGGAGCAGCGGGCCGAAGCCGAGTATCGCACGCGTATCACGCCCATCACCGACCAGGTCCAGACCATTGTCGAGCGCCTGGGCAAGGAGAAGGGCTTCGGGCTCATCATCGACATCGGGACCCTCAATGTGCTGTATCTGGATCCCGGTCAGGACATCACCAACGACGTGCTGAGCGCCCTGGCCCGGGGGGATGATTGACTCAGGCCATCTGTGGCTGATTTTTTGTTGACAGGCTCCGCAAATACGGTGATTTTTAAACCTGCCACTCATAACAACTGCCCCTCGCCTGGTGGTGAGGGGCTTTGCATAATCAGGAAAACGGGTGGATGGACGCATGGATGCCATGAAACTGAGCGAAATCGCGGCTCTCGTGGGCGGGCGCCTGGTGGGCGATGCCGATCCTCTGATAACCGGCGCGGCCGGCTTGGAGGAGGCCACGGCCTCGGACCTGACTTTCGTCATCCGCCAGGATTATCTGCCGCGGCTGGCGGCCAGCGCGGCGGGCGCGGTGATCGTGGCCCCGGGCATGAGCACCGATAGACCGGCCATCGTGCGCGAAGATCCCTACGCCGGGTTCGCTCTTTTCCTGCAGCGTTTCGAGGCGCCGGAGGACCGGATCTTCCCGCCGGGCGTGCATCCCTCCGCGGTCATCGATCCCGGTGCTCGGCTGGGCCGGGATGTCCGGGTGGGCCCCTTCTGCGTGCTGGGCCCGGATGTCCGGGTAGGCGAGGGCTCTTATCTGGGGGCGCACGTGGTGCTCGGCGCCGATGTGAGCGTGGGGCGGGACTGCCGCCTGCACAGCCAGGTCAGCGTGCGGGAAGGGTGCCGTCTCGGCGATCGCGTCATGTTGCATGCCGGGGTGCGCATAGGAACCGACGGCTTCGGTTTTCTACCCGGGCCCGCGGGTTTCAGCAAGATCCCCCAGGTGGGGATCGCCGTCCTCGAGGACGATGTGGAAATCGGCAGCAACAGTTGCGTGGACCGGGCCACCACCGGGCGGACCGTCGTGGGACGAGGCACCAAGCTGGACAACATGGTGCAGGTGGGGCACAACGTGCGTATCGGCGCCCACTGCGTCATCAGCGGCCACACGGGCATTGCGGGTAGCTGCACCATCGGCAACGGCGTGGCCATCGGTGGCTTCGTGGGCATCGGCGACCACCTGAAGGTGGGCGATGGGGCCAGGATCGGCGGCAAAGCCGGCATCACCCGGGATGTGCCCGCCGGGGCCACCGTCTTCGGGACGCCGGCCATCGATATCAAGGAATCCTTCCGGTTGTTCGC
>PDWI01008868.1_pt1 | contig 11717 bp, 6 predicted proteins | sample 1430891 | NCBI WGS metagenome assembly PDWI01 (sample SAMN01162508, study PRJNA174530) | Oral metagenome, whole genome shotgun sequencing project. | biome: Marine environment; feature: Marine mammal; material: Swab sample of the gingival sulcus; isolation source: swab sample of gingival sulcus...
ATCGAAGAGATAAAAAAGGGTGCAAGGGGAGGGGATTGCATTCAAATAGTGCATACAAGAGAAGTGCAAAATTGTGGCAAGATTTATTACGAGAGTAAGAGGACCAAAGAGTTTCAAAGAAGCTGGATAGAAAAATTTAAAGCTGATATGAGAGACAAAGGCGCTGATGTGGGCGTTTTGGTAAGCGAAGTTTTGCCAAAAGAGCTCGATAGAATGGGCTTAGTCGATGGCATTTGGGTTTGCACTTATGAAGAGTTTAAGGGACTTAGTGCGGTTTTAAGAGAAGGCATAATAAAGATAAATCTAGCTAAAAAATCAAACGAAAATAAAACCGATAAAATGAACCTACTTTACAGCTACTTAACAAGCACCGAATTTACCATGCAAGTTGAAGCTATAGTTGAGGGTTTTACTCAAATGAAAAGCGACCTAGACAGCGAAAAACGCTCCATGAACAGAATCTGGAAACAAAGAGAAAAACAAATCAAAAAAGTACTTGAAAATACCATTGGCATGTATGGAAGTATAAAAGGAATAGCGGGTAATAGTGTGGGAAGTGTTAGGGCGTTGGAGTTAGGGTATGATGGAGTAGAAAAGGAGGACTAAAGTGGCAATTAATATAAAAAAAATAAATAAATTTACATCTTTTTGTGGCTTAAATCGTATAAATTTTAGTGGTGAATTTAAGGAATATAATGTTATCTTTGGAAATAATGGGACAGGAAAAACAAGTTTAACTAGAGCATTTGAATTGCTAATACCAAAGAACAATCATATAGATAAATATCGCACTATAGATTCAAGACAGCCTTCAAATATTGAATTTGAATTAAATCATAATGTATTAAATATAAATGAGAATGATGATAATTCAAGAATACTGCCATTTAAGGTAGAAATATATAATAGTGATTTTTTACAATATAATGCACCCTTAAATAGTGAATTTGGACTCAAAAAATTAGATGATGAAACAATTGTATTAGAAGGTTCAGGGGTAGGGGAAGAAACTAAAGAGTTAGAAATGTTAAATAATAAGAAAAAAAATCTTAAGGAAAGACAGCTAGAAATTAAAAATGAGGAAAATCCAGATAATACCAAAATAAAAGAAGAGCAAGACAATATAGCTTTAAACAATAAAGAAATTGATAAAATTAGAAAAGACATTACATCGCAGTCAATTAAAATAACTACTGATGACATTACTATTAATGATGAACATTTTTCTCATAAATCAAAATTTAATTATGATAAAAATTATTTGGAAAACAAGCAAAAAAATTTTGATGAATTAAATGGTGCAGTAAAACAATTTGAATCATTAGAAGAGATAAGTATGCCAAAATTACTACAAAACGAACAAAAAGGTAATTTTGATTTTATTTTAAATTTTGATATTGATAAAGAAGCAGGAGAGGTTTCTCAGAAAATAAAAAATCATATTTCTAAAATAGGAAAACAATTTATAGAAGATGGAATTAAAAAGGTAGATAATAATATTTGCCCATTTTGCACTCAAAACATAGACAGTAATATTTTGAGTGAATATGCAAGTTATTTTAACAAAATAGTTGAAAGATTTAATAACTTATCTTATAGTATTTGTCAATCCTTAAATGAAGAAGTTGATAACTGGAAAATGTTGAAAGATGAGATATTGAGAAAATTTGATAAATTTCAGCCATTTATACAAAACTTTGAAAATAATAAAAAAGAATTTGAAAAATCAATATCCAATTTAATCGATTTAATAAAGAAATTTAGAGAAAATATAGACTTAAAAAAAGGTATTGAAAATAAAAATATATATGATAAATTACAAAATGATATTAATATAGAGTATAAAAATATTAAAAAAAATATTGACTTGACTAAAAATGTTTTGGAGAACAAAAGTGAGCAAAACAAGAAACTTCAAGAGCAAAAAAATGAATTAAAAGAATTAAAGATTTTAAAAGCTAAAATAGATAGTTTTGATTATCAAATAAACAAAAAGAAATCGTTAGAAAATATAAAAAAATTAGAAAGTGAATATATAGAATTAGAAAAAGAATTGCAAACAATAGATAATCAAATTGTCGAACTACAAAGCAAAAGAAGACCAGATATAGAACAAATAAATATATATCTTAAGGCATTGAGTTTATCTAAGTACTCAGTAAATGAAGATTATAAAATCATAATAAATTCTTCTTCTGTGATAGAGAATAATAATCTTAGAATAATATTAAGTGATGGAGAAAAGACAACCATAGCATTTGCTTATTTTTTAGCGAGATTAAAGCTATATTATAATAAAGATTCTTTAAAAGATTTAGTGGTTATAATAGATGATCCAATATCAAGTTTAGATGAACATAGAGTTTATAATACTTCATATTTAGTATCAAAAATAAATCAAGAAATTGCAGGAGAAATTTTAAATAGAAATGATGAAAAAGCACAAATATTTGTTTTTACTCATAACCATACATTTATGACAAATATAATAAGAATTTTAGGCAGGCATGCTTCTTATTTTCAATTAAATAGAAATAAAGATAAAGTTGAAATTATTTCTAAAAATAAAGTGGCAGGATATTTTGATACATTTTATTTATTATTATTTAAAGAAATTTTACAATTTTCTAAAAAAGAAGAATTAAATGATAATTTAAATGAAGCAATAAACTATGGTAATAAAATAAGAATATTAATAGAAAGTTTTATGAAAACAAATTTTATTAGTGAATTTATTGAAGATGAGTACAAAAAACAAAGTCCATTTGAATTAAAAAAGATAGATGATATAATAGAAATAATTAAAGAAGTAAACACAGAATATCGATTCCCAAATTTATATTTTAAAGATGAAAACTATACAATTAATAATCAAGAAGAATTAAAAACTAAGCTAGATAATATTGTTAAAGGATTGCACATGGAAAGTCATGGTACTATTTCTGATTATTATAAACAATATAAATTGTCTATTTATGAAGTACAGAACCTTGCTAGAATTACTATTAATATTATGATAGTTTTAAATCCAAATCAAACACAATTTTATATAAAAGCTTCAGATTTATGAAAGGTAAAAAATGAAAAACATAATAGAAGAAAAATCCATAAACGATATAAACTATGAACTGCTTAAAAAGCAATTTCCACATGCGATTAGCATAGATGAATATGGAAAGTATGTGATAGATACTCAAAAATTGCAGATGAGTTTAGATCCAAGTAGGGCTGATATACGAGAAGATGGGTATGGGCTTAATTGGGTTGGGAAGAAGGAAGCTTATCATCAGGCATTTTCTAAAAATTATAAGGTTTTGAAACCTTTAAAAGAGAGTTCCAAAGAATGGGATAGTACGGAAAATGTGCTTATAAAAGGGGATAATCTTGATGCTTTGAAGATTTTAAGGCATTCTTATTTTGAAAAAATTAAGATGATATATATTGATCCACCTTATAATACCAAAAATGATGGTTTTGTTTATAATGATAATTTTACTAGTTCTACTAGGCAGACTTTAGAAGAGCTTGATTATGATGAAAAGTATATTGATTATATAGAAAATATACAAGGGGCTAAAACTCATAGTGGGTGGCTTTCTTTTATGTATCCACGGCTACTTCTTGCAAGAGATTTACTAAGAGATGATGGGGTTATATTTATAAGTATTGATGATAATGAAGTGGCACAATTAAAACTACTTTGTGATGAAGTTTTTGGGGAGGAGAATTTTGTAGCACAAATTATTTGGGAAAAGAAATATTCACCACAAAATGATGCCAAATGGTTAAGCGAAAATCATGATTATATTTTATGTTATGCAAAAAATAAAGAAATTTATAGACCTATCTTATTGCCACGAACAGAAAAAATGAATGCAAGATATAAAAATCCAGACAATGACCCTAGAGGTGTTTGGAAAAATAGTGATTGCTTAGTTAAAACATATTCAAAAGCTTATGATTACCCTCTTGAAACACCGAGTGGAAAAATTATTGAGCCACCAATCGGACGATGCTGGATGACTTCCAAAGAAAATTTTCAAAAATTGATTGATGATAATAGAATTTATTTTGGTAAAAATGGAGATGGTGTTCCAGCCTTAAAAAGATTTTTAAGTGATGTAAAACAAGGGCTAACGCCTTTAACAATATGGAAATATGATGAAGTGGGACACAATCAAGATGCCGCTAGAGAAATATTGGATTTATTTGATAATAAAAAAATCTTTGATACACCTAAGCCTATAAAACTACTACAAAGAATTATTCAAATTTCATGCAAAGAAGATGACATCATACTTGACTTTTTTGCAGGAAGTGGCACAACAGCACATGCTACATTAGAACACAATAAACAAAATAATACAAATTTAAAATTTATCTTAGTCCAACTTCCAGAACTCATAGATGAGAAAAAATCTAAAACAGCTTATGACTTTGTTAAAAATACTTTACATGTAGAAACTCCAACTATCTTTGACATCACAAAAGAACGAATAAATAGAGCAGGGCAAAAGTTACATATAGAAAATAAAAATCTAGACATTGGCTATAGAACCTTTGAAATAGTGCAAGATTTAAAACAGAAAATTTATCAAAAAAATCTAGAATTTGTAACACAAGAAGATTTAACATATTTTATGGAAAAACCTGATATACAAACAAATGAAGAGATACTTTATAATCTTTTTGTGGCTGAAAATCTACCATTAAGTACAAAGTATGAAGAACTGATAAAAGATAAACTTTATCTAGCCCAAAATGTTGCTTTTATCTTAGATGATGTAAATTCTGATGAACTAGTGGAAGCTTTGAAAGATAAAAAAGAGTGTGAATATATTACGATTTATTCGCCAAATATTTGTGATGATAAGTTTTCTTTGGAGCTTGAAAGTAATATATCAAAACTTGGTATTAGTAGTGATAAGCTAAGGTTTAGAGGGTAAAATATGAAAAGTTCAACTATTCCTAAAATGGAAATAGTTGAAGATGATGACAGGAAAAATTAGATGTTAAAGATAAAATTTGAAAGATTAGACTATCAAGAAAAAGCAGTAAATAGCATAAGTGGTGTTTTTAAAAATATAAGATTTGTAAGAAATGATGATACAAAAAGTAATCCCGCATATGAACTAAACTCTTCAAAAAATACTTTGATAAAAAATATTGAAGCTATAAGAGAGAAAAACAAAGTTAGTATAGGCGAAGTTGATATAAAAGATGAACTAGTACTTGATACTTTGATGGAAACAGGGACTGGTAAAACTTTTACTTTTTTAGAGAGTATTTATAGGTTAAATAGGGATTATGGTTTGTGTAAATTTATCATCTTAGCCCCATCAAATCCAATAAGACAAGGAACTATAAAAAACATCAATATCACTAAAGAATTTTTCTTAAAAGAGTATGGCAAACATATATCTTGCTATGATTATAGTGAAAAAACAGTGCAAAATTTTATAAATGCAAGCAATCAAAATATATCTGTTTTAATCTCAACTTATCAATCTTTCAACAAAGCAAGTAATAATATCAATAAAAATAAAATAGAAAAATCTTTGATAGGTGGTGCAAAATCTTATATGCAAGCCTTATCGCACTTGCGACCTGTGATTATCATAGATGAACCTCATAGATTTGAAGGGAAGCAAACAGCAAAATATCTAAAAGAGTTTAATGCACTTTTTACACTTCGTTTTGGAGCTACTTTTAAAAATGATGAGTATAAAAATCTTTTATATACACTTGATAGTATAGATGCTTTTAGTCAAGGTTTAGTAAAAGCCATAAGTGTTGATACAGTGGGAAATGAAAATGTAGATAATCACACTATTGAGTTTGTAAGTCTTAGTGGAGCAAATCAGAAAAATTATATAGCCCATATAGGATATAAAGACACAAAAGGTAAATTTAAGAAAATAGACCTTAAAAAAGGTGATAATCTAGGTCAAAAAGTAGATATCGAGTATCTTAACTCTTATATAGTAGAAAAAATCACAAAACAAGAGATAATATTTTCAAATGGCATATCTTTAGCTTTAGGTCAAAGTGAAAGCTATGGAATTTTGTTAAATGAAATGCAGCGTGTTATAATAAATACAGCTATAAAAAATCACTTTGAAAGAGAAGAAGAACTTTTTAAATTAGGCATCAAGTCTTTATGTTTATTTTTTATAGATAAGGTTGATAAATATCTAAGTGATGATGGGATTGACGGAGAGTTGGCTAAACTTTTTGAAAAACTTTATAGTAAAAACTTAGAAGAAATGTTAAAAAAACCCTTAGATGAAGAGTATAAAAAATACCTTTTAAAAACAAAAGACAATATAAGTGCCATTCATAGTGGATATTTTGCAAAAAGTAAAAAGCAAGGAGATGAAGCAGAGGCGATTGATCTAATATTGAATAAAAAAGAAGAGTTACTTAGTTTTGATAGTGATTTGAGATTTATTTTTTCGCAGTGGGCTTTGCAAGAAGGTTGGGACAATCCAAATGTTATGACTTTGTGCAAATTAGCTCCTAGTAATTCTAAAATCTCAAAACTTCAGCAAATCGGACGAGGGCTTAGGCTTGCCGTTAATCAAGATGGAAAAAGAATTACAAAAGAAAGTGAGTATTTTGACTTTGTAAATGAACTTTTTGTTGTAGTACCAAGCACTGAAGAGCATTTTGTAAGTTCTATTCAAAGCGAAATAAGTGAACATAGTATCAAAAAAGTGGCACAAGTTTTTGATGAGATAACTATGCTGGATAATAATATCATAGATACACCACGAGCTGCAGTTAGATTGCTTGATACTTTGGAAGAATTTGGCTTTATAAAAGTGCAAGATGATGATAGCTCTTTGATAGTCATCTCAAAAGAAGAATTTCATAAAAAATCCCATAAATTAGATGAAATAAATATAAAAGGTTTCAATAAGCAAAATCTAAAAGAGTATTTTGAAAGTTATTTCTCTTCGCTTAGTAGAATAAAAGCTAAAAAAAGACTTTCTAAAAAAGATGATGAAATTATAAAAATCCATAAACAAAACTTCACTAGATTTAAGCCTCTATGGGAAAATCTAAACTATGATGCAGTTGTAAGATATAATATAAATAGTGATGAGCTTATCAAAAAAACAATAGATAAGATAAATAAAAATTTTGACATAAATGGCAATGACATACTTATAAGAAGAGATGAACAAGTGCAAAATTTAAAGCAAGAAAGTTCTATTGATGTTGTAATCTTAGAAAATCATTGTATATTTAATCTCTATGAGTTTATAAAATCTTTAGCAAACACTACAAAACTAAGCTTTAAGACAATATCTGGTGTTTTAAGTGGTATTAAAAAAGAAAAATTTGAACTTATTGCTAAAAATGAAAATTTGAGCTTACAAAAACTAAACGAGCAGTTTATATCTGCCATTTATGAAACAATCATCAATAAAATATCTTATGATTTAAAAGAGATAAAAACTTGCAATACTTCATTTACTGATGAAAAGGGGCAGATAAAAGAGTATATTTGCAAAGGAAGTTTAGGAAAAGACAAATATACAATTACAAATAAAACTATATTAAAAAAATCCATTTACGATGAGAACTTTATGGAAGTTGACAGTGGTATTGAAGAGCAAACTATTGAGCAGTCAAATGATGATAAAATCATAGTCTTTGGAAAACTTCCGCGAGTAAATATTCCAACAGCCCATGGAAAAACTTACAATCCAGACTTTGGATATGTAGTACAAAATAAAGATAAAAAAGAGCTTTATTTGATAGTTGAAACTAAAGGTTATGATGAATTTGAAGATATAAGTGTAAAAGAAAAACTAAAAATCAAAAGTGCAGAGGCTTATTTTGAAAAACTAAAGCAATGTGGGATAAATGTAGAGTATAAAACGAAACTAAATAGCCCTGAATTATCTCAAATCATAAATGATATTTTGAAAAATTAGCTACAGTAAACAAAAAGGAAACACCATGAAATTATACGGCATAAAAACCTGTGGAAGTGTTAAAAAGGCGATGAAATTTTTTAAAGATAATGACATAGAGTATGAGTTTATTGACTTTAAAACTGCTCATGTAGATGAAAAAGTTATAGAAAAGTGGCTTAAGCAAGTCAGTATTGATAAGCTTTTTAATTCTCGTGGAACTAAATATCGAACGCTTAAACTTAAAGAGTTAAACCTCGACGAGGAGGGTAAAAAGCAGTGGCTTGTAAAAGAAAATATGCTCATAAAACGCCCTGTTATTGAGTATAAAGATAAAATAATCGTAGCTTACGATGAGGAAGTTTACAAAAAAGAGTTTTCGTAAATACTTTTTTATGGGTTAATGAACTTATTATTGCGCCAACCAAATACATAAATAATATTTTAAAAGATATCTAAAAAAAGTTATTTGATTGTTTTTATATTTGCATTGGGAAGTAATAAGTTTTTTGCAGCTTTATAAATATATAAAATTATTTAAATATAACTAAAAAATCTTATATTTAAGAAATATATCTTATATATAATTAAGATATATTTTAGGGTTTCATTTTTAATGAACCTCATGAAATATAAGGTTTTAAGTCTTTTTTGGGTATTATTACAGATAAATATATCAAAAGGTTTTTATAGTTGTTAAGAGATGTTGTTTTTATTGTATTGATGATTTTACTTATATATTTGGGAGTTTGTAGTATATTTTCTCATCCTAGTTTTGTGGGAAGTGTTGGGGAGAGTTTAGGAAATGGAAATAAAGCTCTTTTTGGTTATACTGCTTATATTTATCCATTTTTATTGGTTTATGTTTTACCTAAAATTTTTAAGATGGAGTATTTTGAGCTTAGATTTTTTGAGATTTTATTATCGGTTTTTTTACTTTTTATAGATATTTTAATCGTACAGGCTATCGTCATTAGTGGTGCTATGAAAGGTTTTGTTGGACTTAGTATTGTTGATATGATGCAAAATTTTATCGGTACTGTTGGTGTTTGGCTTTTTGTTTTAATGATAGCTGCACTATCTTGCACAATATTATTTGATGTGGATATTTATGCACTTTATAAAGATATAAGAAACAATGGAAAAATAGGCAATTTTAAGCAATATATAAAAGGTTTTTTTAAAAAAAATGAGTATAAAATTGAAAGTAGCTATGAAGAGCCTAGCACCTTAGTTACTAGTGAAGATATACCTTTGCAACAAATCGTTAGAGAAGAGATTAAAAAAGAGCTCTTAGCAAACCAAGAGCAACTAAAATCAGAGTTTATCTTAGAAGAGATACAAGTAGATGAAGTAAAGTCTCAAATTAAAACCGAAAGTGTCCAAAAACAGCCTGAAACTATAGCAAGTGACGATGAAGTAGTTGAAAATATAGTTGAAGAACCACAGCCTCAAGTACTCAATACACAAAGTCAAACGATTGAACAAAAGCCAAAATCTCATACAACTGTCTTAAGTGAAGTTGAAGAAAATAAGAAATTTTTAGAAAGTTTAGAGCAAGGTGGGGTACAAACACCAAAAGATTTTAGACTCCCTTCTCTTAACTTTTTAACAAATCCAAAAGGCGGTGGATCAAAAGTAAGTGAGAGTGAGATTGACCAAAAAATATCGGACTTACTAGAAAAACTTAGAAAATTTAAAATCGATGGAGATGTGGTTAGAACTTACGCAGGTCCTGTGGTTACGACTTTTGAGTTTCGCCCAGCCCCACACATCAAAGTCTCAAAGATACTGACTTTACAAGATGATTTAGCCATGGCGCTAAAAGCTCAAACTATCCGTATACAAGCCCCAGTTCCTGGAAAAGATGTGGTTGGTATCGAGATACCAAATCGCCAAATCGATACAATTTATCTAAGAAGTGTGCTTGATAGTGATATTTTTAAAAAATCCTCCTCGCCTCTTACCATAGCACTTGGTAAAGATATAGTAGGAAATCCTTTTGTAACTGATTTAAAAAAGTTGCCACATTTACTGATAGCAGGAACTACGGGAAGTGGTAAAAGTGTGGGGATAAATGCTATGCTTTTAAGTTTGCTTTATAGAAACTCGCCAGAGACTCTAAGACTTTTGATGATTGATCCTAAAATGCTAGAGTTTTCCATGTATAATGACATTCCACATTTGCTAACTCCTGTCATTACTCAATCAAAAGAGGCGGTTGCAGCTTTAGCAAATATGGTCTCAGAAATGGAAAGACGCTACCAAATCATGAGTAAATCTAAAACAAAAAATATCGAAAGCTATAACGCAAAAGCCAAAAAAGAGGGTTGGACTAGTATGTGTTATATTGTTGTCATTATCGATGAGTTAGCAGACTTAATGATGACAAGTGGCAAGGATGTGGAAGTTTATATCTCAAGACTTGCTCAAATGGCAAGAGCGGCAGGCATTCACTTGCTTGTTGCAACTCAAAGACCTTCGGTTGATGTGGTAACCGGGCTTATAAAGGCAAACTTGCCTTCTCGCATTAGTTTTAAGGTTGGCTCAAAGATAGATAGTAAAGTTATACTAGATAGCTATGGTGCAGAGAGTTTGCTGGGGCGAGGAGATATGCTTTTTACTCCGCCATCAAGTCCAAGTATCATAAGACTTCATGCTCCATTTGCCAGTGAAGAAGAGATAGAAAATATCGTCGAATACCTTAAAACGCAAGGTGAGCCAATGTATGATAAAAGCTTTTTAAAAGACCCAAATGCTAGTGAGTTAGATGGCGATTTTGACAGTAGTGATATTGATGAGCTTTATGACCAAGCAAAAGCGATAGTTTTAGAGGAAAATAAAACATCCATAAGCTATTTACAAAGACGCTTAAGCATAGGCTACAATAGGGCTGCGAATATAGTAGAACAGCTTGAAAAAATGGGAGTTTTAACACCACCAAACTCAAAAGGTCAAAGAGAGATAGCATAATAATTATATCAAATCATAGTATAAAGATATGAAATTTTTATATACTATGATTTGGTGATGCTTTTAAGGAAGTAAAGTTTTTATGACTAAACGCATTGGATAAAAAAGATAATCTCCAACAGGTGTAGCTACTATTAAGACTAAAAATATCATTCCATATCTTTCATAATAAAACAATTTACTTGCTAACCTAGTTTGTCCAAATTTTGCTAAACTAAATCCAAGTGCTTTAAAGCCATCTAGTGGCGGAAGTGGAAGTAGATTAAAAATGGCTAAGACTATATTTGTGCTTATCATTTGATACAAAAATATGACTAAACTTGCACTAAGGGTACTATTTGTTAAAAAGCTACCAATGTTATTTAAAATTAAAGAACATGTTAGTGCTAAAGTGATATTGTAAGCAATTCCAGCTAGTGCTACGCCTATGGCACCATTGTAACCACCATTTTTAATGACCACATTCATATTTACTGGTACTGGTTTTGCCCAGCCAAACATAAATCCAGCATTTGTGGCATATAAAACTGCAGGTAAGATTATAGTTCCAATTGGGTCAATATGGCGAATCGGGTTGATGCTAAGACGATTTTGATTTTTAGCGGTATTATCTCCATATTTAAAAGCTACAAGTCCATGCATTATCTCATGACCAACAATAGCAATTATCAAAGAAAGTGCAATCACTACAAATTTAATAATATCAAAATTTTCCATTACTTCTCCTCGTATAATATATTTATCAATTTACTAGATCAAATATGAGTAGTAATTTGATAGTTATTTAGACTTTGGTAGAATTTTAAATTGTTTTACTAA
>PDWI01008869.1_pt1 | contig 11716 bp, 10 predicted proteins | sample 1430891 | NCBI WGS metagenome assembly PDWI01 (sample SAMN01162508, study PRJNA174530) | Oral metagenome, whole genome shotgun sequencing project. | biome: Marine environment; feature: Marine mammal; material: Swab sample of the gingival sulcus; isolation source: swab sample of gingival sulcus...
AAAGCTTCATACATTGCTCCAAACTTTTGTTTGACTTCGTCAGCACTTCGTCCAACCGTTTCAAAGGCTTTTACGAGTGAGTCAATATCATGGTTTCGAATCGCTCCAGACAATATTTCATATCCATTACATGAGAGGTCATACTGCCACCCTTTCACAGAGAGAAGCTCATCTCCTGTTTTTTCAAAGTCTGCAGGTCCTCCCTGTGGCATAGAAAATGGATTGTGCTCAAAATCTATTTTTCCTGTGACTTCGTCTTTTTCGAAAATTGGGAAGTCTGTGATCCAGCAAAAAGCAATTTTTGTTGGGTCTTGCAATTTCAAAAGTTCTGCGAGATAGACTCGGAATCTCCCCATATAGTTACATACGAGTTCTCTTTCCCCAGCTCCAAAGAAGATAACATCTCCTACTTGCAGCTCTGTTCTCTCTACTATTTCTTGCAAATCCGCTTCTGAGAAAAATTTATTCAGTGGACCTTTGAGTCCGTCTTCTTTCATCTGAAAATATCCAAGACCTTGTGCTCCAAACTTACGAACATAGCTCTCAAAGCCTTTCATTTGTGTTTTTGAAAAGACTGTGTCCCCTCCTGGAACTTTCAGCGCTTTAATTCTGTTTGTTTGTGTATCAGCCGCAATACTTGAAAAAATCTCATTTGTACTTCTCGCAAAAATATCTGCTACATCTACCATTTCCAGTCCGTACCTCAAATCTGGTTTATCTGTTCCATATTTTTCTATTGCTTCATGATGTGTGAGAGTAAAGAATTTTCCTCCTTCTCTGAGAGTATCTTTTCCAGCTGTTTTCATCAAGACTTCTTGGTCTGAAAGCTCCACTGTTACATCAAGTAAAAATGCCTCTACCACATCAAATACATCAGACTGCTCTACAAAACTCATTTCACAATCAATTTGGTAAAAATCCCCTGCATGTCTATCCGCTCTTGGGTCTTCATCTCTAAAACATGGGGCAATTTGAAAATATTTATCGATTCCTCCCACCATAAGCAATTGTTTAAACTGCTGTGGTGCTTGTGGAAGTGCATAAAATGTTCCTGGATTCAGTCGACTTGGCACGAGAAAATCTCTTGCTCCTTCAGGAGATGAATTTGCCAAAATTGGAGTCTGTACATCGAGAAAATCACGCTGCGTAAACCAGTTTCTCGTATAGGTTGTCATTTGAGACCTAAACTTAATAAAGTCTTGAATTCTCTGCGTTCTAATATCGAGGTATCTATATTTGAGTCTGATTTCTTCATTTACTAGTTCCCCATGCCCATCAAGTTCAAATGGAGGAGTTTTTGCTTTTGAAATAAGCTCTACCTGAGAAATAATTACTTCAATTTCTCCTGTATACATTTTAGGATTTGCTTGTCCCTCAGGTCTATTTCTGACTTTTCCTGTTACTTTAATCACATATTCACTTCTAAAACTGTCAGCCAGTTCCCAAGCTGCTTTATCGTCTTCTGGATCAAAGACTACTTGCGTGAGTCCATACCTGTCTCTGAGGTCAATAAAAATAATTCCTCCATGGTCTCGACGGTTACTCACCCAGCCAGAAAGGGTCACTTCTTCTCCAATGTTTTTTGCAGTCAGTTGATTGCATGTATGTGTTCTATGCATAGTTTTTATTATTAGTAACTAAAAAAGCACATGAATATATTATATATCTCATGTGCTTTCGGTTTGTAGTTTCTACAAAAGGTGCCACCTAAAGCTATTTCTTAATTTTAGTGTTGTTCACGAAGTGTTTCGACTCCGAAGGGGTCTAGTAGCGAGCTTTACTCGCGTTCTTCCCTCAGCTCACAGTTGTCTGCTGCTCAAGCGCTTTTCTTGAATGTGAGTGTATTATAGTGAGATTTGAGAGAACGCAAGAGATTTTACTCTCAAAATAATGCATCAAAGGGATTATGTATATTTTGAAGAAATGGATCAGAAATATGAGTATATATCTGAGTGGTTTTTATATTTTTATGTCATAAGAGTCTCTGAATAATACGAATATCCGTTCCATTTTCTAGTAAATGAGTTGCATAAGAATGTCGCAAAGTATGTGGACTTACTCCTTTCATAATTCATACTCTTTTAGCACTCTTCTTCACTATATTTTGGATAGATTTTTCGCTATATGTTCATCATCATTGTCATTCAAATAAAAATACTTGTGGATGAAACTCCTGATAATATTTTCGCAATAATAATAGCATATTTTTTGAAAGAGGAATAGCCCTATCCTTTGCTCACTTTGAATTTCTAATATATATCTTCATTGCCTTACTATCAATATCTGTTATTTTCAAGTGTATACATTCTGAGAGTCTGAGTCCTCCAGAATATAAAAGACTTACTATACATTTGTGCTTCAGATTTTCGATACCTTCTATAATTTTTTTTGTATCTTGTTGTGATATTACATTTGGGAGCTTATATTCTTTTCGATCAGGATACACATATTGAAAGGATATATTATTTCACAAAAATCAGTTATGATAGAGCTTCAAAGCCCCAATAAGTTGTTTTTGATACGAAAGAGAAACACCTTTTTCTACTTGTGTATTGATATATCAAAAAATATCTTTTTCATCTATATTACATGTATCTCAAAAGTGATGAAAAAATTTAAGCAAGATACTTGAATATAGAGATATAGTCCTTTGTGAATATCGTTTAATTTTCATCCATTGTGAAAAATTGTTTACATTTTCTCATATCATCTATTATCTCGTATAACCTACTAAAATATCATATAAAAACGATTATATTGATTTTAAGGGAAAAACAAGTTAAATTTCGTTAAAATAATGTTACCCACCATTTGAGTGGACGAAACCTGCCAAAGTAAAGTTTCAAAATTTATATTTATCTTTGTCGCTAAAGAATAGAGAATAACGATGAAATACAATTTAGATTTTATATCCGATAATGATTTATACAATCACACTTTGGAAACTGTGAAGAAATACAGTTTTGAAATGGATTTGAAGAAATTCAATAAAAATCTAATTGACCCTATAAAATTAACTTTTGATTCTATCGTTTATAACCAAAGTTTAAAAACAACGATTGAAAATGAAGTTTTAAGACAACTTGACAAAACAAATTCTAATTTAATAGGATATTTTCATCAGAATATTTTCAAATATTTTTCTAATGATTGGACTGTCCCAAAAGAAGGATACGATATTGAAAATCAAAAATTAAAAATATTTGTAGAAATGAAAAACAAGCACAATACGATGAACTCATCGTCAAGTGCTAAAACTTATATGCGTTTTCAAAACACACTTATTGAAGACCCAAAATCACAATGCTTTTTGGTAGAAATCATTGCAAAACATAGCCAAAATATTCCGTGGGTAGTTACACTTGACAAAATCAAACAACCTACAAGGGAAAATATTAGGCGAGTTTCTATTGATAAATTTTATGAAATTGTAACAGGCGACACATTTGCTTTTCAGAAATTATGCGAAGTCTTGCCAAAAGTTATAAAAGATGTGGTTGCCAATTTACAATCACGAAGTAAAAATAACACTGTTTTTGCAGAATTAAGTAAAATTTCAGAGGATTTATTGACAAGTATTTATTTACTCTCTTTTGAAAAATATGAAGGATTTACTAACTTAAAATTCAAATAATGAAATTGTTAAACGAAATAGAAGTTAGTAATCTGTTAGACATACCATTAAACCGTTTAGAGGTTTGGAAAAATAATGGAAAGTTACCACCGTCAAAATTAAACGGTGCAAAATATTACGATAAAAGTTTATTGGCTTTAAAATTTGAAATTGCCGAGGAAATTTTTAATTCCAAATGGGAGGGATTTACCCAAATAAAGCCGAACAAACCTTATACTTCTATCGAACTTTTTGCAGGTGCAGGTGGAATGGCTTTGGGTATGGAACAAGCAGGAATTAAGCATATTTTGCTCAACGAAATTGAAAAAAATGCTTGTGCTACTTTACGTTTTAATCGTCCAAAATGGAATGTTTTAGAAGAAGATATTCAAAAAGTTGATTTTTCAGAATATAAAAATAAAGTAGATATTGTTACAGGTGGTTTTCCTTGTCAAGCCTTTTCAAGTGCAGGAAAAAAGTTAGGTTTTGAAGATACAAGAGGAACATTGTTTTTTGATTTTGCACGATGTATTAATGAAGTTCAGCCTAAAATTTTTGTTGGTGAAAATGTAAAAGGGCTTTTAAAACACGATAAAGGGAGAACGCTTGAAACGATAAAACAAGCAATAAAAGACATTGGTTATACTTTGATTGAACCACGAATTTTAAAGGCAATGTATTATAAAGTTCCTCAAAAGAGAGAACGATTGATTTTAGTAGGCGTAAGAAATGATTTAGCCAAACATATTACTAAATTTCAATTTCCAGAAAAATACAACCGAGTTTTAACGGTTGCTGATGCTTTTAAGAAAGGAGTTTTGTATGATTGTGATGTTCCTGAAAGCGAGGGCGTAACTTACCCACAGCGAAAAAAAGAAATAATGGAACAAGTTCCTGAAGGTGGATATTGGCGAAATTTATCTGATGAATTACAACGAGAATATATGGGAGGAAGTTATTTTCTTGGAGGTGGAAAAACAGGTTTAGCAAGGCGATTATCAATGAAAAAACCGTCTTTAACTTTGGTTTGTTCACCAGCAATGAAACAAACCGAAAGATGCCATCCAAAAGAAACACGACCTTTAACCATTAGAGAAAGTGCAAGAATACAAACTTTCCCTGATAATTGGATTTTTCAAGGAGCAAAAGGGCAACAATACAAACAAATTGGAAATGCTGTCCCCGTTAATTTAGCCTATGCTTTAGGATTAAGTATTGTAGATTTTTTAAACAGAATTGAATAAGAAAACGGTGGGTAACATTGCGTATAAGCAATAGCGGTTCAGTTGCTTAACTCAAAGTTAGTGCATTTTTACCCGCCAAACCTTATTTCTAATTTTTTCGTAAATTTGAAAAATCAAAACAAGGTTTGGCTAAGTGCAGTGCTGAAATTAAAGTTTTCGTTTTTTAATCCGCTACTGCTTATACACTAGACCGTTACCATTAATACAAAAAAGAATGACATTACTATCATCTTGGCTTGGAGTTGACTCCCGAAAACCGTCCTCAATTTACATCCTGAGTGACAGTAGGATTTCTTGGGGGAATAAGGCACATTTTGACTACGGAAAAAAAGTGTTTGGGTGTAACAATTCACCAGACATTTTTGGTTATTGCGGAGATGTACTTTTTCCATCTATAGTTTTAAATCAAATAATTAATATTGCCGACCAAGGTTTACTTTTTAAAGAAAATGCTACTTGTGAAGAAAAATCACAAGCGGTAATAAATAAATTAATTCAGTCATTTAAAAACTATCCTAATGAAGTTGATGGAATAACTGCGAACTCATTAGAAATAATTCATTGTAGTAGATATGATAAATTTAATTTCTATTGTAAAAAAATAAAATGGGAAAAATCAACTAATAAATGGTCTGGGAAAACAATTGAATTTGGAGAACATTCGGACAAACTATTTGTTGTAGGCTCTGGAGCATCTGAATTTCTAACCAAATATGAGAAATATTGGGAAAGTGAAAATAAAAAAACAAGTAGAGCATTATTCCATTGCTTTACAGATACTTTAAAAGATATTAAAGATAAGCATTGTGGAGGAGCCCCTCAATTAGTAGGCTTGTATCGAATTGGAAATGCAAGACATTATGGAATGATATATAATGGAAAAAGATACTTTCAAGGCGTTCAAATTGATAATTTAATTAACTTTGACAGTATCCAGTGGAGAAATGAATTAATGGAGATATGTGATGGAAATACAATGAAAAGAAAACAAAAGGCTCAAAGGCAACCAAACCCTTTAAGAGTATAAAGAAGCAAATCCCCAAGCCGCTCAAAACTTAATGTTTAAAAAAGCGTGTTAGGTGCTGTCGGTGAGGCTTGATAGACATCTGTCAAGTCCACCTATTGGGGTAAAGTACTAATGGTAACATTATGTATAAGCAATAGCGGGTCAAGTGCTTAACTGAAAGTTTAGTGCTTCGAAATCACCTACTTTTCATATACCAACCGTTACTTCCCCCTACTCAACACTCTTCAAAAACTCTAATATTTCATCGCTTCCATCTTCGGGCCAAGAATGGGGATTATTTTGGTAGGTTGAGTAGGAGTTGCAGAATGTAGCAGTGTTTCAGAGGCTACAGGATGTTTTTTGTTCACAGCCTTTTATACTTCCAAGAGAAATATTTTCTACGGTAGCATCACAAGCGTTTTGCTAAAATTTGAAAAAGTGTAGGAGGTTTTACACTCAAAATAATGTATCTATTACCTATAAGCTCCTAAGAACACCATATAAAAATAGTTTTATTGATTTTGTGGAGGAAAAAGTTAAACTTCGTTGGAATAATGTTGTGTGTCATTATGGAAATGAAATGAAATGAAAAAAAATATAGTAAAATATTGTGAATCTGATATTGAAAAAGTTTTTCAAAAACTGATTTCAGGCTGGAAGGAACTTACAGATTTTTATAAAACAGAAGTAATGTTTGATTATGAAGACCCAAATGATAGGCTTTCATATGTTGACATTGGAGATATTGCAAGATTTATAGTTGAAGAAAAGAAATCTGGACAAACAGAGAATTTTGGGCAATTCTTTACAAATGTTGAAGAAATAATAATTCACGGAGACCATTATGTTCAAGAGTTAATTGTAATTGGACTCTTTGAAGGAATACAAAATATTGGAGGGTGGATTGAAATTGATTATTATCATTCGTTTGATAAGTGGCTTAAAAATAACTCACTCAAAGCATGGAGAGAGTTGATTGACTCTTGGGAAGGGGGTTGACTGGAAAAAGACAACTGAAAGTAAAAAATAATGAATAAAAAAGATAAATAACGAACTTACAACATTGTATATATACTATTGCTAAACAAGGTTTTAACTCCAAGTTTTCGGTTTTTTTATAAAGTTCTATTATTAGCCGAAGATTTAGGTCTTTTTATACGCAACAGCACATATACTCCACCGTTCGCTACCTTTCCCCTACTCAACACTCTTCAAAAATTCTAGTATTTCATCACTTCCATTTTCGGGCCAAGAATGAGGATCATTTTGGTAGGTTGAGTAGGAGTTGCAGAATGTGACAGTATTTCAGAGGCTACACGATGTTTTTTGCTCACAGCCTTTGATACTTCCAAGAGAAATATTTTCTATGGCATCGTCACAAGAGTTTTGCTCTGACTTGTATTTGTAGGCATTGAGTCCTCCTTGGTACGAAACAAGATGATCTTTGGGTAGATGCAATATAAGACTGGTAACGGGAGCAGTACACGCTCCATTATAGCCGTCACTTCCCACTCATACCATGGCTCGTATGACGTCTCCTCTCAGACATGAAACCTTATTACTCATCCAGCTCCCGAGAGAATGCCCTACAGAAAAAACAGCATCTCTGTCTATGCAAAAATTTTCAGATATTTCCGTAATAAGAGCATCAAAAAAATCTATGTTTTCATGTTCAGCCCAACTATATGGTCAACTTCCCATACCTGCTGGGTAGGCAACGATAAAATCTTTTTGATTTCTGGTACTTCCATAACTTCCTCCTCCAAGCCTCATATAATCTCGAACCATTTTGTTGCTATTTGTGCGTCCATGAAAGGCAACTATAAGTTTTTTGGGAGAAGTACTGGAAATATTACTCGGCACGTAGAGTAAGTATTTTCTCGTTGTTCCATTCACATCAATACTATGTTCTCATGACTTCATGTTTATCTGTTTTCCACAAGCCTGAGAAAGAAAATCTAATTTTTCCCCGTCAGCATATTGTTGTATCCTGTAAATAATGTTGGCAACTTCTCCTCTGGAGGCATAGGTATCAAGAGTATAGGCGTGTTTTGGGATAATATTATGCTCATGAGCAAAAGCCTGATATTTTCTGTACCATGCATCTGCTTCTCAGAGATAGGAAAGATCAATATCAAATGCTCTCACGGCAAAAGTAAGCGTTTCTAAAATCGTCACATTATTTTCAGGTCTAAAGGTAGAGTCTTCATATCCTTTCGCAATAAGAGCGTTTACTCCACTACAAATATACTTTGCCTGCCAGCTTGAAACGGCAACATCTGAAAAACAACTCGATTCTGCCTGCACTACTTCACGTTTTGCAGCGTTCATAATGATTTTAAGTATTTCTGCTCGTGATACTAGATCGTTTGGATGAAAACCTCCATCCTCATATCCATTTATAATTCACTGCTCTTTTAGAGCCATAATCGAATCTTTATACCAATTTGTTTTTATATCTGTAAATGCAAATGTATGATTTAATAATCATAACATCACGATACATGCAAAAAATATTTTTTTCATAATATTAGTGTAAGCTTAATACATCTATCACAGGAGGATTCAAAAACCGCATAGGAAGACCGACTTCTCCCAGTCCAGCTGAAATATAGAGCCATCATTGAGGCTCTTGTGAAAGTCCCCTATCATAGCTTCAAAGGGTTGGAATTGCCTTTTTATAGAGCCATGGAATTCGTATTTGTCCTGCATGCGTATGTCCAGCAAGATAGAGATCGGATTTTTGATGGTCTATTTTTAAAAGCGTATCGGGATTATGCATGAGAGTCACAATCGTATTATCCTGTGAAAACGTATTATAGAGAGATACATCATCTTCATCGTTCCAATTACTTCACAGGCCAATAAGTGTAAAGTCTCCCATATCTACCACATCATTGTTGAGGAAATGTATATGATCATATTTCAGTGCTTCCACGAGTTCTTCTCTGAGTTTTGGTCCTGGCTTTTCCACATCATGATTCCCTAAAACCCAATAGACTGGTTTATTGAGCTTTGAAAGAGGCTGAAAGAGTGTTTTCAGCTCATTTTTTTTTGGTTCATAGGTCAAATCTCCTGCTATAAAAACAGCATCTCCTGGAATCTCATTGATAGTATGTACGACTCTTTGAAGAAATTTTTGTCCTTTATATCTTCCAAGATGCAGGTCAGAAATCAAAATAATTTTTGCAGAGAATCCAGTATTTATTGCTTGATGACGAGTGATAATCATTTGAGGTTCGATAAAACGAGTATAGATAAAGAGAAGAAGTATTCCCCACACAAATACAAAACTCATGCGAGAAAACTTTTTTCTCTGATTCCAAAGGAGAAAACAAAGTGGAACTACAAGATAACTCCCGTAAAAAATCAGGTCTTTTATTATATCTTTCATCATAAAACAAGAACATTAAAAAAACTCCCCCTATAGTGTAGAGGAAGCTGTGAAAAATTCAAGAAACTTAAAAAGAAAATACATCTACCACTTTCCCACTCGCATGTACATTGTCATGCTCTGAGAGAATAATAGGAGTATGATGCTGTTCACTAGAATCTGGAAGCAAGTATACTTGATTTTGCGCTTTTTTATATCTCTTTAGTGTTGCTCATCCATTGACTACAAACAGAAAAGGGTCTCGTTCATTGAGAGCTTGTTCCTCCTTGTTGATGAGTACATAACTCCCATTATCAAGTACTTTTCCATTGACTTCACACTGATTCATACTTGTTCCACTCACTCGAAGTACAAAATAATTTTCGATATTTCCTGAAAGAATATTTTTCGAAATAGGAAGAACCCCATAATCACTTGCCTCAGCTACAGCCAAAGGTGTGCCCGCATTGGCATATCATAAAATCGGGATATTGAGCGTCGTTTGCATCCCAACTCCATTTCATAAACGAATTCCTCTATACCCATCTTCTCGAGAAATAAATCATTTTTTTTCTAGCACTTCTAAGTACTGTGTTACTCCCCGTTTTGATTTCTGATGCAACATATTCTTGAGCTCCTCAATCGTAGGAGATTTTCCATATCGTTCCATAAAGTCTGTGATAACATCCAGTACATGTTGTTGTTTTTCTGTCAGCATGTGTGTATTTTTTAAGATATATACTGTGTATAGTAAGAAGTATATACATAATATCTCAGAGTCAAAATTTTTTTGCTTTTTTCTATTTCGGCATAATATATGTTTTTATAAAAATGAGCAATACACACATGGCAAAAAAGAAAAAAGACCTCTCTTGGCTTCTCGATGAAGAAAATACTGGAACACATGAAGTACAAGATGCGAATGGAAATCCCCTCACCAACTGAGATAGTGTTATCGCAATAAAAGATCTTAAAGTGAAGTGAGCAAACGATATCAAACGAGGAGAAGTATTTAAAAATATTCGTCTTACTGATGATCCTGAACTCATTGAATCTGGTAAAATGATTCTCAGATGTGAGTTTTTTAAAAAGAAATAAACTATAAGATTTGTTCGATCTTCCCTTCTGCCCGTCTCTTCCCATCTTTTATAATTCGAACTTTGACTCTATCTCAGGTATTTGCCTCCATTTTTTTTGAACCTGGAATGAAAATATCATCTTTTCTCCCTGCGACTTTTACAAATCAAAAACGATTATTATCCGAGTATACTCCTTCAAATATTTCTCCATCATTTCACAATATTTCTGTGATGATTGCTTCTTGTTTTCCGTTATACTTTTTTACATCTGCTCTGACCCTGTCACCATCTTTGGCTCCGTTTTTTTTGAGTCCGTACACAAAATATCCCTGATCTTCTCATGGAACATCCACAAAACCAAAGTCTCAACTTCCTCCAGAATAAATACCTTCTACCGTTTTTACTACCTCATATTTTTGAGAATTCTCAGATACTTTTTTCCCAAAAACCTCAACGATTTTGGCTTCAGGTTTTTTTCAGCGTGTTGTCTCGAGCACCTCAGCTCGTACTCTATTTCCATCTTCTGCACCTGAAAAATGTTTTTTATGCACAAAAAAATCTCCTCCCCAATACTCTCTCTCATCTGGTATCACAAATCAAAAATCCCCCTTTTTACACTGAAATTTTCATAAAATCCTCTCTGGCTTCCTTGGCATACTCTTTCCTTAAAATATATTACCACGATTATAGACAAGAAATTTTATATAGCAATGCATAATCTTAACAAATTGCCTTAAAAAGCGAAAAAAATATAAAAACTTCTAAACTCTCTGTTTCATAAGAAAAGCTCCCTTTTTAGGGGGAGCAAGTTGTGATGAGGATAGTTTTTGTATTATAAATTTACAACTCTATCCCCTTCAAGAAATGGTTGGTAGTTTCCCGTCCGACAAAGGACGACTTGTGACCAGCCGCTACCTTCCATATTTCTGACGACAATGGCATTTTCTCCTTCTTTTTCAGCAACCTCGGCTCTATTCAGAACATCTGCATCAATATACACCTTTCCCGACTTATTAACGGGGTCGCTGTAGGCTTTAACCATAGTTCCATTGATGTCTATTTCAGCCGTCTTGATGTCGTGAAATTGAACAGCGAAACATCCCTTTGGGATTTCCAACGATTCCACCTCGCGATTATCAACCTCAATTCTGGATTCTTCCGAAAAGAAAGAACCCGCAAAGAAGAAAGTCGCATAGGTTTTGGTGCTTGTGTTTACGAGTTTCATTATAGACTCCTATTGTTCGGGTTGTAAAAACTAGCTATTATAGCTTAGCGTAATATTTTAAAAAGTCAATTATTTTTACTTACATTCTAGTTCAAAACGCACAGGATTTGAGAAATAGAAAGAGACATTGCATAATAGGAGTGCTTAAACTCTAATTAGTATACAATGTCTCATAA
>PDWI01026852.1_pt1 | contig 11716 bp, 9 predicted proteins | sample 1430891 | NCBI WGS metagenome assembly PDWI01 (sample SAMN01162508, study PRJNA174530) | Oral metagenome, whole genome shotgun sequencing project. | biome: Marine environment; feature: Marine mammal; material: Swab sample of the gingival sulcus; isolation source: swab sample of gingival sulcus...
CCAGCGCACATCCTCGTAGGTGATGATGTAGTTGGGATTCCAATCCCGCATGTGGTTCAAGGCGATACCGGACAAGGCGTAGACGATGGTCATGCCGAAGATCAGGTACCCCAGGTCCCGATGCAGGATGTTGTTCCACTTGCGCCACTTGAAAGCCACGTTAATGGATTTCCTCGAAGCTCTTGGCCTCCAGGCCGCAGAACGCCAGATAACCCTTGCCGGATTCGGCCAGTTGGCGGCGCAGTTCGATGATCTGGGCCAGGGCGTTATCATGCTCGTGGTCATGGCCGCCGTGGCCCTTCTCCTGTTGCTCCTGCTGCTCCTGCTGCTCCCCGGAGTGGTTCTCGGAGTGATTCTCGTGGCTTTCTTCGGCATTGATCTCTTTGGCTTTGTTGTCCAAGAAGGCGCTGTCGATTTTCATGACGGTGCCCACGGCCACGACCCGCACCTTGCTTCCCTGCAGGGCCATGTCGAAGGTGCCCAGGTCGCCGGCCTCGATCTTGACCCGGTCCTGGGGATTTTCCCCCACGATGAACATGCGCTTGCCACTGTGGGAGCAGACATGGTCCACGGTGCCCTCGACCTCCACCAGCTTGCCTTCGTATTTTTCACCGTCGGCGTTGAACTGGGCAATGGTCAGGCGCGTGATCTCGCCGGTGGCGGTGTTGTCGGTGGTGGTTTGCCGGGTGGTCTCTTTTGTGGCCTGCTCGGTGGTTTTCTCGCTGGAGCAAGAAGCGACCAGCAGCAGGACCGTCAGCAGTAGCAGCAAAGCCGTCAGCAGCAGATTCCGTTTCTTCAGCATGGGGTGTCTCCCTCAATAAGGATGCTGGGACCCACCGGGGTCCATCAGATAGGCCGATTTTTCTTGCCCATGATACTAGACCCCAGGGATTGAAAATTCAACATCCGGACGGGAAAAAGGCAGGGGTATCGCGTCTCATTCCCGTTGGGTTTTCCTGGCCCGGCGAGTTCCCTAGTGGTTGGAAGTGAAAAGGTTTTTGGGGGGTGGAGGGCTAGCTGTTTTTTCGGGTGTTTGGAACCGGGTATTTTTGATTGGTTTTTTGTCTTATGGGGTGCCCGCCGGCGGGTAGTTTTTGGGTGGGATGGGGGTGGCTTGCGGGTTTAGGGTTGTAAATAATTGGTTTTTGGGCAATGTTTTACTGGATCTTTTTGGTTTTGTTTTGTATATTGGACTTATCACTCCTACCGCCCACTTATGCCAGAGATTGCTGAGGCCTGCCATGAGTATTATTGCTATTGATTCTTTTGTTCCCGATCAGTCTGCTGTTGAGGTTAGCGCCTGTTTGAAAAAGGCCGTCCGGGCCATGGATCAGGCGCGGCACTGTGCGGTTTTGTGGTTCAAGGAGATAGTGGAAAGGGAGCTTTATAAGGAACTGGGGTATGGCTCTGTTTATCAGTATGCGGCCATGGAATTGGAGTTCTCCAAGACGCGGACGGGGGATTTTCTGCATCTGGCGCGGAAGCTGGAAAAGCTGCCTCGGTTGAAGCGTCAGGAACTGCGCGAAACGGTGAAACGGGCCAAGCAGCGGGCCAGACGGGAGCGGGTGCAGAATCCGGCCCAGGGCGAATTATTGGCCGGGCCCCATCCCTCTGACGCGCTCCCCGTGGCCCTCACCCACAAGGTCATCTTCGAACTGACCAGCGAGCAGTTGGCCCATTTCGAGGCGCTGGTCGAGGCTTTCGGCAAGCAGGGCGGCGCGGTGGCCGGTTCAAACCGGGCGATCATGCTGCTGGAAGCCCTGGCCTCGTTGGCGGGCCGGGCTGATTCCAGGGGCGCGGCTAACCCCAAAGAGCCCCACACCCAGATCCACGTCCATCACTGCCCCGAGTGCGAGAAATCCCACATCACCACCAGCCGCGGCGAAACCGAACTCACCCCCACCGAATACGAAAAACTGGCCTGCGACGCCCGCGTCGCCACCGGGGACGGCCCCAACAAATCCGCCATCCCGCCCAGTACCCGCCGGCGGGTACTAGCCCGCGATCAGCACCGCTGCCAAGCGCCGGGCTGCCCCCACACCCGCTTCCTGGAAATCCACCACATCATCCCGCGCAGCAAAGGCGGGACCAACGCCGAAGAAAACCTCACGACCCTCTGCAGCGCCTGCCACCAACGGGCCCACGACAAGCAAAAACCCGCCCGGGGAAAAAACCACCAGGCGGGCGCAAAACTCAAAAATCGCTAACTGATGAAGAGCACTAACTGAAAAAGGTCGCTAACCCAGACCAGGTTGCAGCAGCCCCACGTCACGGGTCGCACACAGCCGGCGTGCCCCCCCGCGGCTTTCTGGACGGCAGCGCCCACGCCCCGACACGCCTCACCGGCGGCAAATCATCGCCGCACGAGCCGCGCGAGTCCGCCCACGGTCAGCAGCCCGGCCACCACCATCGGTACCGGCGGATAGTCCAGGGCGATGGAAGCCGCGAAGCCCGCCACCGTGGCCGTCAGCGCCAGCAGTGCCACGCCCACCAGAAGATCCGCCAGGCCCCGCGCCCGGCCCTCGAAGAGCAAAGGCGGGATGGCCAGCATACCCAGGGTCAGCAGCGGCCCGACCCAGATCACACCTGCGGCGATGATCAGGGCGCCGGCCACTCGGAACCCCAGCAAGGCCCGCCGGCCGCGGGCTCCGTAGCGCACCAGCAGACCTTCCTCATCCAGCGCCAGGCTGAACAGCACGCCCCGGAAGCGGAAGGCCAAAGCCAGGGTCACGGCGGTCAGCACCACGAAACCCACCAGCTCCGTCACGCTCATGGCCAGGACCTCGCCGCGCAGCATGTCGTGCACGTGGGCCTCGACGCGCGGGCTGGCCGCGCCCATCAGCAAGGTGGCCGCCTCGCCGGCGCAGAAGACCCCCGCCAGCAGCATGGCCCGCCGGCGCCCGCTGGTGCCCTGGGCTCCCGGGCCGGGCAACAACAGGCTGACCAGCAGGATGGCCACCACCGCCGCCACGTAAAGGGGCAGAGAGGATTCCGCGTCCACCCCCACCATCACCGCGAACACGATGGCCGCCGCCCCCACGGGCGGCAGCGCCAGGCCCAGCAAGATTTCATCCCGCAGGGAAAGCACCGCCCCCAACGGCGCCGCCGTCAGGGCATAAGTGGCCGCCCCCACGAAAGGAATCCAGCTGAACTGCAGAACGATCCAAAAATCAGCCACGGCTCCCCTCCTTCGACGACCGTCCCGTGACCCGCACCACCCGAGAGGTGCGCACCCAGTCCTTCACATGGGAGGTGATGACCATGCCCAGACCACCCGAGCGCAGATTCTCCAGCAGGCTGCCGATCTGGTCGGCCGTCTCCGCATCCACGTTCACCGTGGGTTCATCCAGCACCAGCAGGCAGGGCCCACCCACCAGAGCGCGCGCCACCAGCACCCGCTGGCGCTGGCCGCCGCTGAGGCTGCCGAACAGGACATCCGCCCGCGCCCGCAGCCCCACCTGGTCCAGGGCCTCCAGCGCCCGTTCCCGGCTGGCGCCCCAGTCCAAGGGCTGGCCGGTGCGCACCACGTCCAGGGCCCGCGCGGGCACGGAACCGTCGATCACGCTTTCCTGGGGCACATACCCCACCTTCTCCCGCGGCACGCCCCAGATGACTTGCCCCCCGCGCCGGTCATTCAGATCCAGGATGCCGCGCAGGATGGTGGTCTTGCCGGATCCGTTATCTCCCGCCAGCATCACGATATCCCCACGGTCCACGTCGAAGCTGACCGGATCGGCGGGCAGCAACCAACCGCCCGCCTGACGATAGCCCCAGACGCCGTCCCGCACGGACAGCAGCTTGGGTTCCGCAGTACTCAATGGTCCAATCCTTCCAGCAACACCCTCAGGTTGTATTCCTGCAATTCCCGCCAGGTTTCCACTCCCGGAACGGCGCCCACCATGTTGCCGATCATCACCGCCTGGGCATCCACCCGCTTGGCGAATTTCTCAGGCAGCTTGGCCGGCTGCGCCTGGTTGTAGATGACCAGGCACACGCCGCGCTCCCGGGACTCCTTGGCCAGCCGCGCCAGATGCCGCGCCGTGGGCTCGATACCCGGCTTGGGCTCCAGGGTGCCGATGACCTCGAATCCGTAGAATCGCGCCAGGTAGCTGATGTCCGCATGGTAGCTGATGACCGTGTGGCCCCGTAGCCGCCGGCCGCGCTCCCGCAGAGACGCCTCCATGGCCTCCAGTTCCGCCAGGTAGGCGTCCAGGTTGGCCTGGTACAGATCTTCGCCCGCCGGATCGAACTCCATCAACGCGTAGGCGATGTTCTCGGCCATGACCCGCCCGTTCTGGGGCCCGATGTTGATGTGCGGGTTGCCCTCGGCGTGCTGCTCGCCCTCGGCGCGGCTGATGACCTCAGGCACGTCCTCCAGCTCCACCCCTTCGAACACCTCGATCCAGCCCTCGCGATCTTCCATGATGCGGGCGTTGCGGGCCTCGGCCGCCAAGGCGGGCAGCCAGGCGTGTTCCGCATCCAGGCCCAGGGTCAACAGCAGGTCGGCCTTATGCAGCTTGGGGATGAAGCTGGGCCGCGCCGGCACGCCGTGCAGGTCTTCGCGGCCGCTGGCCAGCACCGTCAGCTCGATACGGTCACCGCCGATGCGCTTGGCCATCACCCCCAGATCGGGGATGGCGGCCACCACGTTCACTTCCGTGGCCCACGCCGCGCCGGCGGCCGGGAGCATCAGCAAAAAAGTCAGAATCTTGAGGGTCTTCATCGTTGCCTCCCGTGGGTGTGGTATCCGATGACGCCGTCGAACTGCAGGATGATCTGGTCCACCGAGTCGGCGAAATCGCCCCGATCATCACGCACGTACTCCAGCCGCACCTTCTGGTAGTGGCTCACGTTCCAGGTCAGGAAAGCGCCCAGGCGGGTGCGGGTGTTCTCGGCCCCGGCGGCCAGAGCGAAGGCCTCATACGTGGCGCCGAAATCCCAGGTCCGGTTCAGGCGATAGCGCGCCCAGGTGAAGAATCCGTCCCGCACCAGGGTGCGCTGGACGTAGTTGCCGCCGGCCAGCACCTCGTACTGCTGACGGTTGCTCAGGTACTCCACACCGAAATCCGCGCCACGGTACAGGTTGGCTTCCACAGGGTTCCAGAAAACCGCCATGTCCACCCCGCCGGTCGTCTTGGAGTAGTCCGTGCCCGGGTAGCGCCGGCTGGTCTTATGGGTGTCCTGGTGCAGCACGCTGGCCCCCAGGTCCACGCTCCAGTTCAGGCCCAATTCCAGACTGGTCTGGACGCGCCCCAGGTAGGCCAGATCCGCCGGACCCAAATTGCCGGCGGGCGAGACGGGGCCGTCCTTGTCCTCCAGCAGGGAACGATAGTAGTTCTCCAATTCCTCGTTGTCGGGGCAGTGCAGCCGGTCGCCGTGATAATGGCAACCGGGCGGCGGGTTGTCCGGTCCGTAGGCGCCGTGGCCGTCCGCCGGATCCGTGTCATGGGTGTGGCCCTGGATGCCGTTGAAAACGCCGCCGTAGAACTCCACATAATGATCCGTGGGCGCCAGCCAGCTCAGTTCCAGACCGGTGGGCATGAAGTGCCCGCCCAGGTATTCGCGCAGGATGCGCGGCTCGCTCACGAAGGGCAGGCTGTGGCTGTGGAATTGGCTCCACCGCCCGAAGCTGGCCAGGAACTGCCCGCCCCGCGCCTTCAGCGCCCAGGGCAGGCTGTGGGCCGTGAAGTACAGCTCGTGAATCTCCGCGCCTTCGCTGAAGAACATGCCGTTGAAATCGATCCGCGTGTACGGATCCACCTCCGCGCCGATGCTCAGTTCCGCGGTGCCCAGCGCGAAGCCCCGCGTCTTCCACTCCGCAGTGCCGTGGTCATGGGCCTGGGCGTTGTGCAGGTCCCATTTCAGATCGTAGACGAACCCGATGTCCGGGTTCTGCCAGGCCCCCAGGCCACCGCCCGAGTTCCGGGCCATGGCCCCGCCCGCCACCAGCAACAGCAGAAGCGGGAACATGGCCGTCTTGATGATACGCATGATGCGGCCTCCTCGGAACGACCTAGTAGTCGCGGATGATAGCCATGGCCGGATCCGGACTGGTGACGAAGATCCAGTCGCTGCCGGCGTGAATGGTGAAGCCTTCCTCTTCTTCCCAGAGGCCCTCGTGGTGATGGCGGCAGTGGATGGCTCCGTCGTGCGGGTCCAGCAGCCAGATGCGCCGGCCCCCGTGGTCGGTGGCGCAGGGCATGGCCGCCTCGGCGGTGTTCAGGCTCTGGTAGCTTCCCGCGGCCAGATCCACCACGTAGGCCCGGGCCTGCTCCAGGTCCGTCAGCACGGCCGTGGAGCCGTCGGCCGACACGCTGATCCGCCCACCGCCCCGATTCCAGGCCAGGGCGGCCCCGGCCATGGGCAGGTCCTGTAGCTCCCGGGTGGCCATGTCCAGAATCCACACACCGGCGGCGTGCCCCTCGCCCAGCCGCACGGGTGCCAGGACGCGCTCCGAGTCGTGCCCCTGGAACAGGAAATTCACACGGCCGGCGCCGGGGTAGGCGATGGTCCCCAGGCAGGTCGCCTCTTCCAGGCCGACAATATCGATGCCATGCAGGCACGGCAGGAAAACCCGCCCGGTTTCATGGTGGAAGGCCTCCCCGTGGACCAGGGTGTCGATGGCCACCTCGGCCAGGATCGTGTCGGCCTGGATGTCGATCAGCCGCGCCCACTTCTCGTGCATGTGGGTGGCCAGCAGCACCCCGTTCGGTGTCGACGAGGGTGAAGGTCTGGTCCCCGTCGTTGGCGAAGCAGACGGTCTGGCCGTGGGCATCGGCCGACAGGTGAGTGTTGCCCCCACCCGTGGCGATGCGGCCCCGGTCCCGCGGCAACTCCATGTGGGCATGATCGCCATGGGATACGAAGCCGGCGCTGAAGGCGAAGGCCGTGCCGCCGGAGCCCATGTACACACCGGGCTCGCCTGGCGGCCCGCCGATGAGCTCACGGATCACGGGATGGGGCTGCGCGAAGAAGGTGGCGCGCAAGGTGCCGTCGTTGGCGTCATAGACGCGCAAGCTGTCCTCATCGGCATCGAAGGCCCACAGCCAGGCGAAAACATCTTCCTCGGCACCCTGGTCGGCGGGGCCCAGGATCACATCCTCGTCGGCACCGCAACCCCCAACCCACAAGGCCAAAACCAACGCAACCGAAACCAACACAACCGAAACCGAAAAAGCCGGCCAATCGCCCGAAAGGCGAATCCTGCTCTGATTCATGATTGCTCCCGTTTGTAGACTGAATTCCATGCGGACAGACGAGCGTCGGCCCCTGTCCATTGCCTTGGCAGTTCAGAAATTCAACAAACGGGAGGAGCGCGGGAAGTCCGCCCCAGGAAGAGCAAACGGGAAACGGGCAGAATGGGGACGACGGCCACGAACCCCGCAGCCATGCCGGCCAGGGTGGGCACACCGTAAAGCACCGTCAGGATAATGAAGGTGGCCGCCGCCAGGCACCAGAAGCAGGTCTGGGCACCGTGCCGCGGCCCGTGCTGATGGTCGTGCCCGTGCGGCACATGCCAGACGGAACCCACCGCCAGCAACAGATAACCGGCGACCAACAGCATGGTCAGAATAATTTTCAGGGCATTGCGGTTCACGGATCTTCCCCGAACAGATAAAGCTCTCCGTACTCATAAAATCCGCCGGCCCCGCTGTCAAGGCGCGCCCCCATATTCGCGCGCACCATGTTCGCGCGCCCCATATTCGCGCCCGGAAAACCGCTCGCCGGATCAGAAGGACCAGAACAAAGGCACCAGCAAGGGCGCTCCGACCCACACCACCACATTGAGCACCATGCCCAGCCGCACGAAATCCATGAAACGGTACCCGCCGGGACCATACACCAGCAAATTGGTCTGGTAACCGATGGGCGAGGCGAAACAGGCCGACGCCCCAAAGCAGATGCCCACGATGAACGGCCGCGGATCCACATCCATCGCCGTGGCCGCGGCCAGTCCGATGGGCACCAGCAGCACCGCCGTGGAGTTGTTCGAAAGCACGTGCGAGAGCAGGCTGGTCAGAATGATCAGCGCCGCCAGCACCCCGCGCGGCCCCAATCCCTGGAAAAGCGACAAGAACCCGCTGGCGTACAGATCCGCCGCCCCGCTGGCCGTCAATGCCGCCCCCAGGGCAATGGTCCCGATAATCAGCATCAGCACCGGCACATCCACCGCCTCGTAGGCCTCGTGCAGCTGCAGACAGCCGGATATCACCATGAGGAAAGCCCCCGCCAACGCCGCCGTCAGGATGTTGGCAACTCCCAGCGCCGCCACCCCCACCATGGCCAGAAAGATGGCCAAGGCCATGGGCGCCCGACGGCTGTTGGCCGGACTGGGCACGTTGTCCTCGACAATGATCAGCTCGCTGTCATCGCGCAGCCACTGCAGGCTGCCGGGGCCGCACTGCACCAGCAGGATGTCACCGGTCTTCAGGCGCAACCGCCCCATGTCCTGGGCATGGAAATGGTGGCGTCGCCGCTGGGCGCCGATGACCACCACGTCATCCGCCGCCCCCAGCACCGTGTCCTTGACCCGCCGACCCAGCATGTGGCTGTCCGGCGGCACGATGGCCTCCACGATGGCCGTATTCGGGTCATACGGGTTAGCCATGCTGCGTCCGGCCACCAGCGGCAGTTGGGCGTCCTCGCTGTGAATGATGGAAACCAGATCCGCCGCCGTGGCGCTCAGCAGAATCGCGTCGCCGCCGATGAGCTCGCAGTAGTCGGTCTCCGGGAAGCACACGCGATCCCCTTGCACCACCTCGTGCACCACCACTTCGGGGTAGGCCTTCTTCAGGGCGGAGATGGCCTCGCGTCCCAAGAGCGGGCTGCCCTCCGGAATGGTCAACTCCGCGATGTACTTGTGTTTGGCGCCTTTATCCTGCCGCAGGATGGGCGTGCGCGTGCGCGGCAGCAGCCCATCTGAAAGCAGGAAAAGCAGGATCACGCCCACCACCGCCAGCGGCAGCCCCACCTTGGCCAACTCGAACATACCCAGCGGCTCCATCCCCCCGGCCGCGGCCTGATCGCTGACGATGATGTTGGTGCTGGTCCCGATCAGCGTGGTGGTGCCCGCCAGGATGGAGGCGAAACTCAACGGCATCAGGAAACGCGCCGGCGACAGGGAGAAGTGCCCGGCCAAGGCGATGATCACCGTCAGCATCATCACCACCACGGGGGTGTTGTTGATGAAGGCCGACAGCAGCCCCACCAGCAGCAGGCTGTACAGCAGGATGAGCTTAGGCTTTCCTTTGGTCAGGTTGGTCAGCAGGGTGGTCAGGAAGGTGAGCGCGCCGGTGCGCACCAGCCCCCGCGTGACGATGAACAGCCCACCCACCGTCAGAGGTGCCGGGTTCGCGAAGCCCGCCACCGCGTCGCGCGGCGTCAACAGGCCGGTGACCATGAGGGCCACCATGATACCCAGGGCCGTCAGATCCAGCGACAGCTTCTCGCTGATGAACAGAACCAGGGCCACCAAAAGAATCACGGTGACGATGATGATCTCAGGGGTCATGCAGGCCTCGCTCCACGGGGTCGGATTCTGGTCGAAGGGTCCCCAGAAAAATAGCACAACCTCTGGGATTCGGCCCAGCCCCGATTCCGGCACACGGCTTGCGACAGCGATTTGGAGACACGGGTGTATCCACGCCCCAGGCGCGACCATCGTCCAGAAATCGTCCAGGATCCAAGGGAGTCGATCATGGCTGTTCCAAGAGAGAATTCACTGCAAAGCCACATGCTGGCCATAAAAAACGACGAAAGGGTCTTCGAGAACGCCTTCCAGGCCATCAGCCGCATGATCCTGGACAGCGAGATCGAGAAGGTGGTGGTCAACGGCAAAACCACGTACGATTTCAAGATCTTCCGGCAAGGGAAAAAACACATTGTCGGCATGTACGACGAAATCAACAGCTTCGTGGCTTTCGTCAAGGATGCCGCCGAGGGTGGGTCTTCCGCCGAGATGGCCTACGTCCTGGTGGGCGAGCCCGGCAACGGCAAGACCTATTTCGTGGAATACGTCAGCCGCCTGTACCGCCAGTTCCTGAGCATCCCGCGCAACCGTAAATACACGTTCAAGTTCAAGAACCTGGATAAAATCGGATCATACGGCAAGATTACGACCATCGAAAGCCAGACCTACGAGGACCCCGTGGTCCTGGCCATGAACCTGCACGAGGGCGAGGCGGAAAGCCGCAAGCACTTCGCAAGCAAGTTCGGCCTGAGCGACGAACAGATCGCCGCCTGCTACCACAACCACCGTCCCCTGGGGGCCTGCACCAGCTTCATCTGGAACGACATCCGCCGGCACTGCGACGGCAAGATCAGCGACATGCTGGAGTTCGTGGACATCGTGCCGGTGCCCCTGACCGAGAGCCTGGGCACCATCACCGGCAAGTACCCCGCGCGCGACAAGATCACCAGCAGCGCCGTGGACCTGCTGGGCGAAGAGTCCATCCAGCGCCTGCTGCACATCACCGACACCAACAATCCGTATCGTTTCGATCTGCGCCGCGGCGCCCTGGCCCGCGTGGCCGGCGGCGGCATCCACTTCTCGGACGAGATGTTCAAGAACAAGAAGGACCTGGTGCAGGTTTACCTGGGCGTCATCCAGAACCGCACCATCGAGATGGACGGCTTCAAGTGGCCCATCGACACGATGATCATCGCCACCAGCAACAACAGCGAATTCAACCGCTTCCTGGCCGAGAAGGAAGAGGCGCCCATCATCGACCGCTGCCGCATCAGCTACATCTCCCACAACACCAACTACCGGCGGCAGGAGGAACTGACGGCCTACGCCATCGGCTCGGAAACCAAGACCACCCTCTCGCGCGACAAGCTGCACCAGGATCCCAACCTGAATTACGCCGCCAGCGTGTCCGTCATCCTGACACGCCTGCCCCACAGCGAGAAGCTGACGCCCATCGAGACCATGAAGCTGGCCGCCGGCGAGGTGGCGGGCGAAAAGAGCATCAAGGCCCTGGCCGAGGTCATCGACACCCTGAGCCAGGACACGGACATCACCAACCGCTTCGGGCAGAAGGGCCTGGGCCAGCGGAACCTGGGCCGTGCCATCCAGTTGCTGGGCGAAAGCAGCGAGACCAACGAGGGTTGCTGCATGTTCGCCTACGACGTGTTCGGCACCATCGAGCGCGTCATCCTGGACTACGTGAACGACGGCAACGACCGCGCCAAGTACCTGGAAGACCTGAAAACCGCGCGCGGCCTGTATCGCGAGCGCATCATGACCGAGATGTTCAACGCCTACATGGACGAGCCCCAGGCCATCCGCAAGGATGTCATGAACTATGTGAACATGATCATCGGCATCGACGCGGAGCACCTGGGTCCGGACAAGATGTGGAAGTACAAGGATCCTCAGACCGGCGAGTTGAAGGCCCTGAAGGTGGACGAACGCTTCATCAAGAGCATCGAAGAGCGCCTGCAGTTGAAGACGGACGAGCAGCGCGAAACCTTCCGCACCTCCATCCGCAAGATCTACGGTCAGAAGATCGGGCTGGATCCGAACTATGACTTCATGGACAACCTGGAGCTGGTCAAGGCCGTCACCGACGTGCGGCTCAAGAGCGACATCGCCGGAGCGGGCAGCCTGATCGGCGCCCTGGCCAACCGCACCAACGAAGAGAACCAGAAGCTGTACGACCGGATGATCGACACCATGCTCAACAAGCTGGGGTATTGCCGGACCTGCGCTCAG
>PDWI01008870.1_pt1 | contig 11713 bp, 9 predicted proteins | sample 1430891 | NCBI WGS metagenome assembly PDWI01 (sample SAMN01162508, study PRJNA174530) | Oral metagenome, whole genome shotgun sequencing project. | biome: Marine environment; feature: Marine mammal; material: Swab sample of the gingival sulcus; isolation source: swab sample of gingival sulcus...
ATTGCGGTGTACCGAAAAATCCACTTGTTCTCTTACCAATGTCGAGAACCCGAAATCCTAACTCCTGGTTCCCATGTGACTGTAGCAGACACGGAGTTGGGGAAAATCGGCTTAGCCACCTGCTATGATCTTCGGTTTCCGGAGTTGTTTCGAAAGATGACTCTGACGCATGGTGCCGAATATTTGTTAGTTACATCGGCCTGGCCGCTGGTTCGTCTTGATGCATGGAATTTGCTGACCCGCACGCGGGCTTTGGAAAACACCTGTTGTCTGATCTCATGCAATGCAGCGGGAACGAATGAGGAGATTGTCCTTGGCGGACACAGCCAGATCATTGATCCCTTAGGGAACCAGCTTGCCGGCAGCGGCCAGGCACCTTGCATTGTCAGGGGCGAATTTCCCCGGGACAGGATTGCGAACATCCGAAAAGATTTTCCAGTACTCAAAGACGTTAGACTATAGGACCTGTTCTGAACGCTGAAAACGGCACATATTTTTAAGTTCGATACCTCGCAGATTGCAGTATTTACTAACTGTTTTTCACGAAAAAACAAAACTGTTTTAATTTATTGATCATTGCCTTTAACGCATGGGGCGGCCGGTCGTTTAACAAGACGAACCCGTGTAGCATATCATGAAAGGCAAACAATGTTGTACCGGTTGTTTCGATAGCGGTCACGGGCCGTCCTGGGTCTATCAACATCCAGGCACAGCCCATAACGAAAATTTAAAAATTTGAGTGAATTCCACAGACTTTCTTATCAAAATGGTCATGGGTTGACCTGGTCTTTCACCAAGGTTTGTGTACGACAAATCATGAACAAAGTGAATTGGTTATTTTCCGTCAAACTGTAGGGCAGATTGCCGGGAAGAGTAGTGACGTGACCAGAAAGGCAGAGCAGCTGGAGAAGCTGTCTTCCGGACTCAAGGACATTGTCAATTCCTTCAAAATATGACCCGTATATTCTTTAATGTTTTCGTTTCTCACATCTCCCTTTTGATGGGTATTGGTCTTAACTGCAGCCCCCATCGTCATTTGGAACCGATAATTGGCTTTTTCATATCAACTCTTCTGGCACGATATTATACTTTTTTATCTTGTAATGGATGGCTCGGCGGCTGATGCCAAGAAGATCTGCGGCGTGGGTCCGAACCCCGCCGCTTTGCTGTAGCGCCTTGATGATGGCATTTTTTTCATTTGCTTCCAGGGACATATCGGCAGATTCCTTTTGAAAAGGTGCGCCGTGGGAAGAGATGTCTGTTAAATGGAAATCCTCCGGCCGCAATATGCCTGATCTGCATAGCACCAGGCTGCCTTCCAGTGCATTTTTCAGCTCTCGAATATTACCCGGCCAAGAATAACGGCAGAGCCAGTTCATGGTTTCTTCCGGAATTTCAATGGTGTCAGGCGCGTTGTGCAGAAACTGCTTCATACAGAGTCGAACGAGATCGGGAATATCCTCCTTACGTTCCCGTAAGGGAGGGATGTTAAGGGTTACCACTCTCAGGCGGTAATAGAGATCTTCTCGGAACCTGCCAGCATGAATCTCTTCTGTAATGTTCGCATTGGTGGCGGCAATTACCCGACAGTCCACGGGGATCTCCTTGACTTCTCCCACCCGGCGGATGGTCCGTTCTTCGAGAAAGCGCAGCATCCGCATCTGCATCTCAGCGGAGATATTACCAATCTCATCCAGAAACAGGGTGCCTTTATCTGCTGCCTCTGTCAGCCCTTTCTTTTCCTTTACTGCATGGGTGAAAGCGCCTTTTGCATGTCCAAACAGTTCACTTTCCAGCAGGGTGTCTGGCGTAGCACCACAATCCACAACCACAAAGGGGTTCTCTTTTCGTCGGCTTAACTTATGGATTTGTTGAGCCAGCACTCCTTTTCCCACACCGCTTTCACCGAGAATAAGGGCGGTTACATCACTTTCTGCAACTTTCTGTACCATTTCATACAGCGCTTTCATTGCGCGGTTTTTTCCCTGATACAGGTCTGTTTTTTCGAAAGATAGGTCTTCTTTTTGTGTAGAATTGAAGATGGAATTAACTTTTTCTATCAGCGCTTTTCCCTGAAATGGTTTGGTCAGATATTCCACAGCACCAGACTTTACAGCCTTTACCGCATCAGGGATATTGCCGTAGGCAGTGAGCAGTATTACGGGCACGGCCGGCCTCAGGGCGCGTGCCTTGGAGAGGAGCTGAAAGCCACTCATCTCCGGCATTTTGATATCAGATACGATCATATCTATGGTCTGTTTCTGTGTCAGTTCAAGGGCGTTATGAGCGCTTTTAGTTTTGATTACTTTGTAGCCTGCAGAGGAGAGGCGGGCTTCAAGTACCTCCAGGATATGGAGATCATCATCCACAACCAGGATGGTTTTAGATTCGTTCTGGAGATGGGAATCTCTTTTCGTTTCCATTAAAATTCCATCCCTTTCTTTAATAGTAGATAGGCGTATCTTACCTCTGACTTTTCCACTTTATCTCTCCTGCGTATTTATATATGGAATGGCAAAAGAAAAACAGGCACCACCCTTTTTCGGGCTTGATACCTCTATTGTCCCTCTATGAGCTTCAACGATATGCTTTGCAATACTTAATCCCAATCCGGTTCCGTCTGTTTTTTCTCGGATGTTTTTACCCCGATAGTAGCGATTAAATATCAGAGATTTCTCCTCCGATAGGATTCCTGGTCCTGAGTCCACAATCTTGAAAAGCAGTGTATTTTCTTTATGGTTCAGCTCTACCTTGCATATTACGGTGGCATCTTTTGGAGAAAATTTAATGGCATTTTCCACGAGATTAAAAACAACCTGCCGTATATATTTCTTATCCGCACAGATATCGGGAATTTTTTTAGGTATCTGAACGTCGAGGCGAATGTTTTTCTCCCGTGCCATGGGATGGAAAGAATCAAGAATCCCTGTTATAAACGGGGTGACTGCCAGGGGTTGTTTGCTCAGATCAAGCACTACAGATTCCAGATAGGAGACCTGCATCATGCGGTTAAGCAGGTCACAGACCCTGCCGATCTCGGCATCAGCAATGTGGAGAAATTTTTTTTGCATCTGGTTGACATTCCCCATAATTCCTTCTCCTATAAGGCTGACGGATTCTCGGATTGACGTCAACGGTGTACGGATTTCATGACTGAGCATAGAAATAAAATCGGTACGCATCGCTTGTTCTTCTCTTAGGCGAAAGGACATCTCATTGTAAGCCATTGCCAGTTGACCAAATTCATCCTGAGAATTCACAGCAATGGGTTTGCCTGGACTTTCATGAGAAACGCTGCGAATCCCCTGAATAAGCTTACCTAATGGGCGGATCATGGAATAGGCCACAAAAAAGATTCCCGCCAACCCTACCAGTACCGCCAGGCCAAGGCCCAACATATTGGCCTGTACGGTCAGAACACCTTTGCGGTTAAGATCCCGGTTGGCCAGTTCAATCGCCTTCTCGTTTTCGGTTCTGGCTTGTGTAACATAGTTGCGCCAGCTATCTAACTCCTCTTCGCGTATCCACAAACCATTGGCAATCTTCGTGTTGGATTTGGTTGTTGTCTTTGTAGAAGATGCCATGGCCGTTTCAATCATTTGGCACCGTTCCGCCATCTCTTTCCAGTGGGAAGAGATAAGAACATTTTCTGACTGGAGAACCATTATCTCTGCAAGCCCATCTTGCAACTGATCAAACGCATCAATGAATTGGCGACGGTACTGATCGTTCTTAAGCAATAAAAACTTTTTTTCATTCGCCTCTATTGCCAGGAGATTTTCAAACATCTGCCGGGTAATCTGGGAAATTTTATCGTATTTTTCAGTGATGGTCTCAGAAATACGCATCATATGGTTAACATTGAAATACAGGACTAAAACGGTCCCAAAGTAGATTAGGAAAAAGCTAAAAAACCAAATGATAAATTTTGTGGTTATACTCTTCTTCAGCTTCATATCTAATGTTTCCATTCTCTGTCTAATCTTGTAATCATATCAGCTTAATAAAATAGCAGAAAAGCGCCGGATCATCATATTCCATGCTGTAAACTTAAAATAATCAACATCTCCAGAATTCGTTGTAATTTTATAAGAAAGTCTGTGTAATTCACTCAGATCTTTCAACTTTCGTTGTGGGCTGTGCCTGGTGTTGATAGACCCAGGACGGCTCGTGGCCGTTATATCCAATCTATTTGGATACGTCAATTTGAGACCGTTTTTTCCAGCCATCCAAAAGCCGTTGATAATGGGCAAAGGCTGCATCTTCTCGATGATGTGTGCCAACGTGAAAAAACAACTTCTACTGTCTATCATTATGTTTTTCTCTTCCTTCTCCCAAGCTGCGCAAAATTTAGTTTGCACTGCGCAATATTCGTACATGTCATGCCCTCTCATTAATGAAATATATTTTATATCATTGATAATATTGAATTATTTTATTTGGCACAAAGCTTGCTCAAGAAATATGGCATCGATGCTCCAATGGGGAGATCGGTACAAAAACAGAAAAATCAAAAGGAGAGTTTGAAATGAAAAGTTTAAAATGTTGGATGCTAACCATGGCCGTATTGCTAAGTCTTGCAGTGTTCCCATTGATGTCCACGGCTCAAGATAAGGAGCCTGTAAATGCGGATGAAGCTGTCAGCGCTTTAGCGGAGCAAGTTATCGATGCGGACAAAACAGAAGCTGTAACCGTTATCGGTGTTATCAACAAGGATAAGGATCAATTGATACTGAACGCGGATAACGAGAGCTATCGGCTGGATTCTAAGGTTGATGAAACCGTAATCGGTCAGAAAGTAATTGTCACAGGGGTTGTGGCAGATGATAATGGTGTAAAAACGTTTAAACCTCAGAGCATAGAAGTTGCTGAATAATGTAATCTGCCCTGGTCCCACACCTCCGCAGTGGGATTAGGACAGAAAAAAGGCAGCAGAGCATAACTCCTTCCTGCTCTGCTGCCTTCATTGATGTGCACCGATGATGAATTGAAGACTTGAGGCCCATCAATGTAAAACATATCACAAGAAATGGCGGAATCCACAATCCCGATAATCGTTCACATATTATCATATTAGAGTATGGGTTGCGGGGAATGTGGGATAAAGACGATCCTGCGTTTTTGCCATAATGCTGCAACCGCTTTTTTTCGTTAGTTTTCTATTTTAGAACAAAAACACCTACCGTATATTTCCGTTACAAATTCGACATAAAGAAATCTTCTGGTCTTTTTCGGTGAAAGTGCCCATGAAAAAGATTCTGAAACGGTGATAGAACACCATGTGGGACGATGTGATGGATAGCGTTATCGCTATCGTGACAGCATGCGCATGTCTGCAGAGAAGAAAATATACTGGCGGAGGCACATAGGAATCGAACCTACCCGCGAGGGTTCTAGCCCCGCACACCGGATTTGAAGTCCGGGCCAGTCACCAGTACTGGGCGTACCTCCGAAAAGAACAACAAAAAAGAGTCTCAGTATACCTAAAGATCCCTTTTTGTCAATGGATTTCAAATGGTTTTTTATTCCTATCTTGACAGGTGTAGACGTCCGTAGGATAAGTTTTCCATGGAAAAGATATGGATCATTGGTGCCGGTCAATTCGGTCTTCGTGCTGCCAAATGGCTGATGAAACAGCGGCGATCTGTTGAGATCTTAATGGTGGATTTGGACGCTGCATTTCTGGCAGAAGCAGAACAACTAGGGTGTCGTATTGAAATGAGGGATGGGGTTAAATTCCTCTTTGATAATTTGAACGTGGAACACAGTCCTGATTGGGTGATACCAGCGGTGCCAGTGCATTTGGCTTCGGAATGGTGCCGATTGCATATCGGTGAGGCGTTCATGCGGTCCATGGAACTGCCGGCGAAGATAAAAGAGGGATTGCCGAATGCGATGGATGGGCCTTCGGGTGATATCTATGTGAGCCATGCGGATTTTATCTGTCCGCCCAACTGCAATGAGCCGGATGAAAGATGCACCCAAACTGGACGGCCACGTAAACCGGATATGTTTGAGTTGTTGGCCCAGATCCGTTTTCAAGACATCAAACCTTTTGTCATTCAAAGCGAGCAGCTAGGGCCTGGTGTGGGGGGATATCGCCCAAACGCATTGTTCGAGTTAAAAAAACAGCTTGAAGTTTACCGCGGCCCCTGCTTTACGGCAACAGCCTGCCGGTGCCATGGTGTGATCAGTGGCAGTCTTAGACGATAGCAGCCAAAGGGAGACCTGGGCTTTCATTGGGGGCATGTTTAAGCGATCCAAAATAGGCGTGGTATTACCCGGTGAAGTTTAGTATATAAAGTGATTTAATCCGTTTTCGGTAATATGCGCACACACAAAGGAAATATTTATGATAAATGAAAAAAGGCTAGCTGATCGGTTCACCATGCTGGCCGAAATTGACTCCGAATCGCGCAGCGAAGCAGGCGTTGCCGGTGTCCTTGAAAAAATTTTAAAAGAGATGGGGGCTGACGTCTGCTTTGATGATGCCGCTGAAAAAGTGGGCGGCAACTGTGGCAACCTGGTGGCCAAGTTCGCCGGCAATGTGGATGTTGCACCCATTTTCCTTTCCGGTCACATGGATACAGTGGTACCTGGCAAAGGGGTCAAGGTTCAGTTTGAGGATGGGGTGTTTAGAAGTGATGGCACCACCATCTTGGGCGCTGATGATAAATCGGCCTTAGCCATCATCCTTGAAGTGATGGATGTGATTCAAGAGAACAATCTGGCTTGCCCGCCCGTGGAACTGGTGTTCACCGTATGCGAAGAGATTGGGCTGGTCGGTGCAAAACATTTTGACCTGTCTTTGATGGCGTCCAAATTCGGATATATCTTGGACTCTACAGATACCGAAGGTATTGTGGTTCGAGCACCGGCGGCCAATAATATTACTGCTAAAATTTACGGTAAGGCCGCCCATGCCGGGGCTGCGCCAGAAAATGGAATTTCCGCCATTTTTGCGGCGTCTAAAGCCATTGCAAACATGACGCTTGGACGCATTGATGAGGTAACCACCTGTAACCTGGGTCTGATTTCAGGAGGAATGGCCACCAATATTGTGCCGGAGTATGTGGAAGTCCTTGGTGAGGCCCGGTCCCATAATATGGAACAGCTAGAAGCCGTTACTCAGGGGATTGTCTCTACCTTTGAGGAGACCATTGCAGGTATGCGTGAAGATGGACAGGACCTGCCCCGGGTAGAGGTGATAGTGGAACAAGATTTTCCCAACACACATATTCCCGAAGATCATATGGCCATTGTGCTGGCCCGTAACGCCTCTGAAAACCTGGGCCGTCCTTTGGAGAGCAAAACCATTGGCGGCGGTGCCGATGCCAATATTTTTTTTGGAAAGGGGATTGTGGCCGGCGTTTTGGGGACAGGCATGACAGATATCCACACCTTAAAAGAGTCCATCAAACTCGAAGATATGGTCAATTGTACCCAATTGATACTTGAGATTCTTAGACTCCATGCCACAGGCGCGGTCCAGGGATGATCCTTTACTTGGATATGGTGTCTGGTATTTCCGGAGATATGTCGTTGGGAGCACTGGTGGATTTAGGGGTACCCCTGAACTGGCTCAGTGAAAGACTTTCTGCCATTTTTGATGGGTTTTCTTTGCGCACTGAGATTGTATTTCCTCATCATCTGAGGGCGGTGAGTGTCCATGTGGACGTCCTTCATGATACGGCCCATCGACAGTATTCCGATATCCGTTCCATGATCGAAAATGGGGACCTGCCGGACCGTGTAAAAACCAATGCCTTGACCGCCTTTCAAACCATTGCTGAAGCAGAGGCCCGTATCCACGGTAGGGATATCGACCAGGTCCATTTCCATGAAATTGGGGCCATTGATTCCCTGGTGGACATCATCGGTACCTTTCTGGGGCTGGAATACCTCGGCGTGAACCAGGTGGCGGCCTCAAAAATCCCCTTGGGTTCTGGGACCATTCAATGCGCCCATGGTCAAATCCCTGTGCCAGTGCCCGCCACCCTAGAAGTCCTTAAGGGATTGCCCGTAACCCAGTCCGATGCCAAGACCGAAATTGTGACCCCCACGGGGGCTGCCATTGTGGCGACGTTGGCAGAAACCTTTGGCCCCATGCCGGAGATGGAAATTTCTAAAATCGGCTATGGGGCGGGCAAACGAGATACCGGCATGGCGGTGCCCAATATCTTGCGCATGGCCCTTGGTAATCCCGTTGACAAGGGTAAGAGCGAAGGACATGTCCTTCGAGACAAGGTGATGGTGATCCACACCAATGTGGATGACATGACGCCTGAGATTCTGGGGAATGCCATGGACCGCCTTTTGGATGCGGGGGCCCTGGACGTCAGCTTTACCCCAGTGTTAATGAAGAAGAATCGGGCCGCCACCCAGTTGGAGGTGATCTGCCGGGAAGCGGACCTGCCCTCACTGGCTGAGATGATTCTTTCTGAAACCACGGCCATCGGCCTGAGATATAAAGCCTGGGACCGGATGGTGTTAAAGCGGTCCACCTTTATGGCAGATACCTCTCTGGGAACCATGCAGGTGAAGCGCATTGTTGATCCCAAAGGTCATGTGAAGATACAGCCCGAATACGAGGCGTGCCGAGTTAAATCAAAGGCGCATGATCTTCCCCTTCAGGTAGTGTATGACCTGGTGCGGCGTGAGGTTGATCCGGCAAATTCCATTGACAGGTGCGGGGCACAGCATATACAACCTCAACATCTGGATGGACCAAAGGATTCATCCACCTGTGAAAGAGAAGATGCGTGAAAAAATGATTTTGTTTCTGGCCACAGGCTTTGGTCTGGGGCGGATACCGGTGGCACCCGGCACCTTTGGGACGTTGTCAGGGATTCCTTTGATTTTTGTCATGGAGCGATTGGCGGACTTTCCAGGGATGCTGGCATTTTTCATGGTGGCCCTGATTCTGGCCGGGGTGTGGATTGCCCATGAGGCGGAGCTTATCTTAGACTGTAAAGACCCCGGTTGCATTGTCATTGACGAGATGGCAGGGTATTGCGTTGCCATGAGCCTTGTGCCGACAACCCCTTTGACCCTGGTGGCGGGGTTTGCAGCGTTTCGCTGTTTTGATATTTTAAAACCCTTACCGGTCCGCTGGTTTGAAAAGACATTTGCCGGCGGGGCTGGTGTCATGCTGGATGATATTATGGCGGGGGGCTTGGCGGCCCTGCTGCTGAAACTTATGGTGCTGGCTGGTATTCTTTGATAGTGGAATGCATTGAACAGTTACCCCTTGGGAGATAGAATGATGGTGGATAATAAAGATAAAGAAAAAGCGGTACAGACCGCCATGAGCCAGATCGAACGTCAGTTCGGCAAGGGCTCCATTATGAAGCTGGGCGGCAGGGAGATCGAATCGGTGCCAGTGATTCGGACCGGGTCTCTTGCCCTGGACAAAGCCTTGGGCGTGGGCGGCTTCCCCCGGGGCCGGGTCATTGAGATCTATGGTCCGGAATCTTCGGGCAAAACCACTTTGGCGCTGCACGCAGTGGCCCAGGCCCAGAAAACCGGCGGCATTGCAGCATTCATTGACGCCGAGCATGCCTTGGATGTGGCCTATGCCAAGCGGCTGGGCGTGGACTGCGACGAACTGTTGGTGTCCCAGCCCGATACCGGTGAGCAAGCCCTTGAAATTGCCGATATGCTGGTGAGATCCGGTGGTATCGACATCATGATTGTGGACTCTGTTGCCGCATTGGTCCCCCGGTCTGAAATTGAAGGTGAGATGGGGGATTCCCACATGGGACTTCAGGCCCGGTTGATGTCCCAGGCCTTAAGAAAACTCACCGCCACCATCGGCAAGACAAATACAACCATCATTTTTATCAACCAGATCCGTATGAAGATCGGCGTGGTGTATGGGAACCCAGAAACCACAACCGGCGGTAATGCCCTCAAGTTTTATGCGTCCATGCGCCTTGAAATCCGTAAGGCCGCTGCCATCAAAGAAGGTCAGGAGGTGATCGGCAACCGTACCCGAGTCAAGGTGGTGAAGAACAAACTGGCCCCTCCATTTAAAAATGTTGAATTTGATCTCATGTACGGGGAAGGGATTTCCAGAACCGGAGATTTGCTGGATATGGGCGTTGAGCTGGATGTGGTGGACAAGAGCGGTTCCTGGTATTCTTACAATGGGGAGCGCATTGGCCAAGGCCGTGAAAATGTAAAGGCATTTCTCCTGGACAATCCCGATATCTTTGATGCCATTGAACTTCAGGTGCGTCAGGAATTGGGGATTGCCGACCCTGAAGTCCAAAAAGACGCTGAAAATAGCGATTCATTTTAAAGTTAAAAAATAATGCAATCCCTTAGGTTCTTACATGATTTATTTTGGATGAACCTCGGTGAAAGATTCGGTCAGCCCATGGCCGTTATACGTGCAGGAACCCGGAGCGATTAATATGACAGGAAACGAAGCCAGGAAAATTTTCTTAGAGTATTTCAAAAAACACAACCATCGCCATGTCAGGTCTGCGTCACTGGTGCCCCAGGACGATCCCACCCTCTTGTTTGTCAATGCAGGGATGGTCCAGTTCAAGCGGGTATTCACCGGTGATGAAAAACGAGAGTATAACAGAGCGGTCACCGCCCAGAAATGTGTCAGGGCAGGGGGCAAGCACAACGACCTTGAAAATGTGGGGTACACTGCCCGTCACCACACCTTTTTTGAAATGTTAGGGAATTTTTCCTTTGGCGATTATTTCAAGGACCAGGCCATTGAATTCGGCTGGGACCTATTGACCAACGGCTATGGGTTTGACAAAGAAAAACTTTACGTCTCTGTGTATAAAGATGATGACGAAGCCTATGAGATCTGGCGGGATAAGATAGGGGTGCCCGAAGCCCGTATCTCACGTTTGGGGGAAGAAGACAATTTCTGGGCCATGGGCGATACCGGTCCTTGCGGCCCTTGTTCAGAGATTCACATCGACCGGGGTCCTGAATACGGCTGTGATGATCCGGCTTGTGCCGTGGGGTGTGAATGCGACCGCTGGCTGGAGTTATGGAACCTGGTATTCATGCAATTTGAGAGAAGTGAAGACGGGACCATGACCCCGCTGCCCAAGCCTTCCATTGATACGGGCATGGGCTTGGAGCGGATCATCTCTGTACTCCAGGATGTTCCCACCAACTTTGACACGGATCTGTTTACCCCCATCATGGAAAAGGTTGGTGAACTTGTGGGCAAACGGCGTGGCGAGTCCAAGGCGGTGGAAGTTGCGATGAAGGTCATTGCCGATCATTCCCGGGCTTCGGCCTTCCTCATTTGTGACGGTGTGCTCCCTTCTAATGAGGGCAGGGGATACGTGCTTCGCCGGATCATGCGTCGGGCCATCCGATACGGTCGTAGCATCGGTTTAGACAAACCTTTTCTCCATGAAACCGTCACCACGGTATTTGCCATCATGGATGAGGCCTATCCAGAGCTAAAGGAGTCTGCGGTATTTATTCTTAACGTGGTGAAAAATGAAGAAGAAAAATTCCTTGAGACCCTTGGCACCGGTATGAAGCTGCTGGAAGGGACCATTGACGAGATCCAAAAAAAGAATGAAACCGTGATTCCTGGCAGTGTTATCTTTAAGTTGTACGATACGTTTGGATTTCCTGTGGACATTATCCAGGACCATGTCAAAGAGATGGACATTGAATTGGACCTGGAAGGATTTGAAGCTGCCATGGCAAAACAAAAAGCCCG
>PDWI01030897.1_pt1 | contig 11712 bp, 8 predicted proteins | sample 1430891 | NCBI WGS metagenome assembly PDWI01 (sample SAMN01162508, study PRJNA174530) | Oral metagenome, whole genome shotgun sequencing project. | biome: Marine environment; feature: Marine mammal; material: Swab sample of the gingival sulcus; isolation source: swab sample of gingival sulcus...
GGTACCAGCCCACATCCTCGCGCAGCCGGCGGCCGTGGACCAGGACCTGGCCCCGGCTGGGCTCGATGAGCCCGGCCAGCATCTTGAACAGGGTGCTCTTGCCGGCCCCGTTGGCCCCCAGCAACCCCACCACGCCGCTGCCGATGTTCAGGGTGCAGTTGTTCACGGCGATGACCTCGCCAAACCACTTGCCCGCCCGGTCGGCGCTGATGCGCACCTGGTCGCGTCCCACACGCACCTCGTTCATGAGACCACCTCCACCGGGCGGATACGCCGCCGCAGCACCACGATCGCCGCGCCGGTCAGAACCAGCACCACCGCCAGACTGACGCCGCTGCTCACCCCCAGCCGCGGCTCCGCCCCGAAGAGCCAGGCCCCGGCGTTGTGGTAGTTGCCCAGGAAGTTGATGGCCTGCAGGCTGCTGTTGCCCAGACCCTTGGCAATCAGCTGCAGCGTCTCGGTGCCCATCACCAGAATGGTCCACCACACCATGACGAAGATGGAGCGCTTGCCCAGGCTGCTGAAGGCCAGCAGCACCAGGCTGATGCCCAGCCCCATCAGGGAGCAGAAGAGCAAGACCCGCAGCGGGATCAGCAACAGCAGCTCCACGCCGCCCGCCTCCGGAGCCACCAGATAGCTGAACAGGCACAGCGCCAGGGTGGGGAACAAGGTCACCAGGAAGTAATAGAAAATGATGATGGCGGCCTTCCCCCCCACGTAGCCGCGCAATCCCAGAGGGCGGCTGAAATACAGGGAAAGACCGTTATCCCGCCGGTCACGGGCGATCAGCCCGGCCCCCACGATGGCCAGCAGGATGAACACGGGAAAGCGCTGCCCCTCCAGAAAGGCCAGAAAGCCGGTGGCGTCGATGCTGGACCAATTGCCGGCCAGGACGTCCAGCAAATTGCCCGCGCGGATGGTCAGGTAAATCATGATGCCCTTGACCAGAGCCGGGACCCAGGAGGCGCTGATCAGGATCAGCAACCAGCGGCTTTTCAGCGGCTCGGTGATGCCCCGGCGGGCGATGACCCACCAGGCGGGATAGGCGCGTTCCCCGGAGGGCTGCCAGTGGGTGTATCCTCTTTCGTAAACAGGCATGGGATCAGGCCTCCACCATCTTGTAGAATTCATCGGCAAGAGAAACAGGACGCCGACGCACCCGGCGCAGGCTGTAGCCCGTGTCCGCGGCCACCTGCAGGATGGCGCGCACACCCGCGGCGGCGGGGAAGGGCGCTTCCGCATCGGTCGGGGCGGGATCGGTCAGTCGCCGCATGTCCAGGCGCACCAGCCACAGGCGCTGGTCCTCGGTGACCTCGGCGCCCAGGGCGGCCAGACCGGCCCGGAATTCCGCTTCCGGGCCAAAGCCCTCCACTTCGAAAACCTGCAGAGGATCCCGCCCCACCGCGGACACGGATTCCCGCGCCAGCAGCTGCCCGTCGCGCAGAACCAGGATTTCCTTGCAGACGGTTTCCACATCGGCCAGCAGATGGGTCGAGAGGATGACACCCAGCCCCTTGTTCCAGGCCAGGTCACGGATCAGCTCCAGGATGGCGACGCGCCCCCGCGGGTCCAGACCGCTGGTGGGCTCGTCCAGGAAAAGCCAGGCAGGATCGTGAACCAGGGCCTGGGCCAGCTTGAGACGCTGCTTCATGCCCTGGCTGTAGTCATCGCAGGAGCGGTAGCGCTCATCGGCCAGGCCCACGAAGTGCAGCACCTCGTGGGCGCGCTGCATGGCGTCACGGGCGGGCATGCCCGAAAGCTGCCCCAGATAGGCCACCAGGGCCACCCCGCTCATGCCGGGGATCAGGCCGCCCCGCTCCGGCATCCAGCCCAGACCGGCGCGCGCCAGACGGGCCTGGCGCGCCATGTCCAGCCCCAGAACCTCGACCTGACCTTTCCGCAGGGGCACCTGCCCCAGCAGGCAGCGCAGCAGTGTCGTCTTGCCCGATCCGTTGGGGCCCAGCAGGCCCACGGCGCCCTGCTGAAGCGTGAAATCCACGTTCTTGAGGACCGGATCCTTCAGGTAGGCGAAGGTCAGATTCGCCACCCGGATGTCGGTGTGCGTGCGGTTGACTTTGATAACTAACCCTTCCATTTTTCTCGGACATGCCGGTATGCTGAATATACAAGACGCAAACCGGTCACATTTGTTGCATCGGATTGTTCCAGCTTTGCCTCGAAATGGGAATATTTTTTCCCATACGTCGCCCGGTTGCTGGAGGGGCCCCTTCAGCCATCGGGATCACCCGAGCTCCTGGAGGATAGCATGCCCCGCGCCAGCGCTCCGTCCCGGCCCGGCACGTGGATCCAGACCGCCGAATCGGTCACGCCCGGCCACGCCGACAAAATCTGCGATCTCATCAGCGATTCCATTCTGGACGCCATCCTGGCGGCATGGTCATCGTCACCGGCCAGATCACCACCAAGTGCTACGTGGACATCACCCGGGTGGTGCGCGACACCATCGCCTCGGTGGGCTACAACGACCCGACCACCGGGTTCGACCACAACAGCTGCGCCGTCGTCGTCATGCTGGAGGAGCAGAGCGAAGACGTCAGCCTGGGCGTGGACCGCAAGGGCGCCGGCGACCAGGGCGTGTGCCTGGGCTACGCCACCACCGAAGGGAAAAGCCTGCCGGTGGATACCCACTACATGCCCGTGCCCGCCTTCCTGGCCAACCGTCTGGCCGCGAAGCTGACACAGGCGCAACGCGCCGGCAAGCTGAAGGATGTCTATCCCGACGGTAAGGTGCAAGTCTCCGTGCGCTACAAGGGCGACAAGCCGGTGGCCCTTTCCCATGTGATCGTTTCCGCCCACCACAAGCCGGACGTGGAGATGGCCAAGCTGCGGCGCGACATCAAGCGCCTGGTCATCAAGCCCGCCCTGGAGGACACCGGCCTGCTGGATAAGGAAACCCGGATCATGATCAACCCGGTGGGCAGCTTCGTCGAGGGCGGCCCCCGCGCCGACGCCGGTCTGACGGGCCGCAAGATCACCGTGGACTGCTACGGGCCCGCCTGCGGGCACGGTGGCAGCGCCTTCAGCGGCAAGGATCCCACGAAACCGGATCGCAGCGGCAGCTACGGGGCCCGCTGGGCGGCCAAGAACGTGGTGGCCGCGGGGCTGGCCGAGCGTTGCCAAGTGGAGGTGGCCTACGTCATCGGGCACAGCCGGCCTCTGAGCGTGACCGTGGACACCTACGGCACCGGCAAGCTGGCCGACGACAAGCTGGCCCGGCTGGTTGCCGACACCTTCGATCTTTCCCCCGCCGGTATCATCGAAGACCTGGACCTGCGGCGCCCTATCTACGCGCAGACCGCTGTCTTCGGACACTTCGGGCGGCCCCTGGAAGATTTCACCTGGGAGAACCTGGACAGGGTCGAGGCCTTGCAGGCCCATAAGCCGAAAGCGCGCGCCACCAAGAAGGGAGGCAAGTGATGGCCAGGCAGAACAGGAAAGAGCCCGGTTTCGCCACGCTCTGCATCCACGGCAAGAAGCACCACCCCCATCTTCCAGAGCAGCACCTTCGCCTTCGAGAACGCCGAGCACGGGGCCGCCGTCTTCCGCGGCGAGGACCCCAGCTACGTTTACACGCGGCTGGGCAACCCCACCCAGACGGCCCTGGAAACCGAACTGGCCTACATCGAGAAGGGCGAGGCCGCCCTGGTCCTGGCCAGCGGGATGGCCGCCGCCACCACTGCGGTGCTGACCTGCTGCCGCTGCGGGGACCACATCGTCTCCGGGGACACCCTTTACGGCGGCACCCACGAATTCTTCACCAAAACCCTGCCCAGGCTGGGCATTGACGTGACGGAAGTGCCCGCCCACGACCCGCAGAACTTTGCCGACGCCATCACCGACAAGACGAAACTCGTTTATCTGGAGTCGCCGGCCAACCCCACTCTGGTGCTGTCGGATATCGCGGCCGTGGCCAAGATCGCGCATCAGCGCGGCATCCCCGTGCTGGTGGACAACACATTCTGCACGCCGTACCTGCAGAACCCGCTGGAACTGGGGGCGGATATCGTCATGCACTCGGCCACCAAGTACATCGGCGGGCACGGAGATACGGTGGCCGGGGTGCTGGTGAGCTCGCAGGAGTGGATCATGGAAGCCCGCATGGAAACCCTGCGGGATGTGGGCGGCTGCATCAGCCCCTTCAACGCGTGGCTGCTGTTGCGCGGTCTGAAGACGCTGCCGGTGCGCATGGACCGCCACATGAGCAACGCCATGGAGGTGGCCCAGTTCCTCAGCTACCACCCCAAGGTGAAGGAAGTCATCTACCCCGGTCTGAAGACCCATCCCCAGCATGAACTGGCCTGCCGTCAGCAGCGCGGTTTCGGGGGCATGATCAGCTTCATGGTCGAGGGCGGACGGGAAGCCGGGCGCGTCGTCATGGACAACGTACGGCTGTGCACCCTGGCCGTCAGCCTGGGCGACGTGGACACCCTCATCGAGCACCCCGCCACCATGACCCACAGCACCTACAGCCCGGAGGAGTTGAAGAAGGTCGGCATCGATCCCGGTATGGTGCGGCTGAGCGTGGGGCTGGAGAACGTGGAAGACATCATCGAGGATCTGCGCGCGGCCCTGGCCTTGGTCTGATCAACCGGGGAGGAGAGGGCGCTATCTTGAACCGTAGACTGAACCTGGCGGCGATGGTGATCGCGGTTCCCTTCATGATCTGGGGAACGGCCATCATCTTCCTGCCGGGCATCACCGTCGACCGCTTGGGGCCCATGACCCTGGTCTTGAGCTTGCTTATCTGGGGGCTGGCCTTCCTGCTGACCCAGCGGCAGGAAGGCGGCCGTCGCCTGAACGAGGATCCCGGTCTGTTCATCAATCTGGTGGAAGCGGCCCCGGATGCCATCATCGTCCACCGCGACAACCGGGTCCTGTACGCCAACCAGCGCACACTGGATTTCTTCGGCGTCTCCAGCTACCAGCACTTTGCCGAGACCAGCCTGCTGGAGTTCATCCATCCCCACTACCACGAGATCATCATCGACCGGCAGCAGGAGGCCCTGCGGACCGGCCAATCCTCCGAGGCGTTGGAGGTCACCGTGATCATGCTGGATGGGACCCAGCGGGAAATATTCGCCAACACCATCGCCATCAACTTCAAGGGCCGGAAGGCTCTGCTCACTTTCTTCCGCGACATCACCGAACAGGCCGCCACCCGTCAGGAGTTGCTGGACAGCCGCGAGCGGCTGCAACTGGCCCTGGAGGCGGCCCGGGACGGTGTCTGGGACTGGGACCTGCGCTCCGGCCGCATGGTGTACAGCCAGGCCTGGGCCAACATGCTGGGTTACGATCTGCAGGAGTGGCAATCGGGCCAGAACGCCTGGCTCTCTCTCATCCACCCGGACGATCACGCCCGCAGCACCGCCCTGCTGGACGCCCATCTCAACGGTAACCTGCCCATCTACGAGACCGAGGTGCGGCTACGCCACAAGGCCGGCCACTACATCTGGGTCCTGGATCGGGGTCAGGTGGTGGACAGGGATGACGAGGGCCGCCCCCTGCGCATGACCGGGACCCAGCGGGACATCACCTCCCGCAAGGAGGCCGAACTGGCCCTGGAAATCCGCAACCGGATTGCCGAGGTCTTCCTCATCAGCGACGAAAAGACCGTCTATCACGAGCTGCTGGAAACGGTCATCAAGGGCTGCGACTGCCAGGTGGGCTTCTTCGCCACGGTCAAGGAGAACGGGAGCCTGAGGATCTTGGCCACGCAGCCGGAACGGGAACTTTATCCGCAGCCCGGCGCCAGCCACAAGATCGCGCCCTCGGAGGTGCCTCCCTTCCTGGCGGAGATCATCGCCGGCCAGCGCGGCGCCATCCTGGAACACCCCCACCACTTCACCCCCATCGGCCAGGAATTCCAAACCGCGCTGGTGGTCCCCGTCATCAGCCGCCATACCGTCATCGGGCTGTTCATGCTGGGCAACAAGCTGCAGGGGTTCTTCGCGTCGGATCGGGCCCTGGTCGAAAGTCTGGCCACCTACATGGCCCCCATCCTGCAAAGTCATCTGACCGGCGAGATGCGTGAGGCGCAGCTGCGGCAGGCCCAGAAGATGGAAGCCCTGGGTTCTCTGGCCGGCGGTATTTCCCACGACTTCAACAACATCCTGCAGGCCATCATGGGCTTCACCGCCCTGGCGCGGGAGGAGGTCCCCGCGGACAGCCTCATCGCCTCGGACTTGGAGCGGGTCCTGCGGGCCGCCCGCCGGGGCCAGGATCTGGTGCGACGCATCCTGCTTTTCAGCCGCCGGGAAGAACAGGAGCAGCATCCGGTGAAGATCCGCACCATCATGGAAGAAGCCCTGGAACTGCTCACGCCCTCCTTGCCCAGCACCATCGAGGTGCGGATCCGTCTCGGGCAAGACTGCGGGTACATCCTGGCGGATCCCGCCCAGATCCACCAGGTCATCATGAATCTGGCCACCAACGCCTACAACGCCATGGAGGCTGATGGCGGGGTCCTGGAAATCGGGCTGCGTCTGGTGGAAAGCGCGGATGTCGAGCTGGAAGACCCGTTTCTGGCCGATGGCCGCCAGTTGGTCATGATCTGGGTTTCGGACACCGGGCCGGGTATTCCCCCCGCGGAGGTGGAGCGGGTCTTCGAACCCTTCTACACCACCAAAGAGGTGGGTCAGGGAACGGGGTTGGGCCTTTCGGTGGTTCACGGCATCATCATGAACCACCGCGGCGAGGTGCAGATCGACAGCCAGGAGGGGCAAGGCACCAAGGTGACCATTTACCTGCCCCTGCACCAACCCCTCCCCGCCGACAAACCGGCTACCGTGCCGGTGGAAAATCCGGCGGTCGAGCGTCAAAATGTTCATATCCTGTTCGTCGATGACGAAGAGGATATCGCTTCCATCGGCAAGGCCATGCTGGAAAAGCCCGGCTACCGCGTGACCGCCCTGAGCGACAGCAGCCTGGCCCTGGACTTGGTGCGCCGCAACCCCCATGATTTCGACATGGTGATCACCGATCTGACCATGCCCAAGGTCACGGGTTTGCATATGGCGCAGGAGATCGGTATTCTGCGGAAGGATCTGCCGGTGGTGCTGATCACCGGCCTGGGAGACAACCAGGACCTCCTCCTGGAGTCCTACCCCAATATCAGCGCCGTGATCCCCAAGCCCTTCAGCTCGGCGGATCTCGGAGCCGCGGTGAACAGGGTCATACCCGAGTCCCCGGACGGAAGTGGTGATGACCGACCGGAGAATTCTGGTCATCGAAGATGACGCCAATGTGCGAGAAATGCCAAACCTCTGGACATGAAGAAATTCCTGCAAGCCGTTCGGGAATTTCTGGGCGGGCCCTGACGGCCCCGTCAGCAAAGGAAGAGATAACGTGGCCAAGATCCTGATCATTGAAGACGACGTGGAAGTCCGTGAGTATCTGGAGAGTGTCCTGTCTCGCGCGGGGTACCAGGTCCTGTCAGCCGCCAACGGCAAGGCCGGGGTAGAGGTCTTTGCCGCCAGCCCCGCGGATCTGGTCATCACGGATATCATCATGCCCGAAAAAGACGGTATCGAGACCATCATGGATCTGAGGCGACGCAACCCCAACCTGAAGGTCATCGCCATCAGCGGGGGCGGCCGGGCCGAACCGGAGAACTACCTGCACTCGGCCAAGCTGCTGGGCGCCAACAAGACCATGAAAAAGCCCTTCACCAACGAGGAGATGCTGCAGGCCATCCGCGACCTGCTGCCCTGACCCCCCGTCAGCGCGGGGCCACCCCCATCTCCAGGAGGAGCCGTTCGGCCCCTCCTATTTTCCAGGTCACCCACAAAACATAGCGGATATCCACCCCGATGGAGCGGCTGTAGCTCTGGTCCCAGGCGAAGTCGTTGATGGTGGCCTCCCAGGCCCGATCGAAATTCAGGCCCACCACCTGCCCCCGCGCGTTGAGCACAGGGCTGCCGCTGTTGCCGCCGGTGGTGTCGGTGCTGTAGAGCATATTCACCGGAACGCCCCCGATATCCTCCTGGGCGAACGGACCGAAATCCGCCGCGGCCACCAGCTCACGGAAACCCGCGGGCAGGACGAAGGGGGCCTCTCCCGTTTCCTTCTCCAGAAGGCCTTCCAGCCGGGTGAAGGGTTGCAGCCAGACGGCATCGCGCGGGCTGTAACCTTCGATGCGCCCATAGGTGAAGCGCAGGGTGCCGTTGGCGTCGGGCACGAAATTCTGGCCCAGATAATCCGGGCCACCAGATCCAGGAAGGGGTCCCCCTGCGACTCCAGCCATGCCGTGTCCCGGTCCAGGGCCTTCAGAAGGAAATCCTGATCCATGAGGCGGCTCTCGGCAAAGATCCGATCCAGGAACCGTTGGGCCTGGCGGCGTCCTTCCTCGCCAATCATACCCCGGAAAGGTTCCAGTTCCGCCACCTGGGGGATGTCTCCCGCCCGGCGCAGCAGTTCGGCCATGATCAGGGCATCGGCCTGCGGGTCGTTGTTCTCCGCCATGACCTTCAGTTCGTTGCGGGTGTGGTCCAGGTTGCGCTCCATGTAGGCCCACTCCCGCTCCGCTTCGGGCTTGGTCTTTTCCGTAATATTCCTGAAGTCCCGGCAGAACATTCCCGTAACGGGCCTGCAGCTGCGGGTCCGCGGCGATGAAGCGGGCCAGATCCGCCTCCTCGGCGCGCCGTTTCGCCACCAGATCCAGACGCTCGATACCATGCAGCTTGCCCCGGAAATTCTTGTAGGTGTTGTGCAGGCTCTTGACCCGGTCGGCCAGAGCCAGCTGACGGGCCCGATCCCCTTGGGCGCTGGCTTCCAGGTTCTGGATCAGCCAGCCGTACCAATCCACCACCGTGGGCATGAAAAAGGTGCTGAGGTTTTCCAGGTAGGCGGCTGAACGGTGCCGGTAGGTGCTGCCGGGATATCCGAAGATGAAGACGAAATCCCCCTCGGCCACCCCTTCGCCCGCCACTTCCAGAACCTGCCGCGGGCGGTAGGGAACGTTCTCGTCCGCGTATTCGGCGCTGCTGCCGTCGGGCGCCACATAGGCCCGCATGAAGCTGAAATCACCGGAGTGCCGGGGCCACATCCAGTTGTCTTCTTCGCCCCCGAAATTGCCGATGCTCTGGGGCGGCGCGTACACCAGCCGCACATCCTTCAGATAGGTGTAGGTGAACAGCACGTAGGTTTTGCCCTGGAACATCTCGCTGATCTCGCAGCGTTTGCCGGGGTGGGACTTTTCCTCGGCCAGGCTCAGCTCCTTGAGGCGCTTCTCGATGGCCTTGGTCCGCTCGATGGGCAGCATGTCTTCCCGGACCACGGCCAGCACCTGCTCCGAAACATCGCGGTAGCTTTCGGTGATGCGCACGGTGAAGCCCACGGCGGGGACCTCGTCCCGCAGGCTGGGGGCCACGAAACCGTCGGCCAGATAATCGTGCTCAGGGTCGCTGGCGTCCCGGATGGCCCGGAAGGCGCAATGATGATTGGTCAGCATCAGCCCCTGGTCCGAGACGAAGCTGCCGGTGCATCCCCCGATCTTGCAGATGCCGTCCACCAGGCTCAGCCCGTCCGGGTTGTAAATCAGCTGGGGCTGGATCTCCAGACCGGCGGCCTCCAGATCCAGCTTCTGCAGCTCGCTCATGGGGAACATACCTTCTTCTCCAAGACAGAGGGTGGGGACCAGCAGCCCGACCAGGGCTCCCAGAACAACGACAGCCGACAAACGGATCAAGCGAGCAAACATGCGCAACCTTTCCAAAGAATTAGCCTGGATTAGTCATGACAGAACGACTACCGCGGCCGGTGAATCCGGGTTTCCACGAGAAGCGGGACACCATTTCTAGCCCAACGAGGGGCGCAGCCGGGCAAAGGCCTCCAGGGCTTCGGGATTGGCCAGGGCCTCGGTGTTTTCCACCGGCCGTCCGTGGATGATGTGGCGCACGGCCAGCTCCACGATTTTGCCGCTGATGGTGCGCGGCACGGCGGGCACCTGCCGGATGACGGCGGGCACGTGGCGAGGCGAGGCCTCGTGACGCAGGGCGACCCGCAGACGATCCTCCAGGTCCTGATCCAGCTGCCGTCCCTCGCTCAGGACCACGAAAAGCAAGATCCGCACCTCGCCCTGGTGATCCTGGCCCACCACCACGCTCTCGAGAACCTCGTCGAAGCGGTCCACAATGCGGTAGACCTCCGCCGTGCCGATACGCACCCCGCCCGGGTTCAGCACCGTGTCGCTGCGGCCGTGGATGACCATGCTGCCGTCCTCCGCCAGCTCCGCGAAATCGCCGTGGCACCACACACCGGCAAAGCGGGTGAAGTAGGCCTGGTGGTAACGCGCGCCGTCGGGATCGTTCCAGAAGCCGGTGGGCATGCTGGGAAAGGGCGCGGTGCAGACCAGCTCGCCTTTCTCCCGGCGCACGGGCCGGCCGCGGGAATCGAAGACATCCACGCCCATGCCCAGGCCGCGGCATTGCAGGCGGCCCCGGCGTACGGGCAGCACCGGACAGCCCAGCACGAAACAGGAGATGATGTCCGTCCCGCCGGAAATGGAACTGAGCTGCACATCCGCCGCGATGTCCCGGTAGACATAGTCGAAGCTTTCAGGCGCCAGAGGAGAACCGGTGGACAGGATGCAGCGCAGGCGGTCCAGCTGGTGGGACCGTCGGGGCCGCAGCCCCTGCTTGGCGCACACCTCCAGATACTTGGCGCTGATACCGAAGTGGGTGCAGCCCTCGGCGGCGGCAAAATCCCAGAGCGTTTCCGCCGGCTTGAGGGGATGCCCGTCATAAAGCATGAGGGTGGCCCCGCCGGCCAGGCCGCTGACCAACCAGTTCCACATCATCCAGCCGCACGTGGTGTAATAGAAGAACCGGTCCCCCGGGCGCAGATCGCAGTGCAGAGCATGCTCCTTGCGATGCTGCAACAGGGTGCCGCCCGCCGAGTGGACCATGCACTTGGGCAGGCCCGTGGTCCCGGAAGAGAACATGATGAACAGGGGATGATCGAAGGGCAGGCGGTCGTACTCGGGCCGGGCCGCTTCATGACCGGCGATGAAGTCATCCCAGGCCGTCATGCCCGCGGGAAGGTCCGTGGGCGCCTCCGCGGTGTAAGGCACCACCACCACCTGATGCAGATCGGGCAGGCTTTCGGCAATCAGACCGGCGGTCTCCAGGCTGTCGTGCCGCCGCCCGCCATAATAATAGCCGTCGGCGCAGACCAGCACCCGGGGCTGGATCTGGCGGAACCGGTCCAGAACACCCTGCACCCCGAAATCCGGCGAACAGCTGGACCAGACCGCCCCTAGGCTGGCAGCGCCCAGCATGGCGATGATCGCCTCGGGCAGGTTGGGCAGGAAAGCGGCCACCCGGTCCCCCGGCCCCACCCCGGCGTCCTTCAAAGCGGCGGCAAAGGCCGCCGCCCGGGCGCGCAGTTCACCGAAGCTGAGCCGGGTGGTATCGCCGCGCTCGTTACGGAAGACGATGGCCTCGGCCCCGTCATCCGCCCCCCGCAGCAGATTCTCCGCGTAATTGAGGCGGGCCTGGGGAAACCAGCGGGCCCCCGGCATGCGCTGCCCGTCTTCCAGAACGACGGTGCCGGGGCCGCTGCCCACCACACCGCAGAACTCCCAGACTTCCCGCCAGAAAGATTCCGGCTGGTCCGTGGACCAGCCGAAAAGTTCCGCGTAAGAACCCAGCTTGAGACCATGACGCCGGTTCACCGCCTCCTGGAAGGCGGTCA
>PDWI01008873.1_pt1 | contig 11711 bp, 10 predicted proteins | sample 1430891 | NCBI WGS metagenome assembly PDWI01 (sample SAMN01162508, study PRJNA174530) | Oral metagenome, whole genome shotgun sequencing project. | biome: Marine environment; feature: Marine mammal; material: Swab sample of the gingival sulcus; isolation source: swab sample of gingival sulcus...
TCTTAGCCGCTATCGAAGATTATGCAAAAGCATCTCAAGGTAAGGAGGTTAAGTAATGGGTAAAATGTACGAAGTATCAAATAGATATAATAACTACAAGGACTATACCAAAGAATTTACTGAGGTTGGTCGTAGTATTCGTAGACCTGATGGTCCTGCAAAGGTAAAGGGACAAGTTCAGTATACTGACGACTTAACTCTACCAAGAATGGTTTATGGTAAACTACTTAGAAGTAAACATGCTCACGCTAAAATAATTAAAATTGATTATAGCAAGGCGTTAGAACTTGAAGGCGTATTAGCAGTTATCACTGGTGAAGATTGCCCAATACCTTATGGTATAGTTCCTCATAACGCTAACGAACATGCTCTAGCAGTTGACAAAGTAAGAAACTGGGGCGAACCAGTTGCGGCTGTTGCAGCGGTTACAGAAGAACTTGCTGAAAAAGCATTAGAATATATTGAGGTTGAATACGAAGTGCTTGAAGCTCTTGTTGACCCAAGAGAAGCGGTTAAGAGAGATGATGTAAGAATTCATGAAGATAGCCCTAATAATATAAGTTATGAAGGTGTTCAGATTTATGGAGACCCAGACAAGGCGTTTGCTGAGTCAGATTATGTTTTAGAGCAAGATTACTATTCTTCTTATGTTAACCATGGCTTTATTGAGCCACAATCAGCTATAGCAGACTTTGATGTAGCAACAGGGAAATTACATTTATACGCAACTTGTCAGGTGCCACACTATACTCACCAACAGTTAGCTAAAGTTTTAGAAATGCCTTTAAATAAAATTAGAATTACAGTTCCACTAATTGGTGGTGGTTTTGGTGGTAAGGGTGTTGCTTCACAGGCAGACTTTTGTTCTGCTCTTCTATCAAGAAAAATTGGCAGACCAGTTAAGATAACTTATGATAGAAGTGAAGTATTTGCAACTAACAATGGAAGACACCCATGTTATATGAAGATGAAACTTGGATTCGACAAAAACGGTAAAATCACAGCATGTGACTTTACTAACCTAATGGACGGTGGAGCTTATGCTGGTTGGGGTATCGTAGTATTATTCTACACAGCATCAATGATTCACATTCCTTATAAAGTACCAAACGTAAGATTTGACGGTAAGAGAATTTACACAAACAAACCAACTTGTGGTGCGTTTAGAGGACTTGGTGGTGTTCAGCCTAGATTTGCAATGGAGCAAATGCTAGACCAAGCTGCAGCTCACTTTGGTATGGATCCATACGAAATAAGAATGCTTAACGCAGTTGAATCAGGTTACACAGCTATGAGTAAGATGTATGTACCACACAGTGAGTACAAGAAATGTTTAACAGAGTGTGTTGAAAAATCTGGTTATAAAGAAAAACACGGTAAAATGCCATTTGGTAAAGGTATTGGTTTATCTGGTGGTTACTATATTTCAGGCACATCATATACACTTTATCTATCATACAAGCCACACACAGTAGCAACTATTAAGGTTGATGAAGAAAACCACGTAACTGTATATTGTGGAGCTACTGATATCGGTCAAGGTGTCGATATGGTTATGGCACAGATGGCTGCTGAAACACTTGGTGTAAAAACAGAAGATGTTACAGTAATTCCAAGAGATACTAGTGTATCTACTTTTGACCTTGGAACATTTGCATCTCGTTTGACATTTGCAACAGGTTGGGCTATCAGACAAGCTGCTGAAAAAATCAATGCTGAATTAAAACCAGTTGCGGCTGGAATACTTGGCATTAGAGGTGACGAAGTTGAAGTTCAGGGTGGCGAATTCTATAACATTTACAAACCTAATAAGAGAGTACCTTGGATAGATGTTGTATCTTCTTACATCCAAACAAATGGACCGCTTTCAAAGACAGGTCAGTTTACTCCGCCAAGGAGAAAAGGTATTCAGCAGGGTGGTAACATTGGTCACTCTCCAACATTTGGATTTAGTGCTCAGATTGCTGAAGTTGATGTAGACCTAGATACTGGTAAGGTTAATGTAGTTAAAATAACTGAAGCAGGTGACTGCGGTGTGCCAATTAACCCACAAAGTGTTGAAGGTCAGGTACACGGTTCAATTCAAATGGGTATGGGACAAGCATTGTATGAGGAAATGAAAATTGCTCCTGATGGAAGATTTCTCAACCCATCACTGCATGATTACAAAATGCCTACTGCATTGGATATGCCAGAAATTGATGCTAACATTGTAGATGCTTATGACCCATCAGCACCTTATGGAGCTAAAGAGTCAGGTGAGGGTCCAATTCAGCCTACAATTCCAGCAATCTTTAACGCTGTATATGATGCGATTGGCGTAAGATTTACTGAAATGCCTTTAACACCTGAAAAAGTGCTTAATGCAATTAAAGAACAAAAGGCAAAGGGCGTATTTTAAAGGGGTAAATTATATGCAGACTGTGATAAATGTGTAAAGTTCTAGGCACGAGACTTTTAGTGGGTCGCAGTGTACATAAACGTACATAAGAGTCGCTAAAAGTTGAAGTAACAACGAAATTTACCATTTATCACCAGTCTGAGGTGCTATCTTTTGTGGATAGCACCTAAATTACATATAGGGAAAGGAAAATTAATGAGAGATTTAAGATTTAGAGCCTGGGATGATGAAAATAAAAAGATGTATTCCCCAGAAGACCTAGAACAAGAAGGCAAAAGTGATATTGAAAAAACAATTTATGGATATCTATCTTATGGTAGCCTTTTAATATATGATTTTACAAGTCAAGAAGAACCAAAAGAATTATTCCCACTACAAAGTACAGGTTGGTATGATAACAATCAAAAAGAAATTTTTGAGGGGGATGTTGTAAAAAGTGATACTGGGACATATCAAATAATATGGAGTGAAGAAGTAGCAGGATTTATACTTCTTGATAATAATGGTACCATTGCTATGGGCGGTCCTTATATGTCTGAATCATTTGAATTAAAGGGTAATATCTATGAAAACCCTGAACTATTGGAATTTTAATGTTTAAAAGAGATGTATGATGTTAGATTTAAAAGATAAAGATTTTTTTTATAATTCTGATGGCAAATCGGTAGACTTTTATATTGAAGATGATATGTTTGAATTAGAAGGCAGGTTTGCCATAGAAAATGGCGAGGTGTTTATTTATGTAGTGGATGCCGTTATGCATATTCTAAAAATTGCTGGGGAAAAACTTAAGATAGAAAAAAACTTAGATAGATTATTTGCCAGTAGAGTAGGCGATGGCAAGAGGTTTGACCTTGAAATAAATAGAGTATTTATGCCTTTAGTAGACCCTGTAGCTGATGATTTTAAAAGAGAATTTGCTAAGGGAATTACACAGTTTTTTAATAAACCTGACGACACTTTGGTGTGGTATAATGATGATAAAAAGAAGTGGTTTATGGAAGTTAACAAAATCAATATGTATTCTAGTGGGGAACTACAAGAATTTGATTCATTAGAAGAAATGTTCATTAAAGCTTCAGAGTATACCAAAGGTAAATGGCAGTGCATTTATTTTAGTGCCGAGGTTGAAGAATACGAAGGAGATGGTTATTTTGGGTAATCGTGTAGTAGATAAAAACTATCATTCTACTGACCCTGTTGGACAAAGTGAAATGTGTAAGGATTGTTCAATAGGTTGTAAAACTCATTGTATGCGAAAGTCTGCTCATAATATGGGTAGTGAAAAACCTTTTATAATTCCAGAAGAAAATCAAGAAAAAGTAGTGACAAAAAGATATTATGAGGTTACAATCAAAGATGTAGATAGTATTCCTTGTTCTTTAAAAGAACAAAGACTTTTATTTGATGTTGATGGCAATAAAATTGAGGGCAAATTTGTAACCCCTTGGCGAATGGATTGGTTAGAGCCAGTTATTCAAGATTATCTAAAAAAAGACATTCACATGGCTAGTGTTAAAAAAGTTGATTTATATAATCCTGAGGAAGAAGACCAACTTATTGTATGTGAGGTAAACAGCTATATTGAAAGACAATAAAAGATATCAAGCAAATTATTATCCAAGTAGGGATGAATGTTTTAAAATAATGGATGAATATGGAACTCCAGAACATATACAACGGCATTGTAATGCCGTTTCTATTGTGGGTGAATCCATTGCTGTGGCATTAAATTCACGTGGTTTAAAACTAAATATCCCTTTAATAGTTGCAGCGGGCTCTTTGCATGATTTAGCTAGGGTACATAGCAAGCACGAAAGAGTTGGTGCAGAGTATTTGGATAGTCTTGGGCTTTATGAAGTTGCAGATACAATTCGTAATCACACCTTTCATAAAATAGTTAATACAAAATTTGATATTACTGAAGAAGATGTTGTGTGTATTGCAGATAGACTTGTGATAGAAAACAAATATGTAGGTGCCAAAAAAAGGATGGAATACATTGCTAAAAAGGCAGTTAAAAAATTTGGGAAAGAAAAACTTCACGAAATTGAAAAGTGGTCACAGGCTTTTATAAAGTATATTGATGATTTAGAAAAATTTATTGGTCAAGATTTAGAGAGTGTTTTAGACTTATAAAAAGAGGGAAATTACAATGAAAAAAACGATATTATTTATTTTTTCTTTTTTACTTTTAATTACTTTTGTTCACGCAGATAATATTATTTATGACGGCATTGAATATGTATTAGATAATGATACTAATACAGTTATCAATGTTCAAACAGTTGATGAGAAAAATTATTTGTTTCTGCCAAGTTCTGCAAATTTAGAGAAAATGGATTTTAAATTTGATACTGATAGGCTTGAAATATCTAAGTTGGATATAGAAAAGACTGTTGTAGTAAAAAATGGCGAAAGTTTAAATTTAAAAGACTTGTTTGACAAGGAAGAAGAACTTTATGTTGTAGAGCTAAAGTTTTTTGATAAAGATAAGTTGATTAGCGAAACAGAATTAAATATTATGAAGTCTAAAAATCTTAATTCTATGTATATAAAAAGCAAAAGCGAGAAAGAAAATAGACTATATGTAGATAAAAGCAAGAAAAACAGACCTAAGGCAGATATGGTTTATCTCGACAAAGATGGAAACCTTATATACAATGATGAATTAAAACAAATAAAGAGTAGGGGTAATTCAACATGGAGATACCCTAAAAAACCTTACCAAATAAAATTAAAAGAAAAGTTTGACTTATTGGAAACCAATATAAAAGATGAGGCTAATAAGACTTGGATAGTGTTAGCTAATTATGGCGACTCGACCTTAATTAGAAACTCTATTTCTTTAGATATTGCAAAATATATGGAAATACCATATACGCCTAATTCAAGGCATATTGATTTATATTATGATGGCGAATATAGGGGGAACTATCTTTTAATCGAGAAAACTCAGATAAAAAAGGGTAGGGTAGATATTAATAATTTAGAGAAAGATTTTGACGAGGCAAATCCCGATAAGAAATTAAAAAAAGAAAAAACTATTATCGCTAAAAACAAGTTAAATAATACTGTTCAATATGTAAAAGATATTAAAAACCCAAAAGATATAAGCGGAGGGTATTTGCTTGAACTCGATTTTGACAATAGGGCAGAAGAAGAAATGTCATATTTTGTAAGCGATAGTGGGCAATATGTAGTTTCTAAAGAACCAGAATACCTATCTAAAGAGGCTATAGACTATATTTCAGAACTATACCAAAAGTTTGAGGATTCGGTGTTTAATGGAGGGAAACATCCAAAGACTAATAAGGACTACACAGAATTTATCGATTTAGATACTATTGTAAAATATTATCTCCATTTAGAATTTATATGTGATATTGATGCTTTTTGGTCTTCTACGTTTTTCTTTAAAACAAAAGATGAGTACAAATTATATGCAGCTCCCGTTTGGGATTGTGACAATACTTTTAATAAGTCTTTGGGCTTAGAAAACTATGATTTTTTAATATGTGCAACAAGGTCTTTACCTAATAAACTTTTGAACATTAAATCATTTAGGGAAGAAGTTAAAAATTACTATGCCGAAGAATTAGCCCCAATAATTGAAAATAACATTCTAAATAGTTCAAATAAAAATATTAAGTCAATAGATGAATATAAAGAAATGTTAAAGCACAGCCATGCTATGGATAAAGTTTTGTGGAATACAGATGATTTTGAAAGTAGTGTGAAGGATTTAAAAGATTTTATTTACAATAGAAATGAATTTTTAAAAGTGGAAACGAAAAAATGGGATAAACCTATTGTTTTGAAGAGACAATTTATTGATGTTGGAGTTGATGACTGGTTTTATGAGTCTTTGTATTACTTAAGAGATAAAAAAATATTTTTAGGTAATGACAAGTGTTTGTTTATGCCTAGAAAAAATATTAATTATAAGAGTACTGCTATTGTAGTTTATAGATTGTGCAAGACTCTTGGGATTGAAAATGAAGATAATAAAATAATGACAGTCGATAAAGATGATTTTAAAAAAGAGATTACAAGGGGAGAATTTATAAAAATAATTTATGATATAGATTGTAAAATTGAAAAATCAAATTTAGACAAAACCCCAGAAAAATGGGCTGTTGACAATGGAATAATAGTAGGCAGAAAAAATGGCGACCTAGCCCTTGAGTCTAAAATAACAAGGGCAGAAGTAGCCAAAATTATCGCAAATTATTTAAAATTAAGAGAAGATTATTCACAGTTATAGTAGATGTTTTGGACATCATCATCGTCGTCAAATAAGTCTATCAATTTATTCATGGCTTTGATATTATCCTCGCCATCAATTTTAATCATACTTTGAGGAAGGTATCTAAGTTCAGCCATCTTAAATTGGTAGTCTTTTGATTTTAAGGCATCTCTAACATTGGCAAAATCCTCGAGTTCTGTGTATATCTCGTAGTAAGTTTCTTCTTCCTCAAAATCTTCTGCTCCAGCATCTATTATATCCATTTCAATTTCATCATTTAACTTATCGTTTTTATCTACAACAAGAACCCCCTTGTGTTCAAACATAAAACTAACCTCGCCAGTTTTACCTAGAGAGCCACCTACCTTTGTAAAATAACTTCTGACATTTGCAGCGGTTCTATTGGTGTTGTCAGTTAAACACTCAATTATAAAGGCAGAACCACCTGGACCATAGCCCTCGTATCTTAGTTCTGTGTATTCAGTACCGTCATTTTCGCCAGTTCCTTTTTTAATAGCCTTGTCGATATTGTCGTTAGGCATATTATCAGCCTTTGCCTTGTCTATTGCAGTAGCTAAAGCAGCGTTATATTCAGGGTCTCCGCCACCCTCTCTAGCCGCAACAGTTATATTTCTTGCGTGTTTGGTAAAAATTTTCGCCTTTTTAGCATCCTGTTTACCTTTTCTATTTATTATAGTTCCAATTCTACCCATTGTAAATTCCTTTCTGTACTTGTATTTGTAGTGTTAAGATCTTTCGACTCCGCCTACGGCTCCGCTCAAGATGACGGTTCTTGGCACTTATTTTACTACACAGTACCGTCATCTCGACTGAAGTGAGCGTAGCGAACGAAATGGAGAGACCTTACTCCTACTTGTGTGTTGTTTGAAAATCACATAAAACAGATAAGTTTGTTGTTTCGAGGTAGTTAACCGTAGCGGAGCGAACTTTGTTCGCGTGAGCGCTGCCGAGAAACAATTAACTTATATGTATAGTGATTTTTTTACATTAGTTAAACCTTGGTCTAGCGACAGGAGTATTGCGTTTATGCTCACTGCGCTTATGCAAACCCTCGATAATAAGTCTATCCCTCTCTGGTATCTCAATACCTTGCAAAAAATCGTCTATATACTTGTATTTAGTACCCATTTCCTCCTCATCAGTCTGGTTTTCCCACAAATCTGCTGATGGAGCCTTTTCTATCAAAGGACTAGGTACACCCATATACCTTGCCCATTCATAAACCTCACTTTTTAGCAAAGGGGCTAACGGCATTATATCACAACCTCCATCACCAAATTTTGTGAAGTAACCAGTGTATATTTCAGCAGCATTGTCTGTGCCTATAACCATGTAATTGTAAAGGCTAGCGATTGAATATATTGTTACCATTCGTAACCTTGCCCTCATATTTGCATCGGTAATTCTAAGCATTTTTTCGTTTGTGCCCGCTTCTTTTATAATATGAGATAAAAGTCTTTCGTGATGATCTGTTAAATCAATAGTCATAGTATCAATTTTAATTTTTTTTGCTAAAAGCTCTGCATCTCTAAGACTACTTGCACTACTTTTAATCGGTAAAATAACAGCCAATGAATTATTTGGAAAAGCTTCTTTCATAAGTGCCGCAGCTAGTGCAGAGTCTATACCCCCTGACAATCCAACAATCACACCTTTCAAACCAGCATTATTAACCTGCGTTTGTATCCATTCAATTGTTTTTTCAATTCTTTTACTTAATTCCATAATTACCCCTTTTTACCAATATTAGTATTGCAAGATCTTTCGATTTCGCCTACGCTCAAGAAGACGGTACTTTGTTTTTGTTTACATATTACGGAAAATCACAAAAAGCAAATAAGTTTGTTGTTTCGAGGTAGTTAACCGTAGCGGAGCGAACTTTGTTCGCGTGAGCGCTGCCGAGAAACAATTAACTTATTTGTTAGTGATTTTCGTATAGTATAGTATAAACTACACAAAAAACTTTTTATTCTTAATAGCAGGGTGATACTTAAGAAAGTTAATAAGTTTTTTCGCATCCCCTGAGTTAATATATTTTAGCTTTATAAATTTTTTAGTATTATCCTCATCGACAAAAACAATAGTTTGTCCACTTTTATTTAGGTTCTTAACCCTATTTAGTTCAATCTTTTGATTTTTATCACCATAAACTTCATAAATAATTATTTCATCTTTTTTTATTCGTAAATATAACCTATTGTGAATTTTACTTACATAAAATGCTATGTAAATAAGTAGGCAATCAATAATTACTATAAAAAAAATAATTACTATAATTTTATATATTAAAAACAAAAATAAGCTTATTGCTATTGATATAGCTACACATAGCTTGAAATAACCATTCCAGAGTTTTCTATTGCTAAAATAAACTTCCATTTTTCCCCCTTGACGAAGTATATTTTAGCATAATAATTTAAATTGAGCAACAGCTTGAATTTCTAACTTTTTCTTTATTTGACAAATGTGAATAAATGAATTAAAATGTACGTGATTGAACTGAACGCAGAAAACAATTTTTATTGTTTTTTTTGTGGTATTGCAAGATAATATTGAATTAGGAGGTTATTTAATGGCAAGTAAAAAACCATTAGAAGGTGTTGTGGTGGTTGAATTAGCAACATTTATTGCTGCTGCAACAACAGGAAGATTTTTCGCGGATTTAGGTGCTGAGGTTATCAAAATTGAATCTCCAAAAGGCGACCCATTGAGATACACTGCACCGTCAGAGGGTAGACCACTAGATATGTATGAAAATACAACATGGGAATTAGAAAATGCTAACAAAAAATGTATTTCAATCAATATGAAAGATCCACAAGGTAAGGAAGCATTTTTTAAATTACTATCAAAGGCTGATATGTTAATTACAAACTGGAGAGTTCAAGCATTAGAAAGAGCTGGGCTTGATTATGCATCATTAAAAGAAAAGTATCCAAAACTTGTTTATGGAATGATAACAGGTTATGGAGAATTAGGACCTGATAAAGACCTACCAGGATTTGATTTTACTGCATTCTTTGCTAGAGGTGGCTATTTAGAAACTCTACGTCAAGACGGCGAAAGAGCTATGAACGTATTACCTGGATTAGGTGACCACAACGTAGGTATGAACCTAGCTGCTGGTATGTTGGCTTCTTTATATAAGGCTAAGGCTACAGGACAGGGAGAAAAAGTATCTACAAGCTTGTTTGAGTCCGCTATATTCAATATGGGTATGGCTGTTCAAGCTGCTCAATATAAAGACTATGGTACAGGTTACCCAGTTGACGCAAGAAATCTTGGAAACCCATTCTTAACTTCTTGGGCAACAAAAGATGGACGTTTAATCCAAACTTGTGCTCCTGATTATAATACTTACTATGAAAAAATGATGATAGCAATTGGTCGTGATGATTTAGTGGGCGATGAGAAATACTTCCCAGTTCTAAACCTTCAGAAAAATAAATTAGGACCAGAGCTATATGATATTATGACAGAAGCTTTCAAAACTAAGGCTGTTAGCGAGTGGAGTGATATATTGAAGGCTGCTGATATTCCATTTAGTGTAGCTCAATCACTAGAAGAGTTACTAGAGGATGAACAAGCATGGGCTAACAATTGCTTCTATACTATGAAGTATGATAATGGAAACGAGAGAACTCTTGCTACATTGCCAGTAAAATTTGCTGAAATGGGAACTCCTGATTATAATAGAGGACCATTTATAGGTGAACATACTTCAGAGGTATTAAAAGATTTAGGTTATGGGGATAGTGAAGTTGCAGCTATGTTTGAAAGCAAGGTTGCTTACGAATTTAAAGATGATAGGAAGTAGCTTTAAGCACCTATAGTTTTGTATGAATTGTAGGTGCTATATTTTAGAAAGGGTGGAGCTATGTCAGAGAAAAAAACAGATAAGAACCAAGAACAAAAACCTGAGCAAAAGACAGAACTAGCGCCAGAAGAAAAACCAGCTAAGGTTTTATTGGGAGAGATTGTTGTTGACCACTACAAACAAGCGTGGGAAGCAAAAAAAAGAGGAGAAAAAGTTGGTTGGTGTGCATCTAACTTCCCTCAAGAAATTTTTGAAACAATGGATATTAAAGTTGTATATCCAGAGAACCAAGCCGCTGCTATTGCTGCAAAAGGTGGCGGAGAAAGAATGTGTAATATAGCAGAGAACAAAGGATACTCAAATGACTTATGTGCTTATGCTAGAATATCACTAGCTTATGCAGATGTTGAAGAAGCGCCAGAAATGGAAATGCCTCAGCCTGACTTTGTTTTGTGTTGTAACAACATTTGTAACTGTATGATTAAATGGTATGAGAGCCTTGCAAAAGCAAAAAATATTCCATTAATTCTAATTGACGTTCCATATAACGATGACTATGATGCGGAAGAAGATAGAGTTAAATATTTAAAAGGACAATTTGACCATGCAATCAAACAACTAGAAGAAATTACAGGCAAAAAGTGGGACGATGATAAATTCCAAGAGGTTATGGACATAAGCCAAAGAACTGGAAGAGCTTGGCTTGAAGCAACAAGTTATTCAAAATACACTCCATCGCCATTTAATGGATTTGATTTGTTTAACCACATGGCAGTTGCCGTTTGTGCAAGGGGTAAGATTGAATCAGCTATAGCCTTTGAAAAACTTACTCAAGAATATGCACAAAACGTAAAAGAAGGAAAGTCTACTTTCAAGTGGGAAGAAAAATACCGCGTTATGTTTGAAGGTATTGCATGCTGGCCACATCTAAGACATACATTCTCAAAACTTAAGGACAACGGAATAAATGTGGTAGGTACTGTTTATGCAGATGCATTTGGTTATATTTACAATAATACTAATGAGTTGATGCAAGCATATTGCGGAACTCCAAATGCCATTTCTTATGAAAGAGCTCTTGATATGAGATTAAAAGTTATCAACAATAACAACGTTGACGGTGCTATTATTCATATCAACAGAAGTTGTAAGATGTGGAGTGGTATAATGTATGAGATGGAGCGTGATATTAAGAAGATAACAGGCATACCAACAATTACATT
>PDWI01024734.1_pt1 | contig 11710 bp, 10 predicted proteins | sample 1430891 | NCBI WGS metagenome assembly PDWI01 (sample SAMN01162508, study PRJNA174530) | Oral metagenome, whole genome shotgun sequencing project. | biome: Marine environment; feature: Marine mammal; material: Swab sample of the gingival sulcus; isolation source: swab sample of gingival sulcus...
TAAATCGGGATACATACTGCCTTGGATGATACCAAATAGGGCATTGGTGTTGCCTAGTTTGCGGTGTTCATCGATACAGCGTTGCCCCCAACGTAGTGATAGCTCAAGTGATTTATCCGCCTCTTCATGGGTAGCAGGGTAGGGCGTGCATTCATCAAACTGCATAACGATGTCAGAGTTCAGCGAATACTGGATTTGCATGGATTTTTCTGGAGATAAAAACACCTTTGCTCCATCAATCGGTGATTTAAAATGGACGCCTTCTTCGGTAATTTTTCGCATTGCCCCTAGGCTAAACACTTGAAAACCGCCAGAGTCCGTCAAAATCGGCTTATCCCAACCGATAAATTCATGTAATCCGCCAAATTTATCGATAATCTCAGTAGTGGGGCGTAACCATAAATGAAAGGTATTGCCTAAAATGATGTCTGCACCAATCTCATGAATGTCACGAGGGAGCATACCCTTGACAGTACCATAAGTACCAACAGGCATAAAAGCTGGCGTTTGCACTTCGCCATGATTAAGATGAACAGTACCACGACGGGCACGAGATTCGCCAGTGGCGGTTTTGTGTAAAGTGAATTGCATAGTATGTGGCTGTTTGTTTGATATAAATAAAAGGACAAAAATAAATTATAAATCAAAAAGTCCTCCCCCTGCAAAGGGGGAGTTAGAGGGGGTCGTTAAATTATAATTTATTTTTGTCCACTACTCTTAAATAAATTAATAATGAAACCGCCCATTATATCATTAATTTTAATCGTTATCTTATGATTTTTCTTATCATTTTTTGAAAGTTTTTTGTATAAATTGTTTTAAATACGAAAGTTTGGTAACCTTAAAAAAATATGGTATAAAGTACGTTTCTGTTATATAAAGCTAGTTTGTAAACATTTTTGTAAACATTAAGGTAAAATACATGGCATTAATCGTACAAAAATATGGCGGTACTTCGATGGGAAGTATCGACCGTATCAAAAATGTCGCCAAGCGTGTCAAATGTTGGCATGATAATGGTCATCAAGTGGTGGTGGTGGTTTCTGCAATGAGTGGTGAAACCAACCGTCTTATTGACCTTGCAACCCAAATCACCAAAGACCCAGATCCTCGTGAATATGACCAAATGGTGTCAACAGGCGAGCAGGTCTCTATCTCACTATTAGCAATGGCACTACAAAGCATTGGCGTGGGAGCGAAATCGTTTACTGGTGGTCAGGTTGCTATCAAGACAGACAGCACTCATAATAAGGCTCGCATTGAATCTATTTGTGAACAAAAATTGCGTGCTGAACTAGACGCTGGCAACGTGGTTATTGTTGCCGGTTTCCAAGGTATTGATGGGTTGGGTAACATCACCACCCTAGGGCGTGGTGGCTCTGATACTACGGGTGTTGCATTGGCGGCCGCTCTGCAAGCGGATGAATGTCAAATCTATACCGATGTCGATGGTGTTTATACCACTGACCCTCGTGTGACTGCAAAGGCGAAAAAGTTAAATAAAATTACCTTTGAAGAAATGCTAGAAATGGCAAGCTTAGGCTCAAAGGTTCTACAGATACGTTCAGTAGAATTTGCAGGGAAATATCAAGTACCTCTGCGTGTGCTATCAAGTTTTGATGATAATATTGATGGCAAATTTGATGATGAATTTAAACAAAATGTCGGTACACTAATCACCATCGACGAAGGAGACAGTATGGAACAGCCACTAATTTCTGGTATCGCCTTTAACCGTGATGAAGCACAAATTGTATTGCGTGGTGTGCCTGATCATCCTGGGGTTGCCTCAGCGATTTTAAGCCCAATTGGTCAAGCCAATATCGAAGTGGATATGATTGTGCAAAACATCTCTGCCAATGGTACAACAGACTTTAGTTTTACCGTGAATCGTGGCGATATGGATAAAACATTGGCAGTTTTAGAAGATGCCCAAAGCGATATCGAAGCCAAAGAACTGTTTGGTGATGATAAGGTGGTCAAAGTATCATTGGTCGGTGTGGGTATGCGTTCGCACGCAGGTGTTGCTAGCCTTATGTTCCAGACATTGGCAGAAAACAACATTAACATTGGCATGATTTCTACCAGTGAAATCAAAGTATCTGTACTAGTGCAAGAGCAGTATCTAGAAAAGGCAGTGAAAAAGCTACATACAGCCTTTGGTCTAGACCGTGAAGATGGTGCAAGCCGAGTTGCGGGACTATAGTTTACGGACTTATTTAATAACATGACTGTTTAAAAACATGATCATTTGTTAAAACAAATTGTTATAATTTAGTAAACTTAATGACTATTCGTACAAAGATGGTTATAATATAGGGGTCTGTTATTAGGGCAGATCTCTATTTTATTTTTTTTGGTTAATCAATTAGTGGTTATACTGATAGTGGTTGTATTAATTGATTAATTATCATTATAATAGAGCGAATTGGGCAATCTGATATTTTTGCAAATTTTTTTATCGTTGAGTTGAATTGATAAGCAATTTGATAAATTACCTTTTGTAAAACAGATTAATTTAAATGGGTTTAATGGGTATAGTTATGGCTGTTCTAACTATTTTATTAGCGACATAAGGAGTGTGACGCATGTTAATATTAACTCGCCGTGTTGGCGAAACACTAATGATTGGAGATGAAGTTAGTGTACGAGTGTTAGGTGTTAAAGGTAATCAAGTTCGTTTGGGTGTTAATGCCCCCAAGGACATTGCCGTGCATCGTGAAGAAATTTATCAACGCATTCAGCACGAACGTTCTATGCAAAATCATATGCAACATTTGGAGCAACAGAGTTTCCCTGCTTCCTTTGATGATGACGACGATGGCTTTTTTGGTCGTTAGTTGCTAGTGTTTGACAACTTTTTTAAATACAATTTTAAAATACCATAAGGAATAAACCATGGCTTGGCAACAACTCCACCTTCAATGTGAAAAATCGCAAGTTGATTTGGCAGAGGCACTGCTTATGGAGGCAGAGGCACTGTCTATCGTGTTAACAGATGCAGGTGATCAACCATTATTTGAGCCACTACCAGGGCAATCACCTTTATGGGATGACGTGGTTCTAACTGGTATTTTCCCTGCCGATGAGCATACAGACTTTGAAAGTTTGGCAAATGAGATAGCCGTTGCCACTAATGCCAGTCGTGTGTGGTTAGACGACGTGGAAGACAAAGACTGGGAGCGTGAATGGATGAGTCATTATCAACCCATTCAATGTGCTAATAATTTGTGGATTGTTCCAAAATGGTTGGAAGCACCAAATGCTAATGCCACCAATATTATGATGGATCCAGGGCTTGCCTTTGGTACTGGCTATCATGCGACTACTCGATTATGCCTTGACTGGCTCACTGAACAACAACTGAACAATCAACTTCAAGGAAAAGTGGTGGTTGATTATGGTTGTGGCTCAGGCATTTTGGGCATCGCCGCTTTATTATTGGGAGCAAAACAGGTTTATTCAGTTGATATTGACCCACAAGCGGTGCTTGCAAGCAAACAAAATGCTAAGCGTAATCAAGTTGACGATAGGTTGCAGGCATTTTTATCTGAAGAATTTCAACAGTTTTGTCAAGACAATGCTAATAAACAAAATGATATACTACCAGTCGATATGATAACAGCCAATATCCTTGCTAAGCCCTTGATGAGCTTAGCTCCTTATTTTGCAACGCTATTAAAGCCTAATGGAAAGATTGTATTATCAGGGCTGATAGAACCGCAAATTGAAGAAGTGAAAACAGCATTTGCCGAAAGTGGCTTTGATGTGAGTGATAGTTTCTCATTTATTGCTGAAGAAGACAGTCATTGGATACGTTTATCCGGTGTATTGACATCTTAGCTTGCAAGTATTTACATCTTGGCAATATTGATTTACAATTGTCCACCTATTTAGTGATTATTTTTTAGTGATTGTTTTAATGGTTATTATAAACCGTTCATATGGATAAATTTTTCTTATGGTAAAATATAGAACAGTTGGATAATAGCTGTTCTGTATTGTATTCCGTTAAAATATTATCTTTTAAACAATCTCATTAGAACGCCATTTTTTAAGAACACCACTTTCTGAATTTATTAACTTGTACAAGATTACTTTTAATTTAATGAATTTGCTGGTATATTTTTTATTGGTAATATTGTATAATTTTCTCACAAAATTTCTAATTCTAGGATGACTAAACCAATGACAATGCAAACTCAATGCCCCACCTGTCAAAGTCTTTATCCAATTCCAACTGAGCAAATTGGTAATGTTTCAGCAAAGGCTCGTTGTCCTAAGTGTAAAACTACTTTTCTGATCAATGATAACCGTATCGGACAAGCACCTTCTGAGGTGGAACAAGCGTTTCAAGATATAGATTTGTTTAATAACAGCGGTGGTGGTGTTGATAACAATATCTCTGGAAGCAATATTTCTGGAAACAATGGTTCTAGTAGCGTTGGCAGTAACAGTAATAATAATGAACCATCGGCTGTAGACAGTTCAGCAACACTCAATCAGCAATCTTTAGAGGCAACCAGCCAAAATCCAAGCCAACAGCCACCAAATCAGGCAGAGGACGGCTTGGGTTCTCTTGATGATATGAGTAGTTGGTTAGAAGAGCAAGCCAGTAGTATCTCTCAAGAAAAAATGAATCAAGAAGCTTCAGTCGTAGATATTGAGAAACAACGAGCTCAAAAAGAGGTGTCACAAACAACGGAGCAGGCTACGTTATCTTCAAAGCATATAGAAGCTCGGGTACATGAGGGCGAAAATGAAGAGTGGTTGGATCAGATACTTACCCAAGATGTTAGCTCAACAAGTAGCAATGATGCAGAGTCTGATAATGATCTTAATGATTTGCTCTCGGGTTATGGTGTCAATGTAGAAAATGCTGAGAAGAAACAGTCGATATATAAGGATGGTGGTGATCCTTTGAAGAAGACGCTTGATAGAGTTATCGGTGAAAAGCCAACTCAGCAACAGCTTGCAAAGAAAAAGCCTTTATCGATTTTTTTAGTGTGGTCTTTGGGGTGTTTTTTCCTAGTGGCTTTATTAGTCGCCCAGTATTTAATTTTTAATGTGAATACATTGGTTAAAAATCCTGAGCACAGAGCCAGTTTGACTAGTGTTTGTAAACTTTTATCTTGCCGATTACCGAGTGCAGATCTTAGCACTTTGGGGATTTCTCACGTTAAGCATCGAGCCAGTTTGGTGAATGATGCTAAAAAAAATGCCGATATTATTGGAGCTTTGGTTAATATAAGTGAGCGTGATCAACTGTACCCAAATCTAAAGGTTACTATTCAGGGTAGTCAAGGAGTATTGGGTGAATTTGTTGCAGCACCAAAAGATTATCTAATTACAGAACAAGATCAAATTGGTGCTGAACAAGCAAAGTTGTTTATGTTTACAGTTCCGTTAAACAATGAGCAAATTACTGAAGTTAAGATAACGCCTTTTTACTAAGTTTTTTTTGATGGTGTTTTTATGAATGTACCAATTTCTACTTCTGTGGAGCAGAATGTTCGTAATTATTTTGAGGTACTTGATGGTGAGAGTACCACGGATTTGTATGAGCTGATTCTTTCACAAATGGAAAGACCATTGTTGCAAGTGGTGCTTGAACAGACAAACGGAAATCAGAGTAAAAGTGCCAAGATTTTAGGATTAAATCGTGGTACATTACGCAAAAAACTACAACAATATGATTTGTTGTAGTTTTTTTTATGCCTCTAGTTCAGTTTTTATTTTTCTTATTTTTTGTTTTTCTTATATTGTTCCCCTGAAATATTATTTTTCAGTGTGGAGATAGGGTATCCTCTGTCTCTACAAAATTATTAATGTTATTTTATTGACTTCAACCCATTTATTAGGTGATGATATGAGCACAGACCTCACTAAACCCCATGTTTTACTTTCTGTATCTGACAAAACGGGCATTGTTGAATTTGCCAAGGGACTAAATAACTTAGGCTTTCAACTACTTTCCACGGGTGGTACTTTTAAGCTACTCAAAGATAATGAGGTAGCGGTAACGGAAGTCGCTGACTACACTCAGTTTCCAGAGATGATGGCAGGGCGTGTTAAAACCCTACATCCAAAGATACATGGTGGCATTTTAGCTCGCCGTGGCACTGACGATGCGGTTATGGATGAGCATGGTATCGCTCGTATTGACTTGGTTGTGGTGAACCTATATCCATTTGCCCAAACCATTGCCAATCCTGATGTCACTATGGTTGATGCCATTGAGAATATTGACATTGGTGGACCTACGATGGTTCGTTCCGCTGCCAAAAATCATAAGCATGTGGGCATTGTCACCAGCTCAGTGGATTATGATGCAGTATTATCAGAGTTGCAAAACAGCACCGATAATAGCTTATCAGCAGATACTCGCTACAATTTGGCAGTAAAAGCCTTTGAGCATACGGCTCAATATGATGGAATGATTGCTAACTTTTTGGGAGCGAGAAATAGTACGGGTGAGCAAACCTCTGACTTTGCCAATACCTTTAATGTACAAATGCAAAAGGCTCAAGAACTTCGTTATGGGGAAAACCCTCACCAAAAAGCGGCTTTTTATACTGAAAGTCATAGCCAAGATACGCCAATACAAGCAAGCATTGCAACTGCTAAGCAACTACAGGGTAAGGCATTATCATATAATAATATCGCTGATACAGATGCCGCCTTGGAATGTGTCAAGTCATTTGAGAAACCAGCGTGTGTAATTGTCAAACACGCCAACCCATGTGGCGTAGCGGTTAATGATGATCAGTTAGAGGCGTATTTGACAGCATTTAGTACAGATCCTGAGTCATCATTTGGCGGTATCATTGCTTTTAACCGTCCATTAGAAAAAGCAACTGCTGAAAAAATCGTAGCCAATCAGTTTGTTGAAGTGATCATAGCTCCTAGTGTAGAAGATGGTGTGCTTGATGTGACTGCTAGCAAGAAAAATGTGCGAGTGCTTGAATGTGGCAAGCTACCAAAAGTAAGTGAACGAATCGGGCAACTTGACTATAAGCGTGTCAATGGTGGTATGTTGGTGCAAGAGCAAGATTTGGATGCTATCAGTGTTGATGATTTGCAAGTTGTTAGTAAGGTGCAACCAACAGAAGAACAATTGCGTGATTTGCTGTTTTCATGGAAGGTTTGCCAATACGTCAAGTCTAATGCCATTATCTATGCCAAAGACGAGCGTACGGTAGGCGTTGGGGCAGGGCAGATGAGTCGTGTTAATTCTGCGCGCATTGCAGCTATCAAAGCTGAGCATGCAGGGCTTGAGACTGAAGGTTCTGTTATGGCATCGGATGCGTTCTTCCCATTCCGTGATGGCATTGATAATGCGGCTAAAGCTGGGATTGTAGCAATTATCCAACCTGGTGGCTCTATTCGTGATAATGAGGTAATCGCTGCCGCTGATGAACATGGTATTGCCATGGTCTTTACAGGCGTACGTCATTTCCGTCATTGATTTTGGTTGTATTATTCAATACTGAATAAATACTGAACATGAATAGGTACTGAATATAAATAGGGATGGGCTGTCTTTTGATAACCCATCCCTTAAAATATTATGTTTTCAAACTTAATTTTTTCAAACTTATACCAACCCTCAAAAATAATCTAAAATAAAATAGAGCATATTCATTCAGTTAATCCAGTCCCTCCCCTTTGCAAAGGAAGGTTATGAAGTATTTAATATAAGCAAAAAATAAAATGTAGTAACAAAACAAATGAGATTTATTATTGTTAATATTATTGTTTTAGGTTATTATACGCTACACGCTGATTTCAACTTTTATGTTAACTTTTGTTTGTTAACACTTACTGATACGAAATTTACTGAGTGTAAAAGCAATGTTTATCTATACTATCTATAGATGATATGATAGATCTTAGAATTTATAGAGCTGAAGTGGGCGTGTTCTATGTGGTTAAGTCTACCTTAAATCTAGCAACTTTTAATTTTTTAAAAGTCTTTAATCCATTAACGTAATCTAAAGAAAGGGTATTTTATGAAAAACAGTACTTTTACAAAAACGGTGTTATCCACTTTCGTTGCACTTAGTCTTGCAGCTTGTTCTCATAATTCTTCTGATACTAATTACGCTCCGACACAGAAGATGCTAAAACAAAGTGCTGAGGTGAAAGGCGATACTTCCGAGATTAAAAAACAACTAGATGCTATTAAGGCTAAAGTTGATGGTCTTAAGAATACAGAAACAGCAGAAATCACAAAACAGTTAGCTGATATTCAGAAGAAAGTCAAAGGTCTTAACAATACTGATACTAAACCACTTGAAGATCAGCTAAAGGCAATTCAAGAAAAAGTTAAAGGTCTTAACAATACTGATACTAATCTTAACAATACTGATACTAAACCACTTGAAGATCAACTAAAGGCAATTCAAGAAAAAGTTAAAGGTCTTAACAATACTGATACTAAACCACTTGAAGATCAGCTAAAGGCAATTCAAGAGAAAGTCAAAGGTCTTAACAATACTGATACTAAACCACTTGAAGAGCAACTAAAAGCAATTCAAGAGAAAATTGAGGCACTTGAAAATACCGATGTTTCAAAAGTGGAAAATGCAATTGGTACAGACAAAGAGGGTAAAACGGTTCAGTCTAAGTTAGATAAACTACAAGATGCCATTGATCTCTTAAATAAAACTAGTGATGAGAAAGTCCAAGCAGCTAAAGACGCCCAAAAAGAAGCCGAAGAAAAAGTTGCTGCTGTTTTAAAACAAGCTAAATTAGATGTTGAAAAAGCTAAAACAGAAGCTGAACAAGCCAAAAAAGCTGCCGTAGAGGCTGCTCAGAAAGAAGCTGAACAAGCTAAAAAAGATGCTGTAGAGGCAGCTCAGAGAGAAGCTGAACAAGCCAAAAAAACTGCTATAGAGGCAGCTCAGAAAGAAGCTGAACAAGCCAAAAAAACTGCTGTAGAGGCAGCTCAGAAAGAAGCTGAACAAGCCAAAAAAGCTGCTATAGAGGCTGCATTAGAAGAGGCTAAAGGTAAATCTGAACAAGCCAAAAAAGCTGCTGTAGAGGCAGCTCAGAAAGAAGCTGAACAAGCTAAAAAAGCTGCTGTAGAGGCAGCTCAGAAAGAAGCTGAACAAGGAGGGAGGAAGAGTATAAAGACGGCACAGTTCCATATAAAGCAGAATATGTATATGTTACAAAAGCTGATACTTCGAGAGATACATTCCAAAAAGCTGTTGATAAGTTTGACTTTGCAACAATCTTTGATGCGAAGGGTAGTATAGATACTAATGATAATGCAACAATGAGCGTATCATCAGACAATGAGCCAACGATAGATGGCAAGAAGGTAAGTATTTCTCGTCACGATCTTGACTATTCCAGCATAGCATCTATGAAGGCTGTCATTAATACCTATATGGGTAAAGATTGGCAAGATAATCCAGTACAACAGACAGGCAGCACTACTGTGTTTGCGGTGACAGGACAACCAACTGATACTAGCAAAATCAGCTTTAAAGAATTAAAAGCACAAAATAAAGGTGACTTAACTTATGAAGGTCGAGCGTTGTATGCAGTACGTCATATTGAAAGTCAAAATTATAAACGTACAAGTAGTTGGGGTGTAAAACCTGAAGTGTGGGAAGCTCGACCTCTTGAGAAATACGATCTTATGAAGTCACAAAATAGCTGGGCAAAACCAACCTTTAAAGTTAATTTAGAAACTGCTAAAATCTCTGGTGAAATGAAATTTGGTAGCACTGATGCTTTGGAAATTAAACTTGCTGAAACTAAAATTGAAGAAAAAAATAATCAATTACAGTTTGCTGGTGATTTAACTGCAAAGCAACCAGTATCAGACAGTGAATGGACTTCTTCATATATTAAAGACGGTGAACAAGACGGTAAATATCAAGGTGTCTTTATGGGACCAAATGCTGAAGAGCTTGCAGGTAAGTTTAATATACCGCAAGGGGAGTTTAAAAGAAGTATCAAAAATGAAAATAATCTTGATAAGTATGAGAAATACGGTGATATAAACGGTGTGTTTAATGCCAAGAAAACAAAGGGAGCAGGAGTGGTAAAACCTGCTAAAACATACGAAGATAAGAAACTAATCAAATAGTCTTGTTATCATCGTAGAAGTAAGTCAAATAAACAGAATAGCAACCTAGGTTGCTATTCTTGTTTTAATTCTAGTTTTAGCAGTTTGAAAAACCATGTTATTTATCTTTACTGACCCTAATCAATATAGGCTTATCAACATTATGATAAAACAACTCACTCCGCTTTCTTTAGCTTTTATTGCCTCATTCACTTGGGCAGAAACACCTTCTATCAAGCCTATAAATAACCCTATTGATGCAAAAGAAGAAGCATTTCTACACATTACCAATCAAGATGACCGAGAGTTTTCTTATACTCGCCAAGAGCTAGAAGACAATCCGCAATTTACAGGTAAACTATTAGAGGTTGCCTTATCCAATAATAATCAACAATTAGTAGAAAAACTGCTTTCTGCTTATGCTCAAGCCGAAAATAATGATGCCGTATTGGTTGATTATGCCAAAGCCAAACTTGCCAAATCAAAAGATGACTACCCAACCGCCATTAAACATTATAAAAATATACTCTCTAGCAACCCAGAGTTAGACCAAATTCGCCTAGAGCTTGCCCTTGCTTTGTTCCGTGACCAACAAAACATCAATGCAAAAAACCAATTTAACAAATTAAAAAGCTCAGAAAAAATTTCTCCACAAATACAACAACTGATTGATAGTTATCTAGAAGCCCTTGAACAACGCAATGAATGGGATATTAGTGGCAGTATTAACTATATTCGAGAATCAAATATCAATAATGTGTCAGATTCTCTGTATGTCGGTAGCTGGAAAAAGCCAAAGTCACATCTACCTCAGTCGGCTAATGGTGTGGAATATAGCTTTGGTATTAATAAAGACTTTAATCTTAAAAATAAACACTACCTAGCTTTTGAAAACTATACCAATGGTGAAAGGTATTGGGACAATGACGCTTATGATGACTTAACAAGTCGTACCTATTTAGGCTATCGTTATAAATCAGCAGATACCATTTTTAGTCTTTTACCATTTTACAAAAAGAATTGGTCAGCTGATTCAGATTATAATAATCACAGTATTGGTATAAAAACTGGTGTTTATCATAAGATTAACCCCAATTTTAGCTATTCTGTTTCTGCTAACTATAACAAAAATTATTATCCCAAAGATAACGACTTTAATGGCTATAATAAAGGGCTATCAAGTACGCTATATTGGCAACGTAATCCTAGACAAAGCTTTTACATAGGGGGAGGAAGACATGACAAAAATACCAATATTAAACGCTTTGATTCGGTGAGTAAATCATTGCATACAGGCTGGAATCAAGAGTGGAATAGGGGGGTATCATCGCGTTTAGGGCTAGGCTATACACAAACAGAATATGGTGATATGGCAAAATATGGTGGTCTGATTCCATTGGGTAAAGCTCGTAAAGATAACATCTATACCAGCAATGTAATATTATGGAAGCGAGATTGGCAGTTGTTTGGTATCACACCAAAACTCAATATCAGCTATAAAAAGCAAATCAGTAATCTTCCTGATGTGTATTCTTATGATAAGACCAATGCTAATATTGTATTTGAAAAGTCGTTTTAAGAAAGTTTTTATTGTAAGAAGAATATTTTTGTAAAAAAACTATTTTA
>PDWI01008875.1_pt1 | contig 11708 bp, 8 predicted proteins | sample 1430891 | NCBI WGS metagenome assembly PDWI01 (sample SAMN01162508, study PRJNA174530) | Oral metagenome, whole genome shotgun sequencing project. | biome: Marine environment; feature: Marine mammal; material: Swab sample of the gingival sulcus; isolation source: swab sample of gingival sulcus...
ACAATAACAATTTCCCCACGTATATCCTGCTGTGCCCAAGTAACCAATTCCGCTAAAGTTCCTCGTTGCACCTGCTCATGCAATTTTGTTAATTCTCTACATACCGCAACCTTACGCTCTGCACCAAATACCATAACCATATCTTGCAAAGTTTCTACGAGCCGACGCGGAGATTCAAAAAAAATCATAGTACGATGCTCATCAGCTAACGCAGAAAAATCTTTTTGTCGTGCTCCCGCTTTACGTGCCACAAACCCCTCAAAAGTAAATTTATCCGTCGCTAGACCAGAAAGTGCAAGTGCACTCAAAACCGCGGACGGACCGGGAAGTAATGTAAGTGAAACACCAGCAGCACTAGCATCAGCTACTAAACGATATCCCGGATCTGAAATAAGGGGCATACCCGCATCACTAACTACCAGTACATCTTTTCCACTTTTTGCCAATTCAATTAAATCGTTAGCTTTTTCTTGCTCATTATGATCGTGATAGGGAATAACTGGAGCATGCAGTTTAACTTGTAAACGTCCCGCTAAATTAAGTAAACGACGCGTATCTTCAGCAGCAATAATATCAGCATTTTCTAAAGCATCACGCAGACGCTGTGAAGCATCACCATCATTTCCCAGCGGAGTGGCAGCCAAAATAATCATATTTTATTTTCACACAACAAATTTAATTACCCAAATAAAAGTGGGGCTAGCTCTAAAGAGCTAGCCCCACCTAAAAGTAAAACTACTGACGACCCTTAAAATCATCCATGGTTTCATTGATGCCAAATAGTTCTAAGAAGAAATCGACCATTGGCACTGGGAAAGGATGTAACATTTGCACCAGACGCACAATTGGCGGATTTACCTTCATTTGCGTACCAGCTTCAATGCCATCTAGCACCTGCTTCGCGCAAGCCTCAGGCGTCAAAATTGGAAGCAAAAGCGGGAATTTCGTCTTCACTCCGTCAAACATGCCCGTAGAAATGTAGTAAGGGCAATACAACATGGTATGCACCTTAGAACGACGCTGACGCAGTTCTCCACGTAGTGACTGCGCAAAACCAACCGCACCAAACTTTGATGCATTGTAGTCAGCCTGTTTCGCTACACCCACTAAACCGGCTGCAGAAGAAACAGTAACAATTGAACCATAGTTACGTTCTAACATGCCTGGTAAGAATGCGCGTACCGTACGGAATAGCGATAGTGTATTTACGTTAAGGGTGCGTTCAATTTGCTCTTCAGACAAGTCCATCAGCGGTTTACCACTAACGATACCCGCATTATTGATAAGCACATCCACACGACCAAAATCTTCTAGCACCTGCGCAGCAGCGGTCTTTACCGACTCCCAGCTACTAACATCTACACTATAAAATTTTGCATTTACTTTAGGGCTTTGCTTTTTAATGTCTGCAACAACTGCATTACCCGATTCCGCACTACGATTCCAAATAATTACACTTTCTGCACCACGCTCTGCAGCACCAAGCGCCATTAAACGCCCAATACCCGAACCGCCACCAGTAATCAACACTGTCGAGCCACTAAAAGTTACCGGAGTTGGCCGATGTACCAATCGCATAATTTACCTCATTCTGGGTCAATCTCGCTTAGAGATGAAGTTTATGTTGAATAGTCATCCAAGTATTCAACCCGGTCGCCCATGCTTTTTCACCCATCCACTTCGGGGCGGCAATATGCATAAGTCGCTGAGTTGCTACCGTGCGAGCATCAGTATATTTGAGAATTCCTTCAGCACCATGCCTATGAGCAAGTCCAGAGTCTTTAATGCCCCCATTAGGTGCACCCATTGAACCCCAAGCTGCAGAATACCCATCATTGATATTCACACTGCCAGACTGCATTTTACTTGCAATCTGTTTGGCTTCCCTAAGATTAGCACTCCAGATAGCCCCATTCAATCCATAATTCGTATCATTTGCCCGTTTTAGCGCTTCCTCATCCGAACTGACCTTATACAGCGACACAACTGGGCCGAAAGTCTCTTCTGCATACACATCCATTTCTGGAGTTACCCCCACTAAAATAGTGGGACGGAATGCACGTTTAGCAACTTCTGGCAACAGTTTACCACCGGATAAAACCTGTGCACCTTTTGCTACCGCATCACTTACATGCTGCTGCACTTTTTCAATTTGTGCATCGCTAATGAGCGGACCCATATCCACACTCCACGACATTGAAGCATCAACCTTAATATCGTTAGTTACCTTAACAAGTTCAGGGACAAACTCATCCCACACGTCCTCGTGAATATAAATACGTTCAATAGAAATACAAAGCTGACCAGAAGCAGAGAAACATGCTTTAGCAACACCTCGCGCTGCCCGCTTAACCGGCGCATCGGCTCGCACAATAAGTGCATTTTTACCACCGAGTTCACAGGAAAAATCAATAAGATTCTTCCCTGCCTGCTGTGCGATGGTTCGCCCAGTATCACTAGAACCAGTAAACATCATATAGTCAGCATGAGCACTCATCGGATCACCAAGTTCCCGACCAGCACCGACTATCACTTGGAATACATCCTCTGGCACACCTGCCCGATTAAGTAAGGATTTAATAACTAGTGCAGAAAATGGAGTTAAAGAGTCAGGCTTAAGCACAATTGAATTACCCGCCATCATGGCAGCAACCGCATCTGAAATAGCTAAATTAAGGGGATAATTCCACGGAGTAATAATTCCCACCACACCTTTTGCATGATGTTGCACTTCCACTTTAGTCAATACTGGCACTGCACCAGGTACAGCTTTAGGACGCAAAATCCGCTCGGCTCGTTTAGAATAATATCCACAATTAGCCAGCACATCATAGTATTCTTCATAGGCTGCCCCCCGTGATTTACCGTTTTCCCACTGCACAATATCAAGAATGGCAGTACGCTCAGCTAAAAACTCATCCACAAATTTACGAACATAGCACTTTCGCTGCTTGAAGCCCATAGCTTCCCATTCTTTACCTGCCGCACGTGCTCGCGCAAATACTTCTGGAACATCAGTAGCCGTTGTTGCAGGAAGTTCACCCATCAATGAACCGGTAAGTGCAGAGTATTTCTTAAGCATCTTCGGTGAGCCAGAAAGACCTTTAGCACATAAATCTGCCGGATTAGGAACTACGCGTTGCAGGGAACGCATTCCACGAGCGTCAAGTTCTGTAAACTTTGCATTATTAGTGTTATTACTTAAGTTTTCATTCATAAACTAATTGTGCATCTTTTTTATTATAAGTTGTTAAAAACCATCAAATGTTCTCAAAAAGTGAATTGATTTGTAGAAAAAGTGACTAAAGTCCCCTGTACGTGTATAATGTTTTCGTTTGTGATCTTATAAATTTTCTTTAACTCTTACACACTAAATTTAATTCAGTTTTTTCATAGGTTATAATACGTAAGGAACAAACTGAAAAGGTCTTCATAATGAAAAGTAAACGCGTTAAAATTCTTTTTCCCCTACTAGGTATATTACTACTACTTTTATTAACAGTTGGTGGATACTACATTTACTTTGGTGTGGGACACCGTGCCTTACCCGGCACAAAAATCGGTAACGTATCAGTTGTAGGAAAGACCGAAAAGGAAATTATTGCTGAATTTAATACTACGCTCAGCAAAAAACAAATTTCTTTTACAGGTAATAGTATAAATGCGCAAAAAGCTACGCTTGCCGCCATTGGAGTAACCGTACACATTGAAAAAACCGCTAAAGACGCTCTAGCGCTGGAAAATAGTTTGGCAAATTTTTTCACCATTCCAATTCAAGGTAAGACACTAACACCTGGATATACAATTGATGTAGAAAAAGCAAATACTTACGCTAAGAAACTAACCGCAAAACAAAAAAATATACGAGCAGCAGAAAATCCAAAAGTTGTGGCAGCTGGTGATCATTTCAAAATTACGGACGGTAAAAACGGCTACGGCTTAAACATTCAAAACTTTAAACCGGCAATAGAAAAAATAATTAAATTCCGTAAAGATACCGAAATAACACTTAACCTATCTGAATATTCACCCGAATTAACTAAAGCAGATTTAAAACCAACTTTAGAAACCGCAGAAAAAATGATTGCTCCTAAGGTAGCAGTAAAAGTGGGTAATAAAACCGAGTTAGCTTCTGCAACAACCAAAGTAAGCTGGGTTGATTTAACAGGTAAAGAACCTAAGATTAACTCAGAAATAATAAAAAAGTGGGTAAATGAAATCAGCAATCCACTTATCGTAAAAGCTGTAACCGGAAAACGTTATTACACCAAAGAAGGTAAATTACTGCTTACTCAGCCCCAAGCAGTTGCTGAAGTGACCGTCACCAATGCCGACACGGTAGCAAATATAATTACAAAAAATATGCGAGATGGACGTGATGCTGACGTAGCAATTAAAACCGCGGTGGGAGACAAACATTGGGTTGATAAAACCATTGCTAAAGGAGCAGAAAAATTAGCGTTCCCCGCAGCTGAGGGGGAAAAGTGGATAGACGTAAATCTTTCTAAATACACTTTAACCGCATACGTGGGGGCAACTCCCGTTAAAGGACCCATCTCGGTAGTAACTGGAAAACGTAGCACCCCTACCATTACTGGAATATACAGCATTTACCACAAAACCCGACTACAAGACATGAGCGGAGATAACGGGGACGGAACCCGCTATCTAGTAAAAGATGTGCCCGATGTTATGTACTTCAAAGGCGATTACGGTATACATGGTGCATATTGGAATAAAACTTGGGGACGTGGCGGATCACATGGTTGCGTAAACGTGCCTTTAGCTGAAGCGAAATGGCTATACGGTTGGGCACCCTATCGCACCACAGTAGCAACACACTACTAATGCTAAAATTCCTATAATTTTTTCCTATCTTTTTACATACACCAAATAAATTTCGGCGTATGATAAAAGCACGGGATCTTTACAAGGGAGTAAATATGCATAAAATCATCAGCTTAAACGAAACTAATTTTGCTTACTACGAGTGGGCAGAAGTAACGGAACCTAAAGGTGTAGTGCAGATTGCACACGGCATGGTAGAACATCTGGGACGTTATGATGATCTTGCAAAATATCTAAACTCTAAAGGCTTTATCGTCGCCGGAACCGACCATCGCGGACACGGTTATACGCAAGATTCTAACGATCCTAAAGGCCACTTTGGCGATGCGGCTACTTGGGACACTTTGGTTAGCGATATGAATTTAGTACGTCAATATGTAGAAGATAAATATCCGGAACTTCCTTATTTCTTTATCGGCCATTCTATGGGTTCGATGCTTTTACGTAACTACTTAAGCGAATACGGGAAAGATTTAGCTGGCGCAGCCATTATTGGTACTGGCATCTGGAGTGAAGCTCTTGGAGCGATTGGCATAGCTCTAGCCAAGATGTTAAATTCACGCGCTCCAAGAGAAACTGGAAATTTGCTTAATAAACTAAGTTTCTTAGGATTTAATAAAGATTTTGCCAAACGTACCGAATTTGATTGGCTTTCCCGCGATAACGATGCGGTTGATGCTTATATGGCTGATGCAATGTGTGGATACGTGCCCACTAATGCTTTCTTCCACGAACTAATTACGGGTGTTAAACGTATCAATACCGTTCCAGAAATTTATACTTTACCTCACCAAATCCCACTATTTATTGCATCAGGTAGTAAAGATCCTGTCGGAGGCAAAAAAGCTGTAAATAAAGTTGCAGAAAAATACACTAAAGCTGGACAACGCCAAGTGGAAACACACGTTTATGAAGAGGCACGACACGAAATTTTTAATGAAATTAACCGTGATGAAGTATTTGCCGATTTAGCTAATTGGCTTATTGGTTGCCTAGATTAAGCGCGATAATATGTTATTAAATACCACAGAAAAAACCTGGCTAGATACTGAAATTGCCGCCCTAATAGACTTTGCGCGTGGTGCGAAAGTATCTGCGGGATTTGGCACTTTGGATGCAACGGGAAAAGTTGAAGTCAATTCTGGTGCGCAATTATGGATCAATTGCCGTATGACTCACGTATTTTGTTTAGCACTATTACGGGGTGATGAAAGTGCACGCGAATTTGCCACACACGGCATAAAAACATTAAATGAAAATTTTTATGACGCACAAAACGGAGGGTTCTTTTCTGTCATTGATTTAAACACCACACGACCACGCAATGAACAAGAAGCACGCAAAGCAGCCTATGCGCATGGTTTCGTGCTACTTGCTGCCACTTCTGGAATACAGGCTAAAATTTCTGGAGCTACTGAACTCTATGAAAAAGCGGTACATGCTCATAATAAATATTTCTGGGAAGAAGAATTTGGCTTAGTATGTGAATCGTGGGATAAAGAATTTACAAAAAATGAGGCTTATCGGGGCGCTAATGCGAATATGCATACACTAGAAGCCGCGTTAGCTAGTTGGGATGTAACTCAAGACCCAATTTGGCTACAAAAAGCGGCTAGCATTTTGCAATTTATACTACCCCAAGCAGAAAAAATAAATTGGCGAATTCCAGAACATTTTGACGAAAATTGGCAACTTCTACCCGAATTTAATCGTGAAAATAAAGCCGACCCGTTCCGCCCCTATGGAGTAACTCCAGGGCACGGTATTGAGTGGGCACGGCTCACTCTGCAATTTTGGCTTGCCGTCAAAAATTCAGACCTTAGCACAAAGCTGGGTATATCCGAACCGTGGGTAACAACCTTACCAAAAATTGCTATTGCATTATTTGACCAAGCCGTAGCAGATGGCTGGGATAGTGATGGTGCACCTGGAATTGTTTACACGACCGCATTTGATGGTAAACCTATCGTACATGAACGCATGCACTGGACGATTTGTGAAGCCCTTGCCGCCGCGAGTACACTACACGATTACGGCAAATACGTGAATGACACAATTTTAGCGAAACGGATGCGTTCTTTATTTGAGACATTTTTAGCCTATGCGCAAAAACACGTCATTAACGAAAAGGGAAGTTGGACACACGAGCTAGATCGGCACAACAACCCTTCTACCTTGACTTGGAGCGGAAAACCAGACGTTTATCATGCCGTACAAGCATTGTTAATTCCTCTACTCCCCCTCAAAATCAGCTTTGCGGGCGGAATATAACAGTTAGAATTAAATGACCGTGCTCGTTCCACGTTAGGGATTACTATGAATAAAATTGGGTTTGACCGCGAAAAATATATTAAGATGCAATCCGAACACATCATTTCTCGACGCGAAGAAATTGGTGGAAAACTTTATTTAGAAATGGGTGGCAAGCTATTTGACGATATGCATGCTTCTCGCGTTCTTCCCGGATTCACACCTGATAATAAAATCGTAATGCTAGAGCAACTAAAAGATGAACTAGAAATTATTATCGTAGTTAATGCTATGGATTTAGAACGACAAAAGATTCGTGCAGATTTAGGAATTACTTACGAAGATGATGTGCTCCGTCTCGTAGACGTATTCCGCGAGCGCGGTTTCCTGGTAGAAAATATAGTAATTACACGCGCAGATGAAGAAACGGCGATTACTGCCGAGTTTGCTCACCGTCTCGAAAATTTAGGTCTCAAAGTTTCTCAGCACTATACGATTCCAGGTTATCCCACTGATGCAAGTTTAGTAGTTTCTGAAGCCGGCTTTGGCAAGAATGATTATATTGAAACAAGTCGTGATTTAATTGTGGTTACAGCACCTGGTCCTGGTTCGGGCAAATTAGCAACCTGCCTATCGCAGGTATATCACGAATTCCAACACGGAATTAAGGCTGGGTACGCAAAATTTGAAACTTTCCCAATCTGGAATTTACCCCTTAATCACCCCGTTAATGTAGCCTATGAAGCCGCAACTGCGGATTTAGATGACGTAAACCTAATTGATCCATTCCACCTAGCCGCCTATGGTAAGCAGGTAGTTAGCTATAATCGCGATGTAGAAGTATTCCCACTTCTCGCCACACTACTTATTGAGATGGCAGGCTCATCACCATACCGCTCCCCTACCGATATGGGTGTAAATATGGCTGGCTTCTGTATCAGTGATGATGAAGTGTGCCAAGAAGCCTCACGGCAAGAAATTGTACGCCGTTACTACCATGCACTAGTGGACGAAAAATTAGCTGATACGCAACCTACTATTTCTGGTCGGGTAGGGTTAATCATGAGCAAGCTGAATCTAAAATTAAAGACGCGTAAGGTCGTACAACCAGCGTTAGACGTAGCTGAGACCACTGGCGCTCCTGCTTCAGCAATAGAATTACCCGATGGGCAAATTATTACCGGAAAAACAACTCCCCTACTAGGGTGTTCTGCCACCATGCTTCTAAACGCCCTCAAGATCTTAGCAGGGCTAGACGATTCCGTACTTCTATTATCTCCCGAAGCTATTGCTCCAATTCAAACGTTGAAAACCGAACATTTAGGTTCACGTAATCCACGTTTACATATGGATGAAGTACTTATTGCGCTTTCAGTTTCAGCAGTTAATTCGGAAAACGCCCGTAAAGCGTTAGAACAAATTAGCACTTTACGCGGTTGTAACGTACACACTACTACAATTTTAGGCAGTGTAGACGAAGGCATATTCCGCAATTTAGGTTGTTTGGTGACTTCGGAACCAAAGTTCCAATATAAGGGTTTATTCTGGAAGCGTTAAATTTACACTAAGCTATTTTTCAGCACTTAAGACGGTAAATTTTGCATTTCTTTGTAATTCTTTTACGTTAGTGAACCGTTTTTCTAATTCGGGACGATAACGCAAATAGGAATTGTGTACCATATAAATTTTGCCACCGGGTTTAAGCGTGCGCAAAGCACCTTCTAATAAGGGTTGCACGATAGTTGCATCAATCTTATTTCCACTATGAAATGGTGGATTAAGTAATACTATATCCGCACAATCTGCTGCTAGGCTACGCGCTGAATCATCCCATTTAATTTTGGCACGTTTATCTAAAATTTCTGTAAGTAATGTTAAGTGTGCAGAACATACCGCATCAGCACTGATATCTGTTGCGGTAACTTGTACGTCAGGAAAAGCATCAAACACCATACGAGACAACAAAGCGTTGCCACACCCTAAATCTAGTACATGAAATTTATTTGCGGTAAGTTGCACCTTAGTTTGCATATCAGCAATTGCCGTTTCCCCAAGTAAATAACCACCTGCATCAGCTTTAGCGCCAGAAAAAACTCCTCCTACGCCAAATAAAGTCGGGGTATTTGAAATATCTAATTTAGAACTTCGTGCAGCATAGGGAGCACAGTCCATTTTAGGTTTATTGGCAATTAAACAACGAAATTTTCCACGACCGCGCGATGCTTGCACATGCATAAAGCTCTCTGCTAAAACTTCATTTTGACTACGGCTCATATATTTATTATTGCCACCGCAAATAAATATTAAATTAGGGTGCAGACTGTCTGCGTTTTCTTGCATATTCGTTACATTAAACTCGTATGCTAAAGATTGTGCATAATATGCTAACTCAGCTAGTGATTTAGGCAAATGACTTAAAGCTAGCGTAATATTTGCAGGAACGAACGCTCCCCCAAAACCCGTTCGCGCATCGGCAAAGAAAATATCTAACTGGATTTCATGTTGATAGCCAGAAATAAATACACGATCTGCCACACCGGCTTCATCTGCAACATCCAGAGTGGTAAAAGCCTGTAACACGTCACGGGCACCCACATATAAACGTATTTGCGGGTTTTGTTGTAACAGTTGCAACGCGTAACGGGTTAGCTCTAAATTCGGGTCACTAAATATTGCAATATCTCCTGTAAGTTTTTGCGCTGCAAGTAATCCCGACTGTGCCAATTCGCTCTGTGCAACCTCAATTATTAACTTATCTAAAGTGGTCATTATGTCCTGCCATGATTGATTTTTCTAAATTATGTCAAATTAAGATAAACGTGAACTGGTAGCTCCCCACCATTCGTTAATTCCAGATTCCACCGCGTGTTCATCAATAGCAGCTAATTCATCCTCAGTAAAATACAAATTTTCTACCGCCTGCACCGAATTTTCCAATTGTGCAACCGACGATGCACCCACTACCGCAGAAGTAACAGTATTTGTACCCTGATCACGTAAAATCCAAGCAATTGCCATCTGCGCTAATGACTGCTCACGACGTTTAGCAAGTTCATTTAAGGCACGCACATGCACTAACGCCGATTCTGAAAATAATTCTTTATCAGCTTTCCCTAGCCCTAGCCGAGAATTTTCTGGAATACCATTAAGATAACGATCCGTTAATAACCCCTGTGCTAAAGGCGAGAAGGCGATAACTGCCATTTGCTCCATAGCACTTGCCTGCAATAAAGACGGACCGTCTTGCGCAGTTTCTACCCAACGATTAAGCATTGAATAAGAAGGTTGATTAATTACCAACGGAGTGCCCAATTCTCGCATAATCTCTGCCGCCCGTTTACTAGCAGTAGCAGAATAAGAAGAAATTCCCGCATACAGTGCTTTTCCAGATTTAACCGCGTCATGCAATGCCAACATTGATTCTTCAATATCTACATCCGGATCAGGACGGTGATGATAAAAAATATCCACATAATCTAGTCCTAATCTAATTAATGATTCATCTAATGAATTAAGTAAATACTTACGTGATCCGCCAAAGCCAAAAGCCCCATCCCACATTTGCCAACCTGCTTTTGTGGAAACCAGTATTTCGTGACGATAAGGAGCAAGATCTTTAGCGAAAATACGTCCAAAATTCTCTTCCGCAGCACCAAAAGGAGGACCATAATTATTTGCTAAATCAAAATGAAATATTCCTAAGTCAAAAGCACGGCGAATAATATCCCGTTGGATTTGAAAAGGTTTATCATCACCAAAATTATGCCACAGACCTAGCGCGATAGCTGGAAGCTCTAGTCCCAAACCAGCAACTCTACGTCGTGGCATATTATGTATACGCTGTGTATCAGGCACATAGGAACTGCCAGTCGGCAAAAAAGGCAAATTACTTTTAGTCATATTTTTCTCTATCTCTCGTCTGCAATAAGCGCATCAAAAGTATTAACTTGATTTAATTGATTTAAATTACTAACCGAAACTTTCCGAATATTTGGACTGGCCACCACAATCGCCAACGATTGTGCTCGTGAAATAGCCACATTCATACGATGTTTATCAAATAGGAAATCTGTTTGCGCAAGTTCACTACCATCACTTACACACATACTTAAAAATACAATCGGCGCTTCTTGGCCTTGAAACTTATCTACACTACCTACACGTGCCTGCGCTCCCAAAATCATTTTTAACTCTTTTACCTGCTGATTGTAGGGAGCTACAAAAAGCATATCCTCCCATGTTATTTTACGGGTAGGCATATTTTCTTTTCCTGTATGGAAGGTACGTCCCAGTAAAGACGTAGCCAATTCTTTGATAACCATAGCTTCTTCCATAGCCATTTGCGCATTTCCTTCATGGGCAACAGGCACAAAGATTACACCTGAATCAGCTTGCAATATACCATCATAATCTGTTGGAACTTCAATTGTACGCATCTTATTATTAGGATGTGCTACCAGTTTTCCATCATAAAAATATTTACTAATAAAATGGTTAATCTTAGGGTGCATCCGCCACGTTATATCCAAAAATATTCCCATATCCTCAGGAATTGTTGGAGTGTTAGGAAGCAAATAATCAAGTACTGACAAACCACTTTCACCAGGATG
>PDWI01008877.1_pt1 | contig 11707 bp, 8 predicted proteins | sample 1430891 | NCBI WGS metagenome assembly PDWI01 (sample SAMN01162508, study PRJNA174530) | Oral metagenome, whole genome shotgun sequencing project. | biome: Marine environment; feature: Marine mammal; material: Swab sample of the gingival sulcus; isolation source: swab sample of gingival sulcus...
AGTCAACTCACATCTCAGTCAAATACATCACAGTCACAAAACATATTTTCTGCATTATTGATTCTATTATTTGGCCGTTGAATGTCTTGATTAAATTTCTCACATCTCGTGAACATTCCTTTAGTATTATTTAATTTCTTTGGATTCCAATTATTCAATGGTTGATTAAAGTTTATACAGTCAAGAAACATTTCATTCATATTGATTACCTTTTCCACATTCCATTTATTTAATGGTTTATTGAATTTTTGGCAGTTATAGAACGTTCTAACCATAGATAGTACGTTGCTTGTGTCCCAATCATTGATATTTTCATTAAATTCTTTTTGTCCATAGAACATATTGTCGATTCTGACAACCTCACTCATATTCCACTTTCAAATTCATTCAAAATTGATATGAGAATAGTTCATAAATAGTCAATATAAATCTCACTCAACATCTTTTACATAATTAGTTACATCGATATCTCAACAACATGCTTGTTTTCGAAAATTAGTTCTTCATCTCTCCATCATACGTAATATTTGTTCCATCTCAAATCAGTCTTTTGGGAAAAATTTCCCATCTTTTGCCCTCACATAAAGATGGTCAACAACGTTATATACATCAGCTCTTTCGAGTATATGTCTTACACTCATTTAATAGTTATTTATAAATAAACCATTCATCACCACTTACTTCATTTGTATTTGCACCAGTAAACAATCTTTGTGTTTTCAAGTCAAGATAATCATTATGAAAAGCATTCTTTTTAACTGTATATATTTTCACTTTTTCTGGATATACATATGATGAGTATGTTCAATCCCTCAAATCATATCAATACAATTTATGCGTTGCATAATATTCATCTTCATCAACATAATATCTATACAAAACATTATGTTTGAAATTATTTTGATATAATTTTCATTGTTCAGAATCAGTTGCATACCAATAATCAAACATATAATTTTTGATATTAGTATAATGTGATATTTCATATATCTCCCATCACAAAAAATAATTATATCTTTTGATGTCTTTAAACATATGAGAAAAATTTATCAGTGCATCGCGATATGTCCAACGATCATATATTTCATCATAATGTTTTCTTAATGTTTCGAGTGGGAAACGATGTGAGAAATTTATAGCAGAATCAAACATATTTTCTCATTTCATAAGACTGGCAAAATTTAATCAACTCATATCACCATTAAATTTTTCCGCTTTATTAAATGCGTATGATGCATTTGTAACATTACTTACGTCCCAATTCTCAACTCATTTACCCGTAAAACTTTTTGTCTCTGTAAACATATGTGAAATATCGGTTGTTGCATTTGTAACGAGTCAACTCACATCTCAGTCAAATTTTTGAGTTACAGCAAACATATTTCCTGTTTCTTTCAATTGTGAGCATTTCCATGTAATATCTTGATTGAAACTATTGGCTTGATAAAACATACTATTTGCATACCACAAATTACTCATATCCCATGAATTGAGATTTTGGTTAAATAGGATTGCATTGTTAAACATATCAGTGGCTCATGTCACTTTACTCGTATTCCATTTATCTAGTGGTTGATTAAATGATGTACAACCTTCAAACATAGAATCCATATTAGTTACTTGACTCATATCCCAGTTATTAATATCTCTATTGAATGTTATTTGACCTTCAAACATACCAATTGTATTAGTTAGTCACGTTGTATTCCAATGTTCAATACCTTCAAAATTAATATTTTTCTTATCACTAAACAAACTACTTAAATCTCAATGAGAGCTTTTGATAACATGTGAAATATCAATATCTCAACAAGAAACATTTTGCCAAAATTCAGTTCTATTTTTAGCTCACATTTTGTCAAGAATTACATCCATTTCATTTCTATCTTGTGGTAGGAGTTTTCCATCTTTAATGGTAATTTTTATATCATCAGAAATTTGATATTCTGCAACATTGCTTAACTCGTTGTAAATATTCATTTATGTTAGATTAGCATACATAAAACCAGTCATCACTCTTCACATCTTTTCATCAATTTTGATTATGTATATAAGGATTTTTCTTGAATTATTACATCAAAAAATATTACAATAATGAGCGATTGTAACATTTTTGTGTTTTCGATTACAACAATAATTCATTAACAACAGAATCATCATTATAATTCTCATCATTAATATCAGAATTATCGTTATTTTTCACAATTTCAACCTCATCATCTAATGTAAATATCATCATTGCTTTTTTCTCATCTCATATTGTGAATAGTCTTTGCGTTTTCAATCAAGATAATCATTTTTTATATATTTGCAACATTGTACTATACGTTTTAGCTTTATCTTTTTGATATTGGTATCAAATAATGGGGGTACGATTTTCTCCTTTAATAAACGATGGTATTGTACAAAAAAGATTTCAACTAAGATTATTGCTTACAATAGAATAAATAACATTATGTCACCAATTGTTATTATGTGTAGCAAATATATCTGCTTTTAGTGGTGCATTTTTACCAAATAGATGATAGACTTTTGCTCATAAGAAATAATTATATGGTCTTTTTGGAAGGTACTTTCAAGCAGAAACAACAGAAGACACATCGGCTCTTATATTTCACAATAATTCACCCATTTTCTTTTGTAAATATCAGAAATTGATTGTATGATATGGGAATTCTCACTTCCATTTTATAGCACCAACAAGTATTGATACAATATTGCTCATTTTATAACACTTCCATCACGATAAATCTCACACGAAGTTACGACAAAATTGAAATGTTCATTGTGCTTCTTCTACATTGCTCACATCCCAGGTTTCAACACCTCTACCTTCAAAATTAACACAATTCAAAAACATACCAGAGATATTGGTAACTTTATTAGTAACAAGATTGTGAACATTATTGTTAAAACCTACACATTGATTAAACATGTTGTTAAGAGTCACACTTTCTTCACCACATCTCTCACCGATATTCCGCATAGATATATCTTGATTAAATGCACGACAATCTGAGAACATATTATTGAACCATCTTACAGAACCAACATCCCACTTATCTAACGGTTGATTGAATTCGCTACAATAGCTAAACATACCTTTCATATTGTTTACATTACTCACATCCCAACCATTTAATGACTGATTAAAATGAACACATTGGTCAAACATAAAACTCATGCTTCTTACATTACTCACATCCCATCACGATATATCTTGATTAAATCAACCGCATGCTTCAAACATAGAATCCATATTCATCACATTACTCACATCCCACTTACTAATATCATGATTGAAATATCTATTATCAAGAAACATTTCTGACATATCTGTCACACTACTTACGTCCCAATTTTCTATTCCTTCCCAGAATTCTCTCTTTTGAAAACGAGACGTATCGTTTCATCTTAATATTCAATGTAAACTTCATTTGTTTGCTTTAATGAGATCCGAAACATCAATATCACCACACGAAATTCCTTCTAATGCACTTGCTCTTATGATGTGTTGAAATATTCTCGTATCTTGCGGTTTGAGCTTGAGGTCAGCAGAAAATGGAACAAAAGCCTGCATTGCAATATGTAATCAATATGCTTCAACTTCATCTCCATCAGGGTCTGTATATACACTCTTTTCTATTTTTATACTATTTCATTCATACTTTCACCATTTATCTAGTATTGCTTGAACATCGAAAACATCTGCCATACTTGTGTATATTTTATTGTCAATAAAAGAAAATCATAACTCAGAAAAGCTATGATTTTACAATATATTTTGATTATATTAAATTGTTTATTTTCTCTTATTTCTTCTTAAAACGACACTGTGAATAGAGAATTATATGCTATATTTTCTGGCATCACTTCATAATATTTAGAACCATCTCAAATATTGAATCAACATCTACTGTCTGATGAATTTCATCTATTGTCTCACATTACAAAATATCACTTCGTTATTACATATGACCTTCTACCACAAACACTACCATCAGTCTTGGTATTTTTTGCTAGATATGGCTCATCAAGAATAAAACAATTATCTTCAATTATTTTTACATCTTCTATTAATCATGATAATTTGTTTTGCTCATTTTGTTTAAGAGGACAGATTTGCACTTTACCATCATCAGTAAATGTGATTTTTTCCATAGGCATACCAATAACACGTTTGATGTAATACATCTTTCCGTCCTTTTTTGCATGTTCTGGTCAAATTGTATTTCTATCTACTACAATAATATCTCACCTTTTTATATTGTAATCTATACTATCTGCTCATTTTAATAATTTATCAATTGGATGCCCAATACCAAATGCAATACTAGAATTCGAATGGAGTGTAGGTTCCATTGAACTACCACTTATTCTTGAGATATACAAGAATTGACTTGTAATAATTCCAAGAATAACAAATGTTGCGATGATGTAGTAGATAGGTAATTTCCAGAATGCTTCATACTTTTTGCTTATCCACGAACCAAAATCTGAGAAATATTGCTGTATTTTAATCGTTTTTGAGTTATTTTTGCTATTTTCTGATAAATTGCTCATAATTGTATGAAAATATAAACAGATGCTTTTGTTTGATGTATTTGATTGGTTTGATTCTTTTGTGTGTATTCTTTGTCCCGTATAATAGTAATCATTTTGACGCCGAAGTAAAGCTCAAATTCAACATTGGTATGAGTCAAGAAATATAAGAAAAATAAAAAAGAAAATAACAAAAAACAATAAAATTATTGCACACTTTTGTGAAACAATCTATATAGTAGAGATAAGAAGATATCAAACCTCAAAAATATTTTTGAATTTATTTCCCTTTCTTCCAAAACTAATGATCAATCTTGAATCCGCAAAAATAAAGAATATATCACCTTTTGATAGTGAACAACACCAACAACATTTTGAAGCCGAAATCGCAAGAATAAAAGAACAACAAAATCTGTGAACTCTCTATTGGAGGAACACTGATTGAACGCTTGAACTCGTGACAAAGATGAAAGACTCAACTATTGATTCTATTCTCTCATATCTGTGGGAGAGAATAAATAATTGAAACGATTGGATGGTAATGAATTACAACCAAGCGTGGATTGACATTTTCGAAAGAGAAATACAAAGACGTGAAGAAGAATATATGCAATAATTAAATCATAAAACAAATACTATTTTTATAAATTATTTACACAATTATGTTGAGACAATCGATACCCGTTGAACATGCAAAATGTGTAGCACAAGCATGGAAGGAGCAATACAAAGAAAGTGGTGAATATTGGATTGAGCTTGTTTCTGGAGAAGCATTTGATATTATTGATGCTAATGAAGATTATCTCATCTCGTGGTTGATGAACTATAAAAAATCCACACAGAAAGATAAAGGTCTCGAGATAATGAATAGAGCACAAGCTTCTATCTTCAGAAAAGAATTGAAAAAGAGATGAGTAAAGAGAAGAATATAAAAAAATAAATAACAAAACAAGCGAATAACTATGAGAATTATTTATTAATAAATCCACAATAATTATGACTACAACACAAGAAACAGCAAAAGAAACAATCACAAATTCATACTTTGATATTAATAATGTCGATGGTATTGAATTCATCTCTATGATAGATTCTATTAATGAAGCATTTTATACAGAAAACATAGAAGCAACAAAAACATCATGAGAAGACATCTACTATAAATGTGAGCGTTCAAAAATAATTACTACTATTAGAAATGATATTAGAACATTTATGGCAGAAATCGATTCACTTGGTCGTGAAATGTTTAATAATGATTATAACAAATTTGAAGTTGAATCTATTCTTGATAAATTGAGAGAGTTCTCGTGGATTTTTGAAACAATTCAAGCGGAATTAAAAAGAATAACTGACAACCATACCAGAGAAAAATCACTTATCGAGGCGAGAGAAACAGTAAAACAAAAAGCAAATAACAAGTATGCTTCTGAAGATATTATTAGAAATGAGTTATATAAGAATCCAGAGTATGTGAAATATGATTTTCTTCTAAAAGAACTGAATTACTTTTCTCTTCTTCTCAGAGTTATCAATAAGCACATCACCACTATTGTGTTTAGAATGAAATAATTGACAATCAAAATAAAATATAAGAAAAAAGAAAGGACTCGCGTCTTTTCTTTTTTACGTTCAGAGGAGCCGATTTGATGTCGCAATCAACCATCGTTGCGGGGAGGGGAGGAGTGCTAACGATGTCCGTACTAGGTCCTTCAGGTTAATGACTGTGCTCAAAACTAACTCATCTCATGAACAAAATATAATATAGTTTTCCTAACCAATTTGTATTAATTGTTACAAATTTTCAATATCAGCTCACGTTCCTGGAAGCTTTTTGATAGGAGTTGATTTCTTAACAACCTTTTTGTCAGGTTCTATTGTGCTAATAATTGTTCCATCAGGTTTAACACCAGGTTTGTCAGAATTAGTAATAATTCAAGATTGTGGAGCATATCCATATCAAGATTGTGGTGTTTCATTATCAGCATTTACTGCGCCAAATACTCCGGTAGCAAGCATCATTCCACCAAGTGCAAAAGCAGAAACAACTCTCGCTACGTGAATTTTAGATAATTTCATTAATTAATTTCAAAGAAGAATAAAGTATTAATATATGTATGAGACATTATACTTTCGTATAACATCTCATATAGTTATTTTATGATTTCACCATTATCAATTACAAAGTTAATTGATATTGGGTCAAGTAATAGTAGAAGAGATAATCAAAATACAAAGCATAATTTACTTTCAATGTATCATTAGCGTTTATATTTTGCATAATTTCATTCATAGGTTTACCCTTCAAAGACATCATTCCTGGTGTTGAACCGAGTGCTTGACCAATCTTTACAGCCAAAGTCATAGCTTGTTTGAGATTATAGTCATTTCTTGTTTCAAGTCCCATCAATGTATCTACATATTCCATCTTACTAATACCAATAATCTTTTGCATTTTGTTTCTACTCAACATGAGATAATCTTTGATTTTCAATACGGATTTAGTGTCTTTGTTGTAGAGGAAAGCAAAATTGGCTTTGTTGATTTTAAGAGCAGTATTCTTTAACTGTTTATTCAATTCAATAAGGAATGGTTGTGACTCTTTTAATCTTTTACTAAGACTTGCAATAACATCTTTCTTAGCAACAGTGTTAGGCACTTGTACACCAAGATGAAGTTCGGCAAATTTCTTTACAATTCTATAAGCATTGTTTCCACTCTCATTATTTTTAGAAATGAGTTTGATAACATCATCGGCAGTTAATGTTGCTGGTTCATATTTAGCAGACAATACCATAAATTTCTCTTTCAATTTATTATCTATCATCTTACTCCATGTATTTTGAATATTAGTATTATTTTGGAATTCGGTTGATACTAAATCTCCAAGATTATTGTATTTTTTAGCAGTTACTTTATAGAATGGAAAGAGAGATGATGCTTTCTTTGAGAATAAAGCAAGTGGATCATCTTTTTTTACTTCCGTAGTAACAATTTCTTTTTCAGTCACATTACCACTCAAAGCAGAACCTGTCACAGCAGTTGGGTCGGTATGAGGTTTAATATACTTGTTAATATATGAGTCGAATGTTCCATTAGAATACAAATAACCACATATACCAAGAATAAGCAATGTAATAAATCCACCGATTATCAAACCTTTGCGAGATTTCTTTTTAGGTTTAATTGTATTATTACCATCACCACTATGCTCACCACCTGTTGTAGTGTTTGTTAGCAATCATCTAGCACTAACAGCTGTAGCGGTTGTAGTGGCAGTATCAATGAAATCAGGAGTTGTAATTTCGGGCATTTCTTCCTGAACATTAGAAAGTAAATCATCTTCTGCGCTTTCCAATTGGTCTACACTACTTCCTGTTTCGAAGCTTCTATCTCATCCTTCTTGATTTCTCTCTTCACTCTTTCAGAGAACGTTATTACTTCTTTCTTCGTCTCAGTTGAAGTATTGAGGAGTTTCTTCAATGCTTTCTTCGTCTCAGTCACTAGTTTCGAAATCTGTTGGCTCAGTGATGTTTTGAATTGGGTCACTGTCTCTTTCAATTGGTTCATTATGTTGTGTAGAGGATAAAGGTTGTTCTGTTTCTTCAATCACGTCTTCACTAATATCTAAATCATCGTTGTCATCAAGTGATATTGTAGTGGTAGGTCATTCTGAAACTGTAACATTTTGTACAACATTTTCATCAACCTTTTCAAATGATATATTAGGAGACATAATATGATGCATATCATTTTCATTAGATTCATCTTCAGCGGATTCAAGTGTATCTTTCATTGAATCTTCAATTTCTTGCTTTTCAACTTCATCAGTGATTTCCCTCTCAAATGTGGTTATATTATCAAATGTAGTATCTTCCTCATCTTGAGTATTCTTTTCCTCTTCTTCATCAAGTCCAAGGTCAAGAGATTCATCATCGAAATCTGAACTATCTATTGAAATATCGACACCATCATCCTCATCGCCTATTGAATTATCTTCATGCTCTTCGTCAAGAAAGACATTATTATTGATAACATCATCTTCATCGTCTTCGAATTGAATGGATAGTGCTTCCTCTTCATCAAAACTAGTATCATCTTCATCGGAAGTCTCTTCAGAAGTTTTTTCTGTTTCATCATCTTCATCAAGTCAGATACTGGTATCAAAGTCGTCTATTTCATCATCTTCAAGCATACTATCTATTGGTGGTGCTTCCATTTCAACAACACCAAGAATTTCTTCTATATTAAGAACATCAGAAGTATCGATGACAGCATTTGCATTAGCCAGTTCTAGCATTTCTTGTTCTCTTTTTGCCTTTACGATTTCTCTTGCTCTCTTACTTCACTTCTTGGGTCTACCTCTTTTTTTGGGTCTACCTCTTTTAGCTGTAGATTTTTTGGTTTTGTTTGTACTACCTTTGGGTCTACCTCTTTTTTTGGGTGCTGGAGTTTCAGAACTTTCTTCCGAAATCTCACGCTTTTCTTTGTCTAAAGCCATTGACTCTTATATAAGAATAAATATTGTATTTTTACGCATACAAACTTTATAATAATTTATTTGCATATTTTTGCTGTACGGTAATATAAAAAATATAGTTATTGATAGCATTTTCTTGGTTTGAGGATGTGGTAAAAAATATAAGAAAATACAAAAGAAAAATAATTGGCAAAATAACTATATAAATACAAGAGAAAATTGTTTAGCTACACAATATAATTATGGAGGGAATAAACACAAATGTTGATAGCAATATCAATAATAATATCGATAATACTTCTGCTCAAACAGAAGAGAAAAAAGAATTAAAAGAAAAGACATTTTTCTTTTCGATTTTTAATGAGCATAAACACAAATATCGTCGTGAAGATGATTTCATTATGAGATATTTTTCATATAGATGATTTCTTCAAAGAGTGTTGTCTATTAATGAAGCATTTAACGATGTTGAACAAGAACAATTCCTTGCCCTATTTGTAAAAAATCCCGAGAAATATATTGAATTATATAAGCAATTAGAAGTTGATATTAAAGCAAATAATATTAACCTTGAAGAATTCAAGATGTGATTACTTGAATATTTAGATGAAGACCAAAAACAATTTATAGAAAAATATAAAGATGTGTATATGCTCACATCTGTTAATGGAAATAAAATAACATTCCTTGATTATATCAGACAATTAGAATACGAATATATCACACTTTCATATATGCAATTCTCTGGTTATATTAACATAATGGCAGATGTGATTGTATATGCAAAACAACACCATATCGGTATTGGCCCCGCTCGTTGAAGTGCTGGTTGAAGCTTGATTTCATATTTCACGAGAATTACGGACATTGACCCACTTAAATACGATTTGCTTTTCGAACGTTTCTACCATATTTTGAAGCAAGAAGGTGACTGTCCTGATATCGATACGGATTTTGAAACAACTGAACTAAAAAACATTCTTGCATATGTAAGAAATAAATATGGTTCTGATAAAGTATGTAAGGTTGGTAATTATATGCAAATAGGAATTAAATCTCAAATTAAAGATATGGTTCGTGGTTCAGAAGTGTCAGCTGAGGATATTAACAGAGTGACAAAATCTCTCGGTAATAAACCTGATGAAATAAACGAATGATTGAAAAAATTACAAGCATTCTATGATGGACAAGACGTTGATGTAGATGGAATGGTATGAGACATTTTGCTAAAGCATAGAGATATATTAGAACCAATTTTCAATATTCTTCACGAATATCTAGGTTATCCAAAATCAAGTTGAGTACATGCTTGCTGAGTGATAGTGAGTCCAGTAGATATTGAACACCTCTCACCGTGTAGATTCACAAAAAAGATGCCTGTAAAAATTGGATACTTTAACAAGAATGAATTTGAAGCAGGTTGAATGCTCAAACTCGACTTTCTGTGATTAAATAATGTAAATATCATTAAGAATACAATTAAAGCGGTGATGTTTACAAGAGAAGATATACAAAAGAAATATGGTATTGTAATGACATGAGATAAAGAAAAAGATTGGGAAAATCTCGATTGGTATAAGATGTATAATGATATTATCGAAAATATAGGAAATGGCGAAGATGATGATGTATTTGAAAAGGTATTTGGTTTGGGTATTACAACCTGAATATTCCAATTCGAATGACAATGAATGAGAAGATGGTTGAAGGGAATTCAAGTCAAAACAATCAATGAATTATCGGATATGAATGCGATGTATCGTCCTTGACCAATGGACAATCTACCAGCATATAAAGATATGAAGATAGATGGTATTGAACCCGTATTGTTTTCAAACGACTTTATCGATTCTATGATAAAGAAACACGGAAAAGAAAAAACATATCAATCCATTCAATTCTTCGAAGAGATTTGGGCAGATATAACAGATACTACTCATGGAATTCTTGTCTATCAAGAGCAGATGATGAAACTATTTAATAGTCTTGGTCACGATTATGTATCAGCAGACTATATGAGAAAGATTTATTCTAAATTACAATCTGGTAAAAAGACGTGGAAAGACCTTGAAAAGTATGATATTAAAACAAAAGAATTGCTTGAAGAAAAATGAATTATTGTAGACTTCTATGATTATATTAATGAAATAATACTAGCACCATGGGCAAGATACGGATTTAACCGTTCTCACGCTATGGCATATGCTATTGTTGCGTACACTACGGCTTGGTTGAAGACGAATTACAAAGAAGAATTCTTCACTTCGTTGCTCAAATCAGCAGAAACTGGAACTGGAAAAATGAGTTTAAAAGTACAAAAACTTGTAACAGAGATGAATGTATTATGAGTAGAATTGATGTGACCAAGCATTAACAATTCCCAATCCCACGCTATTATTATTGACGAATATGATGAAGCGAAATTATGAATAATGGAGAATACAAATACTCCAGAAATGTAAGAAGAAAAATATAAATATAAGAAAATCGAGATGTTAAAGTCTCGATTTTTCTTTATGTTGTTTTGATTATAATTTTGGCTGGTAGTTCATTTGATTAACAAACAATGAGTTCTGTGTTGTGATAACCACAAATGATTTTAAACATTACAACTTCGTTTGCTGTAAAACCACTCTCAAAATCCATGTAAATTGTTTTGATTTCGTTGTTTTGAATACTTTTAAT
>PDWI01008878.1_pt1 | contig 11706 bp, 8 predicted proteins | sample 1430891 | NCBI WGS metagenome assembly PDWI01 (sample SAMN01162508, study PRJNA174530) | Oral metagenome, whole genome shotgun sequencing project. | biome: Marine environment; feature: Marine mammal; material: Swab sample of the gingival sulcus; isolation source: swab sample of gingival sulcus...
ATGCGGGGTGGAGCAGTCTGGCAGCTCGTCGGGCTCATAACCCGAAGGTCGCAGGTTCAAATCCTGCCCCCGCTACCAAATATAAAAAAAGCCCCTTTTTAGGGGCTTTTTTATTACCCCCTATTTGGGGACAGGACGAAGGTTACATGCAGGAAAAGCTGGAAACACTGATTCGAATGACTGTAACAGGTTTAGGCTATGAGCTATGGGGATATGAATACCGTAGCTATAGTGAGAGTGCACTGTTGCGAGTATTTATTGAGTCTGAAGACGGTATCAGTGTCGACGATTGTGGCAAAGTCAGTTTGCAATTGGGTGCAGCTTTGGATGTAGAGGACATTATCCCGGTAGCGTATGTCTTAGAGGTCTCTTCTCCTGGCTTGGATCGTGTATTGTTCACGCTGGAACAATATCAGCGTTATATTGGAGAAGCGCTGAAAGTGCGTACTCGTATGCCAATCGAGTCAAGGCGCAATTTCGTGGGTGTTTTGCAATCGGTTGATGAGCAGGAAGGGAGTCTGGTTATTCAGACGACGGATCAGGCGGAGCGTAATCATTATACTATTCCCTTTGATATTATCGATCGGGGAAGATTGATATACACAATACAAAAAACGCCGAAAAAACCTAATAAAGGAAAAAGGAGTGGTGTAAGTTCATGAGCAAAGAAATCCTCTATGTGGTTGATTCTGTCTCCAATGAAAAGAGTGTAAGTAAGTCGCTGATTTTTGAGGCGATTGAAACCGCTTTGGCGATGGCAACTCGCAAACGTTTTGGCATGCACATGGACGTTCGTGTCACGGTTGACCGTCAGTCTGGCGACTATGAAACTTACCGTCGTTGGAAAGTGCTGGATGATGATGATCCTGAGTTTGAAAGTCCTGAACGCCAGATCTTATTGAGTTATGCTAAGAATCGCGGTTTGGAAGTGGCGGTTGGTGATTATATTGAAGAAAAAATTGAATCAGTTGAGTTCGGACGGATTGCTGCCCAAACCGCTAAGCAAGTGATTGTTGCCAAGGTGCGTGAGGCTGAGCGGGAGAAGCTGGTATCGAGTTACCGTGATCGCATTGGTCAACTGATTATGGGTACCGTAAAACGCTTTGATCGTAAAGGTATTATTCTTGATCTGGGCGATAATGCTGAAGCTTTGATTCCACGTGAAGAAATGATTCCGCGTGAAATAGTCCATAATGGTTCACGTTTACGTGGCTTATTGAAAGAGATTCGCCAAGAAGCACGCGGCCCACAAATTATTGTTAGCCGTAGTGATGTTCATTTTCTGATTGAGCTGATGAAGTTGGAAGTACCCGAAATCAATCAAGAAATGATTGAAATTATGGGGGCTGCTCGTGATCCTGGCTCACGTGCCAAGGTCGCAGTACATGCTCATTTACCCAATATTGACCCAGTGGGTGCTTGCGTGGGCATGCGTGGATCACGTATTCAGACCGTCACTTCTGAGTTAAATGGTGAACGGGTTGACATCGTGCTGTGGAATGACGACATGGCTACTTATGTGATGAATGTCATGGCTCCGGCTGAAGTGCTCTCTATTGTCGTTGACGAGGATCAGCGAACCATGGATATTGGGGTAGATAAGGATAAGTTATCCCAAGCGATTGGTAAGGGTGGGCAAAATGTGCGTTTGGCGAGTGAATTAACAGGCTGGACGCTCAATGTCATGAGTGTAGAGGACGTTGAGGCTAAAACAGAAGCTGAACAGCAGGCTATTCTGGACTTGTTTATCAATAAGTTAGACGTTGATGAGGAAGTTGCCACTGTTTTGGTGGAAGAGGGCTTTTCGACGCTGGAAGAAGTGGCTTATGTACCCCGCGAAGAATTCCTTGAAATAGAAGCGTTTGATGAAGAGATTGTCAATGAATTGCGTGAGCGTGCGCGTACGGCTTTATTAACCGAGGCAATTGTCAAGGATGCGCCTATTCCTGCTGATGACTTGTTAAATATGGACGGTATGGATAAGGATTTGGCTTATAAGTTGGCTGCCAATGATATTCGGACGATGGAAGACTTGGCCGAATGCTCAGTTGATGAGTTATTGGCAATTGAAGAGATGGATGAAGATCGAGCTGCAAGCTTGATTATGACTGCCCGCGCCCCTTGGTTTGAAGAGCAGTCATAATGACACAACGGGAGAGCATTGAATGTCGGATATTGAAGTGAAAACACTTGCCGCGATGGTGAGGGCTCCTGTTGATGTGTTAATGCGTCAGCTTAAGCGAGCCGGAATAGAGGTGAATAGTCCTGAGGACAAAATCACCGATGCACAGAAATTAATCTTGCTAGAGCGTATGAATGAAGCTGGAGAGTCGACTGCCGCCAAAACAGGTACTGGCAAGATTACTTTGAAGCGTTCTGCGAGTAATGCGGCGGGTGGTGACCGTCGGTCAGGTGTTGAAGTGCGCCGTAAGAAGACGATTGGTTTACGTAAATCGGGTAATGAGCAACAGCATGATCGTGAAGCCGACGCGCGTGCTGAAGCTTTGGCACGTCAGGCTGATGCGGATCGTCGGGCTAGGGAAGCTTTGATTGAGAAGGCGGAGCGTGAACGCCGTGAGCTAGAAGCAATGCGCTTGCGTCAAGCCAAAGAGCCAGCACAAAAGGCAAAGCCTGCTGCTAATGAAAGTATTGATGCTGAAACAGTAGAAAACATCGAAGCAGTGCCAGTGCCTGAGGCTGTTGCAGCCGTAGACAATCAGCCAGCAAGCGAGGGAAAAGTGTTTGCTGCTGCTCAGGAATCGGCTGTGCCCACTCAAGCTGACTACACGCCTACTGAAGCGTCAAATGCTGTTGTAGATGAGGTAGATGAGCCTCAAGCCGTTGTCGAGGCTGTAGCTGAGCCTGAGCCAAGTGAGCCGGAGTTAACCGCTGTCGTTGAGGAAAATCCTGTGGTGGGATCCGTAGCTGAAATTAATTCAGTTACAGCAAGTTCTGGGGCAGATGAGGATGCTGATGTATCTGCTTTTGAGCAAAGACAAATTGTTGCGGCGGCGGCTAAAGAAGAAGCTGCGGCTGCTCTCAAACGTCGTCCATCCAGAGGAAAACTTAAACCTTCGCTGGCGCCTAAAAATACCATCGCAACTGATGAAGAAGAGGTCAAAACACCTAGTAGACGCGCTGGTGGAAAGAACGAGGAGGAGGACAGTGTACCTGCGGCGGTTAAACGTGGCAGTGAGAAGAAAAAGCTTAAAACCCGTGGGCGTGAAAATGAGCGTGGCAATACACCTAATGTGACCCATAAAGGAGCTAAAGGGGCTAAGCGTCGCGGCGGCGGTCGTCGTGAAGAAGCTGGAGTAGAACGTGAGGTCAAGCATGGCTTTGAAAAGCCAGTAGCTCCGGTGATCCGTGAAATTGAAGTACCATCAAGTATTATTGTATCTGATTTAGCGCAGAAACTGGCTATTCGTGCTACCGATGTCATTAAGGCTATGATGAAAATGGGTATGATGGTAACGATTAATCAGTCTATTGATCAGGAAACGGCTATTCTTGTAACAGAAGAGTTAGGACATAAAGCCCAGCCATTACAAGAAATGGATGATGCTGCTATGTTGGCTTCTGTGCTTGAGTCAGACAGTCAATATGAAGACTTTACACGCCCCCCTGTTGTTACAATTATGGGGCATGTTGATCATGGTAAAACCTCTTTGTTGGATTATATCCGTAAAACAAGGGTAGCTTCCGGCGAAGCGGGAGGTATTACGCAACATATTGGCGCTTATCATGTTGATACGCAGCAGGGGACAGTAACGTTTCTGGATACTCCAGGTCACGCCGCTTTTACCAAAATGCGTGCACGTGGTGCTCAGGTAACGGATATAGTGGTGTTAATCGTAGCAGCCGATGATGGCGTTATGCCGCAAACCAAGGAAGCAATCCAGCACGCTAAAGCGGCTGAAGTCCCTATGGTGGTGGCAATTAATAAAACCGATAAGCCGGAAGCTGATCCTGATCGTGTCTTGAGTGAGTTGTCTCAGAATAATGTATTGACTGAAGAGTGGGGTGGTGATGTGCCTGTGGCACGTGTTTCTGCCAAAACAGGTCAAGGCATAGACGATTTGCTGGAAACCATTTTGCTAGTCGCTGAAGTACAAGAACTTAAAGCAGCCGTCGATGCGCCTGCTAAAGGTACTGTGGTTGAGGCCAGCGTCGAACGGGGTCGTGGTACTGTCGCAACGGTATTGGTACGCGAAGGGACTTTACGCAAAGGTGACATGTTATTATGTGGTACAGAGTATGGCCGCGTTCGTGCTATGTTTGACGAAAATGGCCGCCCTGTGCGTGAGGCAGGGCCTTCAATTCCGGTTGCTGTATTAGGTTTGTCAGCAGCACCTGAGGCGGGTGATGAAGCCTTTGTGGTCAGTGATGAACGTAAAGCACGTGAAATTGCTGATTTACGCAAAGAAAAACAACGTGATAGTCGTTTTGCGGCACAACAAAGTACTAAGCTGGATAATTTATTTAGCCAAATGCAGTCCAGTGAACGGCCTCAGGTGAATTTGTTGGTTAAGGCAGATGTTCAGGGTAGTGTGGAAGCATTGCGCAGTGAAATACTGAAGCTATCTAATGATGAAGTTGAAGTAAGGATTCTTTCTTCTGGTATTGGCGGCTTGAATGAAAGTGATATTGATTTGGCCGCAGCTTCTAGTGCGGTCGTGGTGGCTTTCAATGTTCGGGCTGATGCTTCAGCACGTAAGTCGGCACAAGATAATGATGTTGAAATTCGTTATTACAGCGTTATTTACGATGTTATTAATGACGTAAAATCGGCCATGAGCGGCTTGCTGTCGCCTGAAACACGGGAAGTCTTTATTGGTCTGGCGGAGGTCAAGGACGTATTCCGTGCGTCTGGTTTTGGTCAGGTTGCTGGCTGTCTGGTGGTTGAAGGCGTGGTACGACGTGGCAATCCGATTCGTGTCTTGCGCGATAATGTGGTGATTTTTGAAGGTGAGTTAGAATCTTTACGTCGTCATCGTGATGATGCTAAGGAAGTTCAGGCCGGTACCGAGTGTGGTATAGCAGTCAAAAACTACAATGATGTCCGTGTAGATGATCAGATCGAAGTCTTCGAGCATGTAAAGGTCGCAAGGAGTATTTGATGCCGAAACGATCCCGTTCAGTGCATGGTTTTTCAAGACAAGATCGTGTAAATGAACAGTTGAAGCGTGATTTGTCGTTATTGATCCGTGAGCGTATCAAAGATCCGCGTCTGGGCATGGTGACGCTGTTGGATGTGCATGTTTCTAAAGATTTAGCGTATGCCAAAGTCTGGTTTGACACGTTGGAAGAAGGGCATGCTAAGGAAGCTGAGGCTATTCTTAATCAAGCGGCTGGCTTTTTACGTCATGAGCTAGGGCATGAGTTGAAGTTACGTGTTACACCTGAGCTGCGCTTTTATTATGACGATACTCAAGTACGCGGCAACGCCTTATCTGCATTAATTGACCAAGCCATTGCGGCTGATCAGGCCAATCATCCACAGACACCGGCAGAAGAGGCAGACCAAACTATTACCGCTTCGATAGGTGATAATATGTCTGGCAAAACTACCGCAGCGGGGTAAGTTTTGTCAGGGCGCAAGCGTCATTTTCGAAAGTTGAATGGTATTTTATTGCTGGATAAAGCTTTAGGCGTGTCCAGTAATAAAGCTTTACAAGATGCGCGTTATCTTTTTCAAGCCGAAAAAGCAGGCCATACGGGGAGTCTTGATCCTCTTGCTAGTGGCATGCTACCTGTTTGTTTTGGTGAAGCAACTAAAGTATCTGGCTTTCTGTTAGATTCTGACAAATCTTATATTACTGAAGCCCATTTAGGTTTTAACAGTAGTACCGGCGATGCTGAAGGGCAGAAAGTAGCAGTCGCTGAAGTTCCGCTATTAAACGCTGAGATCTTGGATCAAATCTTGAAGCCATTTCGTGGCTCTATTCAGCAAATTCCGCCCATGTATTCTGCGCTAAAAAAAGATGGCCAGCCACTCTATAAGTGGGCACGACAAGGGATTGATGTAGAACGTGCAGCACGTTCTGTGCACATTCATACATTGAGACTAGTTGATTTCAGTGTTGATCGTTTGTTACTGGAAGTTTGTTGTAGTAAAGGAACTTATATTCGTAGTCTGGTGGAAGATATTGGTGCTGCTTTAGCTTGTGGTGCTTATGTTTCTATGTTGCGCCGTACTGTAGTCAGTCCCTTTCAAGGGCAGAGAATGTACACGCTGGCAGCATTACATGCTTTGGCTGAGCAAGGACAGGAAGCGCTTGATGCTGTTTTATTGCCAGTCGATGCGGCTTTACCGCATTTAGCGGCTTTACATTTGCAAGAAGCACAAGTACTCAAAATTCGTCAAGGGCAGCGTTTAAATGTGTCTGCTGCCGAGGGCATTGTGCGCTTATATGAAAACCATACCCAGCAATTTATCGGTTTGGGCGAATGCCAGGCTGGTGTGCTGCGAGCCAAGCGTTTGTTGGCCTATTATTAATTACCTTCCAAATTAGCCCAATTTAAAGCAAATCAGTAAGCCGATTAATGGCATAGCAATTCATTGTTGTGTAATACTCAAACTTCCTTGTAGTTAAGAAAAAGGAGGAGGTTTATGCAAGTAAGCGATAAGCTATTGCATGATTTGGATGATCAGGGTGTATTACGTCTAACGCTCAATGACGTAAAGCGGCGCAATGCTTTATCTGAAACGATGCTACAGGCGTTAGAAGCTAACTTTGCTGAGGCTTCTAACGATCCCCAAGTACGTGTGATAGTGCTGGCTGCTAATGGGCCAGCATTTTGTGCGGGGCATGATTTGAAAGAGTTGACCGCTGCGCGAAGCAAGTCCGATGGCGGGAAGGCTTACTTTACTCAAATTATGGAACGCTGTGTAGGTGTTATGCAGAGCATTGTTCAGAGTCCTAAGCCGGTGATTGCAGAAGTGGCTGGTGTTGCCACTGCCGCAGGTTGTCAATTAGTCGCTAGTTGCGATCTTGTGCTGGCTGCTGATAATGCACAGTTCAGTACACCCGGCGTGCACATAGGTTTATTTTGTTCTACGCCGATGGTGGCTTTGTCACGCAATATCTCTAGTAAACACGCGATGGAAATGCTGCTGACCGGCGATATGCTTTCTGCCAAGCGCGCTGCTGAAATCGGTTTGATTAATGATGTGCTGCCACCTGAAGATTTGCAGATGGCAACGATGGCAATGGCACATAAAATCGCCTCAAAATCCAGCATGACCCTCGCAACGGGCAAGCAAGCCTTTTATGCGCAGCGCGAGTTACCCCTCTCTGAAGCTTACAGCTATGTGGCTCGTATTATGGTAGAGAATCTATTGGCGCATGATGCTAAAGAAGGCATTCAAGCCTTTATTGATAAACGCACCCCACTATGGAAGGATATTTAAGCTTATGAATACGAATTTTTACAATCAGGATTTAGATCGTTGTCCGGCCAATTTTCAAGCACTCACCCCGCTGAACTTTTTAGAACGCGCTGCTACCGTTTTCCCACAGCATACCGCTATTATTCACGGTTCACTCAAGCGTAGTTATGCTGAGTTTTACGCGCGTTCACGGCGATTGGCCTCCGCTCTGGTTGAACAATATGCTATTAAGCAAGGTGATACCGTTTCGGTCTGCTTACCTAATACGCCAGCCATGTTGGAATGCCATTATGGCGTACCCATGTGTCGTGCCGTTTTGCATACAATTAATACACGCTTGGATGCGGCGATTATTGCCTTTCAGCTTGAGCATGCACAAACCAAAGTGGTGTTGGTTGATCGGGAATTTATGCCCTTAATGCAGGAAGCCTTGGCTTTATTAGCCAGCGTTAAGCCAGTCGTGATTGAATGTAACGATCCTGAGTACAAGGGAGCAGAAAGTGCGACACCTAGCAATGCCATTGATTATGAAGCCTTTCTCGCTAAAGGTAATCCAGAGTTTGCTTGGCTAATGCCAGAAGATGAATGGGATGCCATTTCAATTAATTATACTTCGGGTACGACCGGCGATCCTAAAGGCGTAGTCTATCATCATCGTGGTGCTTATTTGCTTGCCCAAGGCAATGCACTTACCACTTCGATGTCCAAGCATGCGGTCTATCTGTGGACTTTGCCTATGTTTCATTGCAATGGCTGGTGCTTTCCTTGGACACTATCAGCCATTGTAGGAACGCATGTCTGTTTACGTCAGGTACGTGCTGAGCCAATGTGGAATGCTTTGGCAGATCATCAGGTAACACATTTATGTGGCGCCCCTGTTGTTATGTCGCTGCTTGTCGGTGCGGAGGAGGAGATCAAGCGTCAACTTGATCACACAGTACAGTTTTTTACAGCCGCCGCACCTCCCCCCGAAACTGTTTTAGCTGCGATGAAAGCGGCTGGGTTTGACGTGACGCATTTATATGGTTTAACCGAAACCTATGGGCCTGCTGTGGTGAATGATTGGCATCAAGCTTGGTCTAACTTACCCGCCCCTCGACAAGCAACACTTAAAGCACGGCAAGGGGTGCGTTATTTAGCTTTGGAGCAGTTAGCTATTTTAGATCCCGAAACTATGCAACCCGTTCCCCGTGATGGTAAAACCTTGGGTGAGGTGATGTTTCGTGGCAATGTGGTGATGAAGGGTTATTTTCGTAATTCACAAGCTACGCAAAAAGCGTTTGCAGGGGGCTGGTTTCATTCAGGTGATTTAGGGGTTATCCATCCCGATGGCTATATCCAGCTCAAAGATCGCTCCAAGGATATTATTATTTCAGGGGGTGAGAATATTTCTTCCATTGAGGTCGAAGAGGCTTTATATAGTCACCCTGCGGTCAATATTGCTGCCGTAGTCGCTATGCCCCATGAGAAATGGGGCGAAACCCCTTGTGCTTTTATTGAGCTAGCTGAAGATCAGCAAGTTACGGCTGAAGAATTACGCCAATGGTGTCGGGAACACCTTGCTGCTTACAAAGTTCCCACGAAGTTTGTTTTTGTGTCGATTCCACGTACTTCAACAGGCAAAATTCAGAAATTTGTATTGCGGGAGAAAGTCCGTAATCAAAAAAGCTAGTTAAACTCGCCCAGAAGATTCGCTTGCTAGCGTTTTAAGGTGTTTTGGGCTATTGAGTTAGGGTCGCTTGTGAGCGATCCTACTATCCTGCTGGATATCTTTGAACAAGAATTGCTACAGAAACGAGCTTTAATGTGCTGGTTTTAATGACTAAAGCAGTAAATCATCCTTAATGGGAATGTAGCGTGTTGCTGTATTGACCAGCGCGTTGGCGGTCAATACCGGCACGCCGTACACTTCGGTTTCCACATTATAACGCTGTTGTACACGTTGCAACAGTAAGTCGAAATCCCCGTCACCCGAGGCAAGCACAATAATATCAACATTGGCTGCGGCCTCCATGACATCTAGGGTAATACCTACATCCCAATCGCCTTTGGATGAGCCGTCCTTGCGTTGTATATAAGGTTTGAGCTTTACCTGAAAGCCTATGGCACGCAGTATATTTTGAAATTGTTGTTGTTTAGGGTCGCCTCGGTCGGTCGCGTAAGCAAACGCATGGATAATTTCACGGTCACGCGTCACTTGTTCCCAAAAACGGTTGTAATCAAAATTGCGGGTATAGGCATGCCGAGTGGTATAGTAAATATTTTGTACATCTACAAAAATGCTAACTTTTTTCACTTTTTTCATAAGTATCATATTACACAAGCATGTAACAGCGCGCACAAGCATTGTTTTGGATAGCCCTGTAAATACTTTATCAGCCTGTGTATTTGCTTTGGTAGTGTTTCATTAGTTTTGATAGTCGTGTTATTTATCTTGTAGTTTACTTTGTTGCCGTTTTCCATCCATTTACGCTAGGCGGTTTATTCAATAAGTACAAGGCATGCAACACCCCTTTCGGCTGTTTTGCTCGGGCGTATTTTTATCCTGTTTGGTATAGGCTATTTTCTCTACACAGTAGCTTGCGAGGGCATGTCGGTGGGATTTTACATATTTTTACGTCAGCTCATTTTTGATTAATGTCTCCTTGGGTAGTGTCGACACAAGCTGCTTTTATTGCAGTCATGAGTTTATGGAGCGGTTTTTGGCGGCGCGATGTGGCAGGTATGGAGCGAGGCTGAGCTATTGGCTACAAGGAAGATGTTTACTGCTGAAGTAGTCTGACGATAGCGCGTAACGCCCTAAATAAGAGCGCTACTGATTAATCGCCTAATGAAACCACTAGGGTTAAAGTTTAAGTTTTTAAACTAAAACCTTATTTATCGCGGATCAACTGGGTTTTACGCCACTGTTGTTTTTCTTTGCTCTTGTCTTTAAAGTCACACTTGCCGCCAAACACTTTCTTTAATGGGATCGTCTGACCTGCACAATGCTTTGATTTAGTTGTGCTGACGTGAATATGGGCGTAGTTGCCATTCATTGTTGCCGGAGCATTGACCTCACCTAGTAATTCACCTTGTTTGATTGCAGCACCCACTGTGGGACCTGTCAGAGTGAGATGCCCCACCAGCACGGATTTAGCCCCATTGGATGCCGGTTTATCCAAATTAATACACACCACATCAACATTAATACCCGGTATAGGATCGCGCCCATACCACGCAATTTTACCATCTGCGGGTGCATAAACCTTCTGCCCGGCTGAAGCATTGGCTGTTGCTAGGGAACAGCCTGTTTGACCATCCGCTGCCTTTTTATCCAAGCTGAAATCCAGCGCGTATTTTAGTTCACCATGATGACTAACATCGGGTGTATTGTAACCTTGGCAAATTGTCCAAGGTTTTCCTTTTTCGAATGGGAAAGTGAAATCACCACCAGTATCGTGGCAAGCTTTGGGAGAAATACCAGTGTGGTTTTCCTGGTGATTGTCGTGATTACCGTGGTTGTCGTGATTATCGTGGTTGCCGTGATTATCGTGGTTGCCGTGATTATCGTGGTTGTCGTGATTATCGTGGTTGCCGTGATTATCGTGGTTGTCGTGATTACCGTGGTTGCCGTGATTATCGTGGTTGTTGTGATTATCGTGATTATCGAGGTTGTCTGCGACTTGGGAGATTGCAGCAAGTGTTGACACGTGATTGTTGCGATTATCGTGATTGTCGTGACACCCAGCGATAGTAATTATCGCCATGATGAAAAAAGAAAAAGCCAATCTTGCAAAGTTTGTCATTGCATTCCTCCTTTTAAATAATTGACTGAATTACCAACAAAAGCCACTGTTCAGTGTAGTTTAATTAATCAAAAATACCAATAATTTTTATAATGGAATGGTCAGAAGGGGACAACGTTTGCTGCTGAGGTAGTCTGACGATAGCGCGTAACGCCCTAAATAAGGGCGCTACTGATTAATCGCTTAATGAAACCACTAGGGTTAAAGTTTAAGTTTTTAAACTAAAACCTTATTTATCGCGGATCAACTGGGTTTTACGCCACTGTTGTTCTTCCTTGCCCTTGTCTTTAAAGTTACATGCGTCGTTGTTACCAAATGCTTTATCTAACGGGATAGTCTGACCCGCACAATGCTTTGATCTGGTTGTGCTGATGTGAATGTGAGCATAGTTACCATTCATTTTTGACGGGGCATTGACCTCGCCCAGTAACTCACCTTGTTTGATTGCTGCACCCACTGTGGGACCTACCAGAGTGAGATGTCCCACCAGTACGGATTCAGCCCCATTGGATGCCGGTTTATCCA
>PDWI01008879.1_pt1 | contig 11704 bp, 5 predicted proteins | sample 1430891 | NCBI WGS metagenome assembly PDWI01 (sample SAMN01162508, study PRJNA174530) | Oral metagenome, whole genome shotgun sequencing project. | biome: Marine environment; feature: Marine mammal; material: Swab sample of the gingival sulcus; isolation source: swab sample of gingival sulcus...
TTCCGTGTTCTTATTCAGGAAATGCGTTCCCTCTGCCTCAACGTTGAAGCACTTGATGCTGCGGGCAACGCCATTGACTTAAAAGACCAAGACGACGACTTGAGCTCACGCGCGGATAGCGGCATCGCACTTGATGTCCGCCCGAACGCTGCGGCGACCATCGACGCGATCTGAAAAGGAGCATATTGTGCTGGACGCCAAAACGTTCGACAGTCTGAGAATTACCCTTGCTACGTCCCAGGACGTTGAAGGGTGGTCCCACGGTGAAGTAAAGAAACCTGAGACCATTAACTACCGGACGCTCAAGCCTGAGCGTGACGGTCTTTTCGGCGAGCAAATTTTCGGTCCTACCCGCGACTGGGAATGCGCCTGCGGAAAGTACAAGCGTGTCCGTTACAAGGGCATTGAATGTGAAAAGTGCGGTGTTGAGGTCACTCGGTCCAAGGTGCGTCGTGAACGTATGGGCCACATTAGCCTCGCCGCTCCCGTCACTCACATTTGGTACTTCAAAGGTGTTCCTTCTCGTTTAGGGTACGTCCTCAATCTCGCTCCGAAAGACCTCGAAAAAGTCATCTACTTCGCGGCCTATATGATTACAGAGGTTGACGAGAAAGGACGCGACGAGGATCTTCTTGATCTACGCGGCGAACTTGATCTTGAAATCAAGCGCTTCGAAGAACAACGCGACTCGGCAATCAACACTCTTGCTGAACAGCTTGAAACCAAACTTGCCGCAATGGAAGCCGACGGAAAGAAGCCTGCTGAGCGCGAACGTGAACGGAAGGCTGCAGACCGTGAAATGGCTGCAATCCGTCGTCGTATTGACGGCGAAATTGAGTTCGTCGAAGCTGTATGGACACGCTTTAAAGACCTCAAAGTTGGTTCACTTGAGGGCGATGAGCGCCTCTACCGTGCGATGATGCTGCGCTACGGCACCTACTTCAAGGGTGACATGGGCGCTGCCGCCATTCAAAAGCGTCTCCAAACTTTTGATATTGACGGCGAGATTGCAGCACTCCGTCAGATCATTGCTTCTGAAACTGGCCCGCGAAAGGCTCGTGCGATTAAGCGACTGAAAGTGATTAACGCTTTTGTTGCTACCGGCAACGCTCCTGAGTCCATGGTGCTTGACACTATTCCGGTAATTCCTCCGGATTTGCGCCCTATGGTCCAGCTTGACGGTGGACGTTTCGCAACCTCGGATCTGAATGATCTCTACCGCCGAGTCATTAACCGTAACAGCCGCTTGCGGAGGCTGACGGAGGCTGGCGCACCAGAGATTATTCTCAATAACGAGCGTCGTATGCTTCAAGAAGCTGTTGATGCCCTCTTTGACAATGGTCGACGAGGACGCCCGGTGGCTGGTCCTGGCAACCGCCCGTTGAAGTCTATTTCGGACATGCTCAAGGGCAAGCAAGGTCGTTTCCGTCAAAACCTTCTGGGTAAGCGTGTTGACTACTCAGGCCGTTCGGTTATTGTTGTTGGCCCGCAGCTTAAGCTTCACCAGTGTGGCCTGCCCAAGCAAATGGCTTTGGAACTCTTTAAGCCCTTTGTGATGAAGCGCCTTGTCGAGAAGAACTTCGCACAAAACGTGAAGGCTGCTAAGCGTAAAGTTGAGCGTCAGCGCCCCGAAGTGTGGGACGTTCTTGACGATGTTATTCGTGAGCATCCTGTGCTTCTGAACCGCGCGCCAACCTTGCACCGCCTGGGTATTCAGGCCTTTGAACCCCAGCTCATTGAAGGTAAAGCAATCCAGCTTCACCCGCTGGCATGTTCGGCCTTCAACGCTGACTTCGACGGCGACCAGATGGCGGTCCACTTGCCGCTGGGAGCTGAGGCGCAGGCTGAGGCTCGTATCCTCATGTTGTCGACGAACAATATTTTGAAGCCGTCAGATGGCCGCCCGGTGGCTATGCCGTCACAGGACATGATTATTGGTCTTTACCACCTGACATCAGAGCCTGATCCCTCTGTAAAGGTCAAGGTTGATGCCGATGGTAACGAGGTGCTTCCGTCCTACACATCCGCGGCTGAAGCACGCATGTCTTTCGACAATGGCGACCTCGACCTCAATGCGAAGGCACTTATTCGTTTCCATGGCGTTGTGCCGCCGCTTGATTGGGAAGCTCCCGAAGGATGGAAGGAGGGCGATCCTTTTGCCCTCGTGACTTCCCTTGGACGGACTCTCTTTAATGAGGCGTTGCCCGTGGACTTCCCCTATGTCAATGAGGTTGTTGACAAGAAACTTCTGGGTTCCATTGTCAACACATTGACAGAACGTTACCCCAATGTTCTTGTTGCGGAATGTCTTGATGCACTCAAGGCTGAAGGCTTCCACTGGTCGACATGGTCGGGGATTACAATTGCCTTCTCCGATATTCAAGCATCAACGCGGAAGGAAGAAATCCTATCGCGTTACGAGGAGCGCGCTGCTCAGATTCAAGAGCAGTACGACCTGGGCCTGATTGTTGAACAGAACCGTTACGACGAGCTTGTTGATCTATGGCTGAAGTGTACCGAAGAGGTCGCTGAAGACATGAAAACTAACTTCGATGAGCGCAACACCGTGTTCCGCATGGTGGCTTCTGGCGCTCGTGGTAACTGGTCGCAGGTTCAGCAGCTCGCTGGTATGCGTGGCCTGGTGTCTGACCCGAAGCAGAAGCTCATTGAGCGTCCGATTAAGGCCAACTACCGTGAGGGCCTCACCGTCCTCGAATACTTCATTGCAACACACGGCGCTCGTAAGGGGCTGGCTGACACCGCTTTGCGTACCGCTGAATCCGGTTACCTTACCCGTCGTCTGGTTGATGTTTCTCAAGATGTCATCGTGCGTGAGGCCGACTGTGGAACTCGCATGGGCCTGCGTCTTCCGATTGCAGAACGCAACGAAGCAGGGGAGTGGGTTGCACTCGACACTAACGAGACCACTGCGTATGCGCGAACCTTGTCACGTGACGCTGTTACAGAGGACGGTACTGTTCTCGCACCGGCGGGAAGTGACCTTGGCGATGACCTGCTGGCAAAACTTGTCGCAGGGGGAGTGTCTGAGGTTCACTGCCGGTCCGTTCTCACCTGTGAATCGCAAGTTGGAACCTGTGCCGCATGCTACGGTCGTTCGCTGGCAACCGGTAAGCAGGTTGATATCGGTGAAGCTGTAGGTATTATTGCCGCTCAGTCGATTGGTGAGCCTGGTACTCAGCTAACAATGCGTACCTTCCACACCGGTGGTGCTGCGTCGGCTTCGGATATTACCCAGGGTCTTCCTCGTGTTCAGGAACTCTTCGAGGCGCGTGCTCCGAAGGCTGAAGCCAAGATGAATGAGGTAGCAGGACGCGTTCATATTGATGATGATGATCCGTCCATCCGTCGTGTGGTGATTACCCGTGACGACGGTAAGGAAGATCTTGTTGTTGAGGTGTCGCGCCGCCACAAGCTTCTTGTTGAAGAGGGCGAGCATATCGAGGCCGGTACTCCGCTCACCGAAGGGCAGCTTGATCCCAAGGAAGTGCTCCGCATTATGGGGCGCAATGTGGCTCAAAAGCAGCTTGTTGACGAAGTGCAAAAGGTCTACCGTGACCAGGGCGTGGGTATCCACTCTAAGCACATTGAAGTTATTGTTCGTCAAATGTTGCGTAAGGTCACGATCCTTGAGCCTGGCGATACAACCTTTATGCCAGGTGAGCTTGTTGATCGCCTTGTCTACTTAGCGCAGAACCGTCAGGTTGCTGCCGAAGGTGGCCAGCCAGCTTCTGCACGTCAGATGCTGATGGGTATCACAAAGGCTTCACTGGCAACAGATTCATGGTTGTCTGCGGCTTCCTTCCAGGAAACCACAAAGGTTCTGACTGAAGCAGCAATGAACGGTAAGTCAGATGCTCTTGTGGGGCTAAAGGAAAATGTCATCCTTGGTAAGCTCATCCCTGCAGGTACAGGGCTTGCGCGCTACAACCGCGTACTGGTTGAGCCAACTCCAGAGGCTATGGCGAACTCCAACTATTCTGAACTCGACTTCCGGGAAGGTGAGGTGTCAGAAGACTTCCTCAAGGCCCTGGGCAATATCGACTTCGGAATGTCATTCCAGGAGTAATACCGCTGCGTCCAGCATGATAAAGGTGCCCGGAGGGATTACGCACTCCGGGCACCTTTTGTGTTCTATTCCTCAAGGCTGAGGTATGTAACGGCGTTGACTGTTTTCTGTCGCTGCACGTAGACTGAAGGACGGTATCCAAGACAGTGTCTGGATCACCTGATTCGCCACTTTGCACTCAATAGTGCGCGTGGCACGCGGGCTCCATATTCCGTTGGAGCTCCGGGCGTTATTCTCTGATCGCTACGGCTAAAAGTCTGCGATTATCATGGCGCACCGGCCCCCAACGGACCAAGCGTGTCCAAAATCGGGGGATGTTGATAATTGTCCTGGCTGACTGACAAGGGTCGTCCTCGTCACCGCGGTATTCCAACGCGGTTGATCATCGGGGGCAGACCACCAACGGAATCAAGAACTGGAGAACCAGTGCCTACTATTCAACAGCTCGTTCGCAAAGGACGTAGCTCCAAGCGCGCTAAGGGAAAGACTCCCGCGCTAAAGGGCTCTCCTCAGCGTCGCGGCGTGTGCACTCGTGTGTACACTACTACCCCGAAGAAGCCGAACTCGGCCTTGCGTAAGGTTGCGCGTGTTCGTCTTTCTTCCGGGATTGAAGTGACCGCCTACATTCCCGGCGAAGGTCACAACCTGCAGGAACACTCGATCGTCCTTGTTCGTGGTGGTCGTGTGAAGGACCTCCCCGGTGTGCGTTACCGTATTGTTCGCGGCTCTCTGGACACCCAAGGTGTTCGTAACCGTCAGCAGGCTCGTTCCCGTTACGGCGCAAAGAAGGAGAAGAAATAATGCCTCGTAAAGGCCCCGCTCCTAAGCGCCCCCTTGTTGATGATCCGGTCTACGGTTCTAAAATCGTGACTCAGCTCGTTAACCGCGTGCTCCTTGACGGTAAAAAAACTGTCGCAGAGGGGATTGTCTACTCAGCTCTGGAAAGTGTGCATGAGCGTACCGATCAGGATCCTGTGACCGTACTAAAGCGTGCTCTGGATAATATCCGTCCGGCTCTTGAGGTTCGTTCCCGCCGCGTTGGCGGTGCGACCTATCAGGTTCCGGTTGAGGTACGCCCCTCTCGCGCAACCACTCTTGCACTGCGCTGGCTCGTCGATTTTTCACGTCAACGTCGTGAAAAGACTATGACTGAGCGTCTCGCCAATGAAATCCTTGATGCTTCCAACGGTCTGGGTGCCGCTGTGAAACGCCGCGAGGACATGCACAAGATGGCCGAGTCGAACCGCGCGTTCGCCCATTACCGCTGGTAATACATACTCCAGCTACTCACGAAACTTCGAGCGAAGGAACATTCTGTGGCACTTGACGTGCTGACCGACCTGACAAAGGTCCGCAACATCGGCATCATGGCTCACATTGATGCCGGTAAGACTACCGTGACAGAACGCATTCTGTTTTACACAGGTATTAACTACAAGATCGGCGAAACCCATGATGGTGCGTCGACCACCGACTGGATGGAACAGGAAAAGGAACGTGGTATTACCATCACCTCCGCAGCTGTGACCTCCTTCTGGAATGGCAATCAGATCAACATTATCGATACCCCCGGACACGTTGACTTTACTGTTGAGGTTGAGCGCTCCCTGCGCGTCCTTGACGGTGCTGTCGCAGTATTCGACGGGAAAGAGGGCGTTGAGCCCCAGTCCGAAACGGTCTGGCGTCAGGCAGATAAGTATGAAGTTCCCCGTATTTGCTTCATTAACAAGATGGACAAGATGGGTGCCGACTTCTACTTTTCAGTACAGACCATTAAAGACCGTCTCCACGCGACTCCGATTGTCATGCACCTTCCTATTGGCGCTGAGAACGAGTATGAAGGTTCCATTGACCTAATGACAATGGAATCAGTTCATTACCCTGCCCAAGATGATAAGGGTAACCCCACAATGGGGTCGGTTGTTGTCCGTGGCGAAATCCCTGAGGAAATGAAAGAGAAAGCGGAAGAGTACCGCGAAGCCCTCATGGAAGCTGCTGCTGAAGGCACCGATGAACTCATGGAGATCTACCTTGAAACCGGTGAGCTCAACATTGAGCAAATCAAGGAAGGTGTACGCGCACTTACCATTGCGGGGCAGGCATTCCCTGTTTACTGCGGTACCGCGTTGAAAAACATGGGTGTTCAGCCTGTGCTTGACGCTGTTGTTGATTTCCTTCCCTCACCTCTTGATATTCCTGCAGTTGAGGGCTTTAAGCCTGGCTACGAGGAAGACGGCAATACGGAAACCCGCCAAGCTGATGAAAAAGAGCCTTTTGCTGCTCTCGCGTTTAAGGTGGCAACTCACCCCTTCTACGGCAAACTGACCTTCGTACGCGTGTACTCGGGCAAAGTTGATTCCGGTTCCCAGGTGATGAACTCAACCAAGGGAAAGAAGGAGCGTATTGGCAAGATCTTCCAGATGCACTCCAACAAGGAAAACCCTGTTGACACTGCGCATGCTGGACACATCTATGCCGTTATTGGCTTGAAGGACACAACCACTGGTGACACTCTGTGCGCCATGGATAAGCCGGTTGTCCTCGAGTCGATGACCTTCCCCAAGCCAGTGATCCACGTTGCTATCGAGCCAAAGTCGAAAGCTGACCAGGAGAAACTGGGAACCGCTATTCAGAAGCTCGCCGAAGAGGATCCGACTTTCTCCGTCGAGCTTGATGCGGAAACCGGCCAGACCGTTATCGGCGGTATGGGAGAACTCCACCTGGATATTCTTGTTGACCGTATGCGTCGTGAATTCAAGGTTGAGGCTAATGTTGGTAAGCCGATGGTTGCCTACCGTGAAACCATCCGTAAGCCTGTTGCCAAGCATGAGTACACGCATAAGAAACAGACCGGTGGTTCCGGCCAGTTTGCGCGCGTCATTATTGCTCTTGAGCCTCTTGAAGCTGATGCGGAGAAGGAATACGAGTTTGAGGACAAGGTCACGGGTGGCCGCGTTCCTCGCGAGTACATTCCCTCAGTTGACCACGGTATTCAAGATGCTATGCAGACCGGTGTTCTTGCCGGGTATCCGATGGTTGGTGTGAAGGCCACGCTTCTTGATGGCGCGTACCACGACGTTGACTCGTCAGAAATGGCGTTCAAAATAGCGGGTACAATGGCGATGCGGGAAGCTGCGAAGAAGGCATCTCCCGTGCTTCTTGAGCCGGTTATGGAGGTTGAAGTCCGTACGCCAGAAGAGTACATGGGTGACGTGATTGGCGACCTTAACTCTCGTCGTGGCTCTATCCAGTCCATGGATGAGCAGCATGGGGTGCGCGTGGTTCGCGCGCATGTCCCGTTGTCAGAAATGTTCGGGTACGTTGGCGATCTGCGTTCTAAGACGCAGGGACGCGCGGTGTATTCGATGAAATTTGATAGCTATTCCGAAGTTCCTCGGAGTGTTTCCGAGGAAATCATCGGAAAATCTCGGGGCGAGTGAGTCCCATGGGGAAGAGGCGTCTCCGTCCTCGTTTATTGGCGAGGATGGAACGTGTCTTCCCACACCATTGAAAAACCTGTAGGATCTCACGCCCCAATAGTGTTAGCATGACACTAGGCCAATAGGCTGAGAATAACTACCCGAGTCCAGGAGGACACAAGTGGCGAAGGCCAAGTTCGAGCGCACCAAGCCGCACGTCAACATCGGTACCATTGGACACGTTGACCACGGCAAGACCACGCTGACCGCAGCTATCACTAAGGTGCTGCACGAAAAGTACCCGGATTTGAACGAGTACACCCCGTTCGATCAGGTTGACAACGCTCCTGAAGAGCGTGACCGCGGTATCACCATCAACGTTTCTCACGTTGAGTATCAGACCGAGGCGCGTCACTACGCACACGTTGACGCCCCCGGACACGCCGACTATGTCAAGAACATGATTACCGGCGCAGCCCAGATGGACGGCGCAATCCTTGTGGTTGCTGCTACCGACGGCCCCATGGCCCAGACCCGTGAGCACGTTCTGCTTGCGCGCCAGGTTGGTGTCCCCACCATCCTTGTCGCGTTGAACAAGGCTGACATGGTTGACGATGAGGAAATGCTGGAACTCGTTGAAGAAGAGTGCCGCGATCTCCTTAACTCGCAGGGCTTTGACGGTGACAACGCTCCTATTATTCAGGTCTCGGCTCTCAAGGCTCTTGAGGGTGATGAGAAGTGGGCCGGTAAGGTCGCTGAACTCATGGAAGCAGTTGACACCTTTATCCCCACACCTGAGCGTGACATGGATAAGCCCTTCCTCATGCCTATTGAGGATGTCTTCACGATTACCGGTCGTGGCACCGTTGTCACTGGTCGTGTGGAGCGCGGTAAGCTTCCTTTGAACTCCGAAGTCGAAATTCTTGGTATTCGTGAGGCTCAGAAGACTACCGTTACCGGTATTGAAATGTTCCATAAGCAGATGGACGAGGCATGGGCAGGCGAGAACTGCGGCCTCCTCCTCCGTGGCACCAAGCGTGACGAGGTGGAGCGCGGCCAGGTTGTTGCCGTTCCCGGCTCGATCACCCCGCACACACATTTCACTGGCCAGGCTTACATCCTGAAGAAGGAAGAAGGCGGGCGGCACAACCCGTTCTTCACAAACTACCGTCCGCAGTTCTACTTCCGTACCACTGACGTGACCGGTATTATCACCCTTCCTGAGGGCACCGACATGGTTATGCCTGGCGATACCACTGAGATCTCTGTTGAGTTGATCCAGCCTATCGCTATGGAGCCTGGCCTCGGCTTTGCTATCCGTGAGGGTGGACGTACCGTTGGTTCTGGTCGAGTAACCGCCATCCAGAAGTGATGATGATCTAGGAAGATCTCGCGTCTGAGGCGAACTCTTTACAGTAGTCCGCTACAAGGGCCCTGTTTCCCCATTGGGGGGAGGCAGGGCCCTTGTCTATATGTGACCCCAGTAATATTTATGGGGGGTAAAAGGGTTTTTATTCCGCGGGCACTACGCCTTTCATTAAGCTTCAATATATTACGGATTTTTAATAAATATTTAGTAAGTGTAGTCTTTGAGCAGGCACTTTGCTTTTTAGAGGCTGCGGCTAGCCTCACATTTACCGAAAAAGTTAGGCCTTGACACAATGGCTACTGGGTAAGTAGGGTTACTTGTAAACGGTTAGGCTTGAGTGTTTTACGTTCTGCTCCTAGTCGTCGTGCTTCGCGTGAAACCTGGCGTGGAGTGTGAGTTGGTCGTGACGTCCACTAGGGCGTAACTGAAAGGCATGTTTGTGTTTTCTCGTTTTCGAGCGTTAGCTGTTGTGGGCCTTGTGTGTGCCACAGCAAGCGCAGGGACTACTTCTTGGGCTGATGCTCAGTCGGGTGGGAGTGAGGATTTTCTTCCGCAGTCTTTGCCAAGTACTCAGGCTGTTGCCGGAGAGGCTCCGCAGTCAGACGCAGAAGTTGTTGAAAAGGCTGAAATGCCTGCTCTTCCTCCCGCAACTCCAGTTGGCGGACAAAATGAAAGTCCGGTAGTTGTTCCGTTTGGGGCGAATGGTGCTGGCGGGGTGCGTGGAAACAGTCCCTTTAAATGTGGTTCTGGATATGTATATTCGGTTTCCCTAGATGGGACCATACGCCAAATTTCTCCAGACTCGGAAGTGACCATACTCGATGAGCGAGTTCCTGGAGATCCGGATCTTCGCGTAAATGGCCTAGCGATTGGCAAAGATGGCGAGGTTGCTTATGCATATAGAAGGAGAAAGACGGATAGGGCCGTTGATATATATCGCTTTGATGCTGCTTCTGGCGAATGGACCCGAGTAGCCAAAAACGTCGCAGGGCGCTACCAAGGCCATGTTGCTGGAAAGGTTGCAGGTGGTGTTCAGCTGTCCACAGGTGACTATTACTTTGGTGGATTTAGGAATGATGAGAACGGTACCGGCACTTACCACTTTTATTTGTGGCGTTACACCTATCCTGGAAGCGATGTGGAGTTTGTTGGGCGATTTGATACGGGATACCCCGTGTCGTACAAGGGGGCGAATGGCGATCTTGCTTTTGATGCTGCAGGTAACCTCTATATCCTTCGTCATAAAGCAGGGAAAGATGTTGACATATATACGGTGAAGAAGGAAGAGCTCGCAAACCCTAAAGTTCCTGGGAAACTGCAGTTTTCACAAAACTCCACGGTTCCGTTACCAGATGGAGATTCTGTCAATGGTATTGCTTTTGATGAGGATGGCACTATTTATCTGGGGGAATATGATCGGATTGGTGCCTATGATCCAGCTGACTTTGCTTTTCAATCAGAGGTGACGGACGAGCTAGGGGGGGAATCGGTCGATCTGGCGTCATGTGCCTCTCCGTCAACCTTTATTGTTAAAAAGGATGTTGTAGTTCGCGTAAAGGCAGGGGATCAGTTTGTCTTAACAGCAAAGAAAAACTCCTTTGAAATTGCCACTGCAACAACAACGGGAGATGCAACTGGCATCCAAGATGAATCTGCGGGTCTTTTTCCTGTGAAAAACAATCAGGTGCTTAAGTTTTCAGAGGAGATAGCGCCGGGAAGTCCGTCCTCAGCTGAAGACTATAAGACGACGTGGAGTTGTACGGCGGATGGACAGCCTCTCAGTGAAGGAGATGGGACGTCAGGGGAAGTTTTATTGCCAGCGACGCCTAGTGTTGTTGTGGAGTGTACGTTTAAAAATGAGCCCATTACGGGGTCTCTTGTTTGGGAAAAGGTAGATAAGGACGCTACGGATACTCATCTTGAGGGATCTGAATGGACAGTTGAGGGTGGGCCCGCCGGGGCTACCGTTGACTTGGCGGTCACAGACTGTGTTGCCGACACCGAAGAGGAATGCGCAGACAAGGTCGATAAAGATCATCGGGCTGGACACTTTAAGGTTTCTGGACTCCGTAAGGGGGAGTACACGGTAACAGAAACCGTTGCTCCTGCTGGGTATAAATTGAATGATGCTTCGGTGACGAAGGAAATAGATGGGGATGGGGACTTTTCCCTGGGGAAGATAGTAAACGAGGCAGTCAAATCTGATCTTGTTCTCAAAAAGAAGGTTCTTGATGTTGACGGGACGCCGTTAGCGGATGCGTCGGGGTGGAAACTTGCTGCCGCTGCTGCGGATGCAAATGCCGCCATTGACGGAGGCGAACAAACAACTGTCGCTGACGGTTCAGTGCCTCAAGCGTGGACTGCGCTATTCCCCCAGGGGGCTGACGCGCAAGTCACGATTAAAGAGACACTCATCGAAGGATGGGAAAACACTGCAATTTCCTGTACAGATGAGGCAGGCGCGACAGTCGCTGTTACCCAGAATCCCGATAACAGTGGCGAAGGTACACTCACGGTAAAGCCTGAGAAAAAGCTTGCATGCGAGTTCACAAACCAGCGGATTGCAGGAACCGTCACCTGGAATAAAGTCGATGAGCACAATACAAAGCTATCGGGCTCTGAGTGGCTGCTGGAAGGTCCATCGTCATCACAAATAACGGTTAAAGACTGTACCGAGGCAGGTCAATGTGCGGGGACGAATGACACCAACCCAGCACCGGGGGTGCTATCAGTTGAAGGGTTGAAGTGGGGGCAGTGGACTTTGAAAGAAACCCTTCCTCCTGCGGGCTATGCATTGAGTAGCGACACAACGTCTTTTGAAATCACTGC
>PDWI01008882.1_pt1 | contig 11703 bp, 2 predicted proteins | sample 1430891 | NCBI WGS metagenome assembly PDWI01 (sample SAMN01162508, study PRJNA174530) | Oral metagenome, whole genome shotgun sequencing project. | biome: Marine environment; feature: Marine mammal; material: Swab sample of the gingival sulcus; isolation source: swab sample of gingival sulcus...
ACGGGCGTAAGCCACGCTATTGATGATGCGACGTGGGAAACGGCAGAAGATTTGAGTGATATTTTTATGAACTGGGGTAGTTTTGCTTACGGTCGTAAACAGAAAGGCGTTTTTATGCGAAGCGCTTTTGAAAATAGGCTAAAACGAGTTGAGGCGACGGTGCAAAATGCGACGAGTAGGGAAACGGATATTTTGAGTGTCGACGATTATTATCAGTATCACGGTGGGCTTGCAGCAGCGGTGAAAGCAGTGCGCAAAGAAAGTCCTAAAATGTATTGTGGTGATACTTCAAATCCTGACAAAATTAAACTTAAAACGGCAGATAAGGAACTCAAATATGTTTATCGCAGTCGGGTGCTAAATGATAACTGGATAGCTGGAATGAAAGAACACGGCTATAAAGGCGCGGGTGATATTTCTAAAATGTTTAAATATGCGCTTGGCTGGAGTGCTACCGTCGATATTGTCGATAAGTGGATGTACGATGAGCTTGCCAATAAATATATCTTAGATGAAGAGATGAAAGAGTGGTTTGCCGAAAACAATCCACAAGCACTGTTTAATATGATAGAAACCCTGCTTGAGGCTAATCAACGTGATTTGTGGGATGCAGATGCTGAAATGCTCACTGAATTACAAATGATTTTATTGTCAATGGAGGCAGAACTAGAGTAGATTTTTGAATAAATAAGTATAAAAACCTGTTAAATATCAGTAAGTTGATGGTTAACAGGTTTTTTGTTGCACTTTAATGATTGATTGTATTATTTAGAACAGGCGTAACAAACCGCTTAACAGTTAGTGTTAACTAAGTTTTACAGTAAATTTTTATTTGTTACTTGAAATTTGCTTTATTTTGTGTTATTTTGTACTGGTTGATAGTATATTGCAATTGATGTGTGTTCTCATTTGAATGTTCACTTTTGTGTGATTATTTCAACAATCTATTTATAGAATTTTTATATTTAGTAAGGAGGAATAATGAAAAACGTTCAATTTAAAAAGCTATTAGCCTTAAGTTTAGCTTTAATTATGATATTTAATATTCCCGTCACTGTTTTTGCAGGGGAAATACCTAAAAATAGTGAATTGGAGGGACACTGGGCAGAAGAAAAGCTGCTAAAGTGGAAAAATGATGGCTTATTATTAGGAGATAAGTATGGAAATATAAATCCTGATAGTAGTATTACGAGATTAGAGTTTATGGCACTTATCAATAGGGCGATGAACTTTAATGATACAAGTGATAAGGTTACAAATTATAAAGATGTTCCAGCGGATGCTCTCTATAGAGACGAAGTTGCTAGAGCGTTAGCAGCTGGATATATTAATGGCAAATCAGAAGATATGATGGCGCCATTTGACCTTATTAGTAATGAAGAGATATTTGTTATATTGGCTCGTATATCCAAGGTTCAAGGGGATTTTGATTTAGTTAAGCTTAATGATTACCAAAAAATATCTATTTGGGCAAAGGATTCGGTTAAGTCCCTTATAGCTAATGGGTACGTAACGGGATACAATGGCTATATTAATCCTGAAAATAAAGCAACGAAAGCACAAGCGATAGTATTTTTAGATAGATTGTTAAATAATGAGAGGGTAATTGCTTTTTCAGGTATATATACACTTGGCAAAGCAAATAAAGTTACAGTTTTAGTTGATGATGTTATAATAAAAGATTCTGTTATTACAAATGATATTGTATTAGCAAATAATGTTAAAAAAGTGAATACGCTTAATGTTAAATATGATTCAGAACTCGTATTAACTGACAATATCGTTCCCTTGTCACCTTTGGCGAAGAATGATCTTAATAAATCAACGAATAAATTAGATAATATGAAACAAAATAATAACACAAAAGATAGCAATGATGACGATGACGATGATGATGAAGATGAAGATAGTGATGACGACGAAGAAGATAATGAAAATGAAGATAGTAGTGTTCTGACAACAGTTAGTGAAACGACGACAGTCAGTGAAACGACAACAGCTAGTGAAACGACGACTACTAGTGAAATGACAACTGCCAGTGAAATAACGACAGCTAGTGAAACAACGACAGCTAGTGAGACAACAACAGCTAGTGAGACGACAACAGCTAGTGAAACGACGACAGCTAGTGAGACGACAACAGCTAGTGAGACGACAACTATTAGTGAGACGACAATTATTAGTGAGACGACAACTACTAGTGAAACAACGACAGCTAGTGAAACAACGACTGAAAGCGAAACGACGACTGAAAACCAAGAGGAACAAGAATATAAGATTAATTTAACGAATGCAAAGGCTTTTGTAAATGGTTTACAGGTATCTAAAGCAAAAGCTGGTGAACGAGTTGTCATTAAAGCGGAGTATAATCAAACTGAAACAACTAGTGAAATGGAAACGACTGTTGAAAGCGAAACTACTTCGACTGAAACAGAAATAAGTAGCGAAACAGAGACAACTACTGAAACAGAAATAAGTAGTGAAACAGAAACAACTACTGAAACAGAAACAACTACTGAAACAGAAACAACTACTGAAACAGAAACAACTACTGAAACAGAAACAACTACTGAAAATAATAATGGAGAAGAAAGTCAGGAGTTGAAAACGGTTTCTTTTAAAGCTTATAAAGGTGAACAGGATTTATTCCAGACAGCTATTTGGTATTTAGCTGGCGATGAAGAATATGTTGAAAAATGGAAAAATGCCTCCACGGATGTCAACAGTAGTGACCATTCAAATTGGGAGGCTTCAAAAAATGTTTATGATGAAGAGTGGGAGGACTATATACCTCATTGTACGGAGAAGAAACCTCATTATTTAAGTGCGGGTCATAAATCTGGTATATGGATTAAAGAAGATGAAAGCGGAAAGAATATCATAAACGAAGTGATTTATGGTGAAAAAGAAATAAGTGTCGATATAAATAAGTGCGATTATATTTATATTAGATTAGTTAATATAAACGGAGAAAAGATTAAAGAATTATTAGTAAATGGTGAAGAGAAGGCGTTTGAATTTTCTGAAAAATACGGCGTTACGAGTTTTGAATCTGATCCGATAAAAGTAGAAATTACAGAGGATACAGAGATAAAAGTTATTTTTGAAGACGGCGAAGAGCAAGAGGATAATGATATAACTGACCATATTAATGCTGATGAATCTTATTGGACTTATATTTATGGTTTTGATGGTAAAATGGTAAGTACGATAGAAGCAGATGGCGAAAAAATACTTGGGAAAATGAAATTTTCTGATGTAAAAGCTGTTAAAGAAGCACTTGAAACTTTAAAGAACGATCCAAAGTTTAGTCATTTTGCTTATCGAATGGAATATAAATCAGATGAGAGGATTAAAGTAGATAATCTTTTAGATGAATACGCTTTAAATATCGGTTATTATGGTGGTGATTCCGACCCATATTATTATGTTGAAATTTTTGCTATAAGCAAAGAGGCAGAAGATAATAATGAAAATGGCAACGCTGATGAAAACGGCAACGCTGATGAAAACGGTAATGCTGATGAAAACGGTAATGCTGATGAAAACGGTAATACTGACGAAAACGGTAATACTGACGAAAACGGTAATACTGATGAAAACGGTAATACTGATGAAAACGGTAATACTGATGAAAATGGCAATGCTGATGAGAACGGCAATGCTGATGAAAACACAACATATGAAATCATTGCTAATTCTAATAATAGTAAAATTTTTGCTAGTATTAGCGTAGATGGTGAGGCGAGTGCTGATAATTATGCGAAAGCTGGTCAAAAAGTTGTCATTAAAGCGATAAATATTAGCAGTTTCGAGCCTGTTGCAGTTTATTTTAAAGATGTAAGTGACAATATAACACTTACTAGCGAAAAAGTAAAATCAATTGAATTTACTATGCCAGCGGGCAATGTTGAGATTGTAATTAGCGAGGATAATACATTTAGTAATTTTAGACATTATAAACACGCTCGTATAGAAAATGAAGAGAATATTCCTAGTAAGCAAATTATATTTAAAGAATGGAATATCAGTGATGACGTAGAGTTAACGATAATTTCTGAAGGTGAAGCTAGCTTTATTATGCCTGCCAAAGATATAGATGTAGCAGCTGTCTATGAAAAGAAAAATGTAGAAGTAGAAAAAGAAAAGACAGATGTTTATATTTATTCTGTTTTACAAGAAAAAGTTTTTGTTAAAAAAGATGCTGTGGTTGAAAGCAAATTAGGTGAACTTGCAGGTGATGTTTACGCTGACGGTAATCTTGCAGAAGAAAATATCATTGCTAGTGATTATATCAACGAAATCAAGGCTGATAAAAAATTCTCTCATTTTGAAAATTTAAAAGCTGAAAAACTAGAAGATATTGAAAATTCTACGCTTGGTGATTTGATAGTAGAGTTTGAAGGCGAAAAAGGCGTTAGTATTCATGCGATTGAAAAAGAAAATGTAGATGATAATTCGAACGAAGATAATAACTCTAGTGAAGATAACAACGCTGGTGAAGAAGAAACATATCAAGCATTGGTTTATTTGACTGATCAAAATGGTGTCAAGCGATTACAGGGCGATGAAATTCAGACGAATAAAAAGTTTTCAGAAAGTGAAGATATCAAGCAAGTATTAGTAGATATTATCAATGCGGATGATTTTGATTATTTTGAATATTATGATGGCGTCAATGATAATGTGAAAATCGAAGGTAGTATTTTAGATAAAAAAGCATCAGAATTAGCGTATTTGTATACTGATGGCAAATATTATATCGATTTAATTGCTATTAAGAAAGCAGAAGACGATAATTCGAACGAAAATAATAACTCTAGTGAAGATAACAACGCTGGTGAAGAAGAGACATATCCAGTATTCGTTTATTTGACTGATCAAAGTGGTGTTAAGCGATTACAAGGTGATGAGATTCAGTCAAATAAAAAGTTCTTAGAAAATGAAGATATCAAGGAAGTATTAGAAGATATTATCAGTTCAGCTGATTTTGGCTATTTTGAATACTATGATGGTGTAAGTGGAAATGTTAAAGTTGAAACTAGTATTTTAGATAAAAAAGCCTCTGAGATAGCGTATTTGTATAGTGACGGATATTATTATATAGATTTATATACAGTTAAAAAAGTTGAAGATGATAATAACGGTGAAGACAATAACGCTGGTGAAGATAATGATGATGAAACAGGTTTTACCATTGAAAGTGTGAGTATTTCGGATGGAGAGGGCTTTAATGCCAAATATCTTTCGGTAGCAACTGTTAACTCTAAAGATAAAATTATTGATTTATCTCATTTTCTCTATGGAGACTTTAAAGATTTTATCGCTAAGGCAGAAAACGAACACCCTAATGTCGTGTGGAAATATCAAAAAGAAGATTCTACTTGGGAAGAAATAGAAGACATAAAAACTGTTTTAGCTGGTACACTCGCATTTGACAGTGATGGGGATTATTACGTGGCGATAAAAGCAGTATATTAATTAGCAGTTTTAATAACTCGCGTTGTCACTTAAAGGAGCAGGGCGACGTGGCGATCTTAATGCGGTATTAAAATATAAAATCTGTAAGATTATTACGTTGTCGCTAACGCTCCGCCTCATAATGACACGGTTTTCCGCGTTGTCATACAGAGGAGGAGGATAGTCCGACGTAGGTATTTTAACGCGAGTTAACTGTATAGTTATAATAGGAGAATACAATGAATAAAAGAAAAATTTCGCTTATATTGATATTGGTGCTTGTGTTTTCTAACTTTATTTTTGCCAGTCAAATCGATGATAGTAGTCGTAATGTTCAAACGAAACGTTATATTATTCAGTTTGACGATAAAGATAGGGATTTGATAAAACAAAGACTAAATATTATTGATGGCGTGACAATCAATTATGAATACGATATAGTGATGAACGGCTTATCAGTGGAAATTAAAATGGATGTTCTTGATAAGTTGTTGCAGATAAAAGAAATTACGAATATTCAGGAATCATTCCCTGTTGAACCAGCAACTTTTAATGCAAAAAAATTGTCAAAAATTGTCAAGGCAATGGAAAATACCAATTTTCAAGGCAAAAATTATGGTTTTGATGGTCGGGGTATGGTTATTGCGACAATAGACTCAGGAGTCGATACAGCGCATAAAGATTTAAGATTAGATGATGATGCCAAAGCAGATGTTAAAATTAAAAATATCACAGCAGGTGGTAATTTCACGCTGAAAGTTCCGCATGGTTTTAACTATGTAGAGGGAAATAGAAATGTAAAAGATGATTTTGAATGGGCACATGGTCAACATATAGCTGGCATTTTGGCTGGTTGTGCCTCAGAAGAAGAGGCTGAAAAGGGCTTAGGTGTTAGGGGTGTTGCGCCGAATGCCCAGCTTTTAGCTTATAAGATTTTTACAGATAATAGAGCAGATGATGGTTTCATGGGTACATCTGGCGATGATTCCGTTTATCACGCGATGGAAGATGCTATCAAGCACGGAGCTGATGTTATTAGCTTAAGTATTGGTGAACCTGGATTTGGCAGAAGAGGCGATTTATACGGTAGTGCGATTGAAAATGCAAAAAAGCATGGCGTTATTGTCTGTGTATCTATGGGTAACTATGGCGCGCAATCATCTGGAAATACTTATGATAATAATTCCACGGAATTATTGGGGATGAAAGATACGTCTATTATCGTTAGTGGTGCAGCGAATAAAAACGGTATTGGCGTTGGTGCTGCTAAGAATACGAAAAATTTTATGGATGCCTTCGTTTTAGATGGTGAAAAATATCCTTATGAACCGATTAGAAGTAGAATGTATGAGCTAGCGCCTAAGCAAAATAAGGTTTATGATTTTGTGTTTTTAGGTAGAGGTTTTAGTGAAGATTATGAAGGAATAGATGTTAATGGCAAGGTTGTCGTCGCTTTACGAGGTGGTGAAAGCGTTTGGGATAAAATCGAAAGAGCCAATATTAATGGTGCGGAAGGTTTTATTCTCGTCAATGATATTACCAATAAAACGAGAGATACTTATTTAACAGAATTTCCAATTTATTTTGAATATATGGACGGTTTTTCTAAGGGCGATAGAATTTGGGCAATTGGTATCACTGGTAATGAGGGTAGAGAGCTTTTCAATATTCCTAGTACGATAGAAGAGCGAATTAAGCCAAGTAAAACAGTGATGACAAAGGAATTTTATGTCGCTAATGAGAAAATCGAGGCAATAGTTGCAGAAGAACCAAGAGTTTCTGGTTTTAGTTCTTGGGGGCCTAATGCCATGCTAGAACTCAAGCCTGATATTGTTGCTCCTGGTCAAGAAATTATTTCGACTGGTATTGTAAAAGACGGTAGAGATACTTATGTCAGAATGTCTGGCACTTCAATGTCAACACCTCATGTTGCGGGTATTTCAACGCTTTTGTTATCTAAAGTCAAAGCGGATATGCAAGCCTTAATTGATAATGAAGGCTTTGATAGAGTTGACTTAGTTAAGCATATTATGATGAATACGGCAAAACCATTAAAAGATTACAATGGTTTGGAAACATCACCAAGACAGCAAGGCGCAGGTTTTGCCGATGTCGATGCAGCTTTTGCTAATAATGTGATTATATCTTATAGTAAAATGCCGTCGGCTTCATTGAAAGAAATCGCTAGTGATGTTGATGAAAAAGAATTCGAGTTAACACTTTACAACTTTGGTGAAGATAGGGAAGAATTCGATTTGTCCTTTTCTTCTGTATTAACAGATAATATACAGCAAGTCAAAAAAATTAATGAAGATTATATTGAAAGCGTTGAGGGTGAAATTCATCCACAAGCTTTGAATAGCTGCGATATTAGGGCGAATAAAAATATCATTAGTGTAGCTGCTAATTCCAAAGCAACAGTTTTAATCACTTTAAATACTAAGGGTGCTATGGACGGTTTTGTTGAAGGATATATTTATTTTAAACCGACAGCGAATTCATCAGCTAGTCAGCCAGAACTTGTTTTCCCTTATATGGCTTACAAAGGTGATTTTGGGGCAGAAAATATTATTGATGCGCCAATGTGGGAAGAAAATTCAAAAACAAAACTCACTTGTCTTATGGCACCAGAAATTCAGACGACTGGGAATAGAATTTATAAACCGATGGGTCTGGATGAAAATGGCAACATTAATCCCGACATGATTGCTATGAGTAATGAGCAAAATTATCCAGGGGTTATTAAAGAAGTTGTTCCGCGTATTATTGCACTTAGAGATGCGGTTGATTACGAGGTATCACTGGTCGATAAAAAAGATGCAGATGCTCAGAGTTTGTTTGTCTTTGCTAAGGGCAATGTCTTTAAGAAATTTATTAATTCTTATTATGTGGAAAGAAATTGGTATAAAGATATCGTCGAAGAACCTGATTATACGATGGAATGGAAAGGATTTTTGTTTGAAGACCAATATAACGGGTCAACGAAAGACGGACTTTATACACCGCGTACAGCGAAAGAAGGTCAATATTATCTTCGTTTGAAATTCAGAAATTCTATGGATAAAGATTATCAATTAACCTATTTGCCATTAAAAATTGATAATACAAAACCAGAACTTGATAAATTAAATTACGATAGCGACAAACAAGAACTAAGCATTTCATTTAAAGAAAACTTTGGGATGAGAGTGCCAACGGCAAAACTCGATAATAAGGTTTTAGAGGATGTAGAGAGAATTGATAATACTAGTTTTGTTTTTAAGAATGTAAAACTCAATGTGTTAAGCTCAAATAAGCTTGTGATTAATGCACGCGATTATGCGAATATTCCTTGCTCATATACAGAAAATATTTCAGAGAAATTATTTTCTTACACCAATTTAGCGGAAATTAAAAAAGGAACACAGGCTAATATGACGCTTAAAGGAACATATTTAAGTGATAAAGTCGATAGTATTGTCGCAATTTTAAACGGCAACATGATGAATGTGTCATTATTAGACGGTGAATTTGAAATAGCTTTAAACGGTTTACAGGATAAAAATATATTAAAATTAGTCTTTAAACAAAAGGGTAAAGTGATTGCTGAAAAAGAAACAAAAATTCACAGAGATAAAATGCCTCCTGTCTTTGAATTTGACGTCGAGTATGATTCTTACGGCAAGGTAGTAGTTGATAATTTTGGTAACTATGAAATCAAGGGTAAATTGTCGGACAATATCAGTAATAGTGAAGATATTAAGCTTTATTACAGCTATAATATTTTTGATAAAAAGACGATTAAAAGAGCGAAAGTGAATGCTGATTCTACCTTTAGTATTAAAGTAAATGCCGATAAATACCCAGTTATTTACCTTTATGCTATTGACGAGAGTGGCAATAAGACGGATAAATTAGCTAATTATTTTAATCCGCAAGAGTATTATAGTGGTAATGGTTATAAACATTCCGTTAATGGTCAAGTTGTCGCACGGCACGGTGTGTATGCGATAGGTAATGACGTTATTTATCCAAAACATCCATGGTTAATGGTAACGAGTGATTCCATTATGCACGATTCGTCACTATCTGCGGGCTCTGCTGAAGATGCTTATACAAAAGTTGCCGTCAGGGGAAATAAAGGTCAGCGTTTAGAAGTTAGGTCTTATAATCCATCAAAGCGGGGCTTTCAACCGATAGAGCATGTTAATGGTGAAGATGGCGTACAGACGTATTATTTTAGCGATAATGGCGATGTATCTGATTTAGAGGCGAGACTTTTATATGGGTTTAACTGTGTAAATATTAAAGTTTATGATGGGGAACAAATAGTCTTCGATAGAGGGTATACCTTCTTCTTAGATTTACAATCGCCAAATATTGAGTTTTATAATGTTTCGCCATATAATTACGATGGTAGTATGGTCGATGGCTATGATGGTGTCTTTTACGCTAAAAATGAAACATTTGATATAGAGGGCGCGATTGATGACGATAGTTATGAAATGACGATTTATGTCAATGATAGCGAAGTTACTAGATGGTCGCTCTTTGGTGAAATGAACCAAAAACGCCGATTTATTCATACGCATAAAGCAAAAGATGGCGACTTTATTCGAATTAAAGCAGCTGATGTGGCAGGCTATGAAGAAGAATTTTCTTATAAAGTGGTAATCGATAACAAAGTACCGAATATTACATTATATCCAGCAGGCGAACTCAATGACGATAGCGTATTAAGTCTAGAAGTTAGCGATGAAATCTCAGCTGATAAAAAAGCTGGCGAAGGCTATGTCGAAAGCGTTTTAACCGTTAATGGTAGATTATATAAAACGGGTGACAAATTAAGTGCTTATAAAACGGATAGTGATAGTGGCTATTATATCTTAGCGAAAGCTGTAGATAGGGCAGGAAATGAAACCGTCGTCGAAAAGCGAATTGGCGTTCAGGATTCTAAGCTTGACCAAGTTGCGCTTAAAAATAACATTCCTATGGCAGAAGAATTTACCAATCCTAATCAAATATTAGAGTTGAATGGTTTTAATGGAAAATGTGATTTTATCGAGTTTGCACCTTATTATGAATCGCGTAGCGACGAAGAATTAAGGGCATTGGGTTATGTCAATTTAGATAGCGTTAACCCATATAAAATAGTCGATAAAATCCAGCCATTACAAGCAAAAGAATTCTCTTTCTTTGTTCGCTTTGAAGATAATAACGGCATTGTTACAATTGAAGAGTTTACTGTCAATAGGGACAGAGTAGAAGAATTAAATGCAAAAGTCGAAGTAATTGTTTATCAAGAGGATGACAATGGCAAAATAATTCCTTATTACAATGATGCAAACTTTAGATATAGACAAGCTGTAACGAAAGGAAAATCATATAAAGATTATCCAGAAATTATTGATTTTATTAGCTATGAATTCGATAATGGTAATAAAACGGATGTCGAACGAATGATAGAATCGATTTTTATCAGACAAGTGAAGAACTTTGGTGTGCCAGAGAATACTACTTATGATAGTGTAGATGAATTAAAAAATGCTATTATATCTGGTGGCGACAAGGATACAGAGTTAATATTTATAAAAATAAAATAATTTTTAAACTATTTCTTTTTAGTTAACCTGCGTTGTTATAATACTAATACGTGATGAATTCGCTTCGTTCATTACGTTCGCAATGACAACGCGGGCTGATTGAATAATTATAAAAAAGTATCTACCACCGACAAGTAGAGATTTAGACGGTGGCAGATACTTTTTTCTTTTTGTTAATATTTGTGCTTTAGGGGTAAAAAATATACGGTTAAAAGCCATTCATTATTTGTTAACAAAATATCAAAAAAGGCAACTATTCAGTAACTCGTGTTGTCATACAGACAGATTGTATGCCCAAGCAGTAAGCTTGCTTTCGACTTGGGGATAACGAAGTGATGTAGGTATTTTAACGCGGCTTTGGTAGTAAAAGTCGTAAGATTCCTACATTGTCGCTAATGCTATGAGCTTCCCGTCGAAAGCTTCGCTTTCTTTGGTCAGTCGCGCTAGCGCGCTCAATGCCAAAAGTATAGAAAATTGATTTAAGTGCAAGCATTTACTCACATTTCTATAATTTTGTCACTCATCGCTGTTTAGTTCACGAAAATGACATGACTTTTACCACTTGACTGAATAGTTGCCAAAAAAGATTATAAAACAAGGAGTTAATTATGAAATTTAATTTTGGTAGGGATAACAATGGGGAAATAATGATTGGATAATT
>PDWI01009205.1_pt1 | contig 11703 bp, 10 predicted proteins | sample 1430891 | NCBI WGS metagenome assembly PDWI01 (sample SAMN01162508, study PRJNA174530) | Oral metagenome, whole genome shotgun sequencing project. | biome: Marine environment; feature: Marine mammal; material: Swab sample of the gingival sulcus; isolation source: swab sample of gingival sulcus...
TATTCCTTCTAACTGTTCTGTGTTTCTGCTGTTATAGGACGTCCATTCACTATCAACGAAAGAATAGAAGCCGTGATTCAAAAATATGCCCGACCATGTTTTGTGGTTGCGTCCTCCGGAAACTACCCACACTTGATCTTCAAAAGTGTCCATATTAAAGCTGGTGGGAAAATCAGGCCCCGATGTTTTGATTTGTTCCGCTACATTATTTTGTTTAAATTTTATCAGTCCGAGTTTTCTATCGGCTATCCAGTAAAATCTATTTAAGAATATCGCGTCATGAGGATGCGGTTTTCCCATATCGCCGTAAGTGTAAAAAACATATTTGAGATTCAGTGTTGTATCATAAACTTTCAGACCATATTCATAAGAGATTAATAGTCGATCATTAAAACCTTTAATACTATTTACCCACACATGATGATTATTATTAGTCGTTAAAGTATCCCAAGTGTTATTTTTCATCATATATAAGGTGTCGGCATTATAGGCTTCTTTATGTTTGTTGGCAACAATCGACTGCTTAAAATATTCTATTTGATTAAAGACACCGTTTAAAGAAAAGTTAGCACTATTTTCGAAATGCCAGTTTTCGAAATGCGCCAGGTTTGTGTTTTCAGCACTTGCAGCGCATATACCTAATTCAGTAGCGGCATAAAATTTCTTTTCCTCAGGATGATAGGTTAAATCAAACACTTGTATCAAGCTTCCTTGAGGTCCGATTTTGTAGGTGTCATAAATTTCTTCTCTCTCCAAATCCAACACAACAATCCCAAATCCGCAAGACAGGTAAGCGTACTTATCTTTCAGGAAAATGCTATGAATGGTCTTTTCACCTAATATTGTTTTGCGTTTAATGTCAGAAATATTAACAATATCATGATCCTTTACAATATCAATATTTGCATTTTCATATACGATGATTAAAGCTTGATAAGGGATGCTATATTCAATCCATTTAATGCCAATATCGCTTAGCCCTTCAACCTTTGACAAGCGGCTGACACTTTTTTCTTCCGTATCATAAATCATTACTCCGTATGATGAAGCGGTATATATTTTTTGATGATTATCGTGAGTTATGCTAATCATATCGGTATAGGGCAACTGATCATAAAAAATATCGGTGTTATTGGTTTGGGCTAATGTTTCTAACGTTAAAAAAACAATAAGAATAATAATATTTAATTTTTTCATAATAGATGAATTATCTGCTTTTAATTTAATAATATATTTGATGATGGTATGCATAGAATTATATTGTTTTATAACAAATTAGATATAATCTGTCTTGTTTATTCCAAACAAAAATAAGGAATAAAAAAAGACGGTAAATGTAATTTCCGTTTGATGCAATAACCCACCGGATGATACAAAAATAACCATTAAGATGATAAAAAACACATTGAATGTTGGTTTATTCCAACCTTTATTGACAAAAATCGGATAAAAAAAGGCAAAAAGAAACCACATAAACCCAAAAACACCAGCTTGTACAAATACATTAATAAATGTATTGTGTCCTAAAACATACTTATCCTTGAGCAAAGAGTTGTTTTCAGTATATTGACGAAAAAAACTATCTTTTAAATCACCACTACCAACTCCCCACCAGAAATTGTTTTTAATAATATCTAAGCCGGTTTTTGCAGCTTCAAATCGTGTAGCTAATGATTTACCATTGGGGTCTCCATTTTTCAAGTATTCGTTCATGCCCCAAAACTCAGCATGTATTCTTGCGTATAGACTGAGTTTGTCAGCATATAAATAGTTTGCAATGCCGTTTTCAATATTTTTAATGTCTTTCTCGGAAAGGGATAATACTCCTTCCTTGTCTTTTCGTTTTCCTTGAGAGGTGAGATAGCGTATCAAAGTATGTTTGATGCGTTGATTCTTTTTGTCAATATAATCATAAGGTATGTTGCTAACCTTGTTCCAAGTATTTTTTAATTCTTTTTCACAAAAATAGATATTGATGTAATGTCCGTTTTCTATTTGTGTTGGAGATTTCTCATGATAATATATATTGCCGGACTTAGTTTGTTTGTCCAGTGTTGTGATGTCAATTTTTTTGGGGGTAAAATCTTGTTTCAATCGAGAACCAATGTAAGTAGCTCCGCCCACAAAAAGAACGAGGGTAAGTAATATAATTGGTTTCGCATGTTTATTTTTATTCCTGATGTTGTAAAGTAGCCAAACTAATAGGCACATGAGTGCAATAAATGAAGTAAAAGCCTTCATTAATATCAGAAAGAAGAACAACCATGCGGATAATAGGATGAGCATGATTTTTTCACTGGTCTTTAAGGAAGTATTATGCCAATACACATAAATAAAATAAATGGAAAATAGTAAAAAGGTAGCAAAATAAATATGAAAGATAAAATAAGAAAACGAGCGATAATCCCCATAGCCATGGTTTAATACATTCAGATAAATCAACAAACTAAATAATGTGCTAATAAAACTCGCTGCTATGAAGAATAGCATGATGACAATTATTTCCTTCTTACTCAACTTCTCAGAAGATGCAATAATCAAAGGGATATGAATAAGGGGAAGTTTAGTTCTAATCTGATTTAAAATCAGATGTAGGTTCTCACTCTCGGTATTCCATGCGCCAATAAAAGTAAGGAGTATAATAGATGAGAAGATCCAAGCCTTGTTTTCTTTTAAACGGGCTAACTTTTTCTTAAAATCACCTTCAATAATGTAGTTGAGGATTAAAACAATCTGAAAAACACTTAACATAAACCGAGATAATAATATACTCACGGTAATTCCGATTAAGGAGATTAGGTATATTTTTTTGTGAAGCGTCTTTCTTTGTTGTAAAAGGTTACCCATGTATTTATGTTGAAATTAAACAATGTTTTATTAATTGACTACAGAAACTAATTAACGCACAATTATGGATAATTAGTATGTGGGTTTGATTTTTAGTGGCATGTAAATTAAAGAGAAAAGATGATGAGATTAGCCTCAGAAGGTGTGAAAGAGATGAATGCTGAGCCTGAAGATCTTCCCAAAAGCCTTTTTTTACATGCACTATATGTAATTAATGGTTATGTTTTTTAAGTATTTTTCTTCTAAACAGTTGGCTATTTTTTTGATAACATTTCGCCGGATTTCTAATTCTTCAGGAAGTTCAGGGTCTTGATGTGAAGGATTAATACTGGTACCTACAAGAAAATGAATTTCATCATTCTCCATTAAATGATGAAAAATCATGGCGGCCGGATTATCTTTGGAGATATCTTGTGGACATCCATTACTCAAAAACAAATCAAGACGCCCTAATGTAAGGATACCTTCAGTAATTAAATCAATTCCTTCCATTATTGCGGTTGGAGGTAAGTCATCTGTGAGATGATGCATATCCACGGTTATTTCTCGTTCCAGTTCTCGTCCTAATATCTGAGCGGTAGTGCCCCCACAAACAATTTTTGTACCTTGAAACTCATCGATGATGTTTGCCATCAATTTGTCCTTTTCTTTTGTGTAAGGAGGCCCGCTAACAATCATCATCTTTCTGGGTTCACGAAAATAAATCACAGCACAAGTCATGTCATCACCGGCTTTGTAAATATCATTCATCAAAGCTTTCGATAAAATATGTTGACTTAGTCCGGATGCAGATATATCAGGATATGCTGTGATGAGACTTTTTACAAAATCCTGTAAACCGCTATCTTCCCACCCAAAAGGCATTTTTGAAGTCCCTATCCCTGATTGTGTGATGCCGTCGCTAAATAATACGATACGGTCATCAAGTTGTGCTTGGAATCTATATGAAAAAAGATCTGGAATTCCCATTCCCGCATTTTGTTTGGGAATAATAACATTGCCTCGGCGTAGAATAAAAAACTGAGGGTTCCCATATTCAATAATCCTTGTATCGCCATTATGAGCAATATCCACAATGGTAAAAGTTGCATAACTTATCTTACGTACATCATCTTCCGGAAGTGTATTTATGATAGAGCGGGCACTTCGTTCAACCGGCTGATTATGAAGCGTGAAATTCATAGCCATATTGGCAGTCATGGTGGCTAAAATATTTGCTTTAATACCACTTCCTACACCATCAGATAGTACAGCAATTGTTCGTTTTTCTTCTTTTACTTTACGTGATAAGAATACATCCCCACAAGTTATTTCACTTCGTTTATTCTTCGAACGACATTCAATTTCAATAAATATAGAACTATTCTTCATGCTCATTTCTTTTTTTAGAAGCTTCTAATACAGAGTGTAAAAGAAATTCGGTCTTGGAAGCATTCTGTCCCAATAAAGCGGCTACTTTTTGAGCGGTCATCATGTTCTCATAGATAGCCTGGTAAATACGATCATTCATCTCTTGGGTTAATGATTGATTATTTCCAATGCGATGAAAGATTCCACAAACAATTTTATGTTTTTGAATACTAAAAATAGAGAGATGATATAATTCATCCTTAAACAAAATATCCTTACTTAAACTTTCTTCTCCCGATAACATCAAACCTTCAAACAAGGTGGAAAAAGGCAATAACTTTTTAAGGTTACAACCTTGCATGCCCGGCTTCACTTTAAAGATATTTTCAGCTTCTTCTCCCATCATTTTAGCAAAATGTTCATTAGATTCTATGATGTGTAAGGTTTCATCAATGGTAACCACCCCATACGGTATTTTTTGTAATAATACCGAAGCTTGGTTTTGTGCGACCTTTCGCATGTAAGATACACACATTTGTCGTTCAGCTTTTCCTTCAATCATTGCACAGGCAAAATCACGACAATTCAAATATCCACATCCTCCGCAATTTAGTTCATCTTCACTACTGAGTTTATCTACAGTGGTCAAAGCATCACGAATTTCCACTTCGCTGTATTCTTTTTTTATGGAAGCATTATCCGAACGATAAAAATTGCGATGTATATCAAGATCCGGATGTTTAGGCAATATTTCTTCAGATAGGATATGCGAACGTTTAATGATTTTCAAGCGTGCCGCAGCTGTATTTGTTTTTATTTTATTTCCGGGACCATTGATACAGCCTCCTTCGCAAGCCATGAGTTCCAAAAAGAGTTTTTGCCCTTTCAGTTCATCTAAATTTTCTAAAATATTGCTGACATGTTCAATTCCCGAAAATGTCATCATCTCTTGCTCTATAAAATTGTTGCCGGATTGTATGCCTGCAATCATTCCTCCGTCTATAGGATATAGTGAAGATTTTCTGTTTTTATTGTTTTTGTGAGGCACTTCAACCGGTTCAATCACGTTTTCCGGATTCAACGCTTCTTCGTCCAACCATGAACGTAACGCATCAAAAGTAAGAACGACATCCATGCTGTTTTTTACTTCTTCTATCTCCTTTTTTTTAGCAATACAAGGACCGGCAAAAACTACAGCAGTATCTTCTCCATGTATTTGCTTGAGATAGCGAGCATGTGCTTGCATAGGGCTTTGCAATGCCATTAGATATGGTATGTGCTGTGGATAAAATTTCTTTATCATCTGAACGATTACCGGACAACAAGATGATAACCATAACCCTTGTTGACTTTCTTGTAATATTTGTGTTGTTTTTTGTGTAACCCATTCAGCTCCAACTGCAGTTTCTGAAACGGTATAAAAACCTAATTGTTTAAAAGCGTTCAGTAGTTGTGTGTCGGAATAGTCGCTAAAAGCCAGTGGCCAGGAAGGTGCAATACTTAAAATAACTTTCTTTTTATTGCGCATCAAATAGCGAGCTGAATTAAGGTCGTTACGTACCTTTTTTGCATCTGCCGGACAAACTTCTACGCAAGTGCCACAATATATGCATAGTTCATCCATGACAGAAGCACTCATATTTTCAATTCTAATTGCTTTTACCGGACAATGTCTAATACATTTATAACAATCCTGACAATTGTTCTTTTCCGTAAAAACAGGTTGTGTATTATTCATTATTGTATGGATTTAGATATAGGTGACTTCTAAAAATCCGAATATCTGTGTTATGCTCAATCGGTAAAATGCTCATTTACTTCAATAAAATTCACTTTTTCCTCAATCGCAAGTCTTGAACTTTGAATTTTTAGTGCTTCCCTATAGAACGTATTCTACATAAAATATTTCTCTAAAACATGAATAACGGAATTCTCATCAATATGTATGATTTCTCCATTTATCTTAAGATTTGGTCCATGAGCACAATTACCGCTACATAACTCTCCTTTAAACACTGTAGATTCTTCTAAACCATTTTCTTTCAGCCAGTTTTTTACAATGTCCAAAGTTTTTCTATTGCCTCTTCTGTAACAGCTACTCCCCAAACAGATTGCAATTTGTTGATTTTTCATAGTAATTCATTTTGCTTACTTACTTAAGAAAATTATCAATAATAAATTCTTTGTCAAAAGTCGCTTTTTTTACTAAAAAAAACAATAAAAGTGAAACTTTTCTTTACAGATATTTATATTATTTGACTTTGATTTGTTAACCTTCTTTTGTTAGGTGTGATGAAAAATTATTTTAAAGGTAAAATCTTAAGGAACAACTATTTTAATTTTACCAATCTTGTTTATCCATGCCATTATTTTCTTTTTTATTTGATAGATTGGAAATTATATGTATATTTGTCTGAAAGGAAAATCAATTATAAAAGATATTGATGATACATATTAAAACGATAAATAAGCGACTGCAAGCCATTGAACAACATGATATAGAAAATGTCCAAGTGGTGTTAAAAGAATTGGTTTCATTGATTGATTTAACCACGTTGAATGCTACTGATGATGTTAAAGTTGTACAAGATATTTGCGATAAAGCATTGCAAGTAGAAGATAAAATGTTAGAAATACCCAATGTGGCAGCCGTGTGTGTGTATCCGAAATTTGCAGAACAAGTGTCGAAAGCTTTGAAAGGAAGTTCGGTAAAAACGGCTGTTGTGGCAACAGCATTTCCTTCTGGGCAAACCTTTTTTGAAGTGAAAAAGTTAGAAACAGAAATGGCAGTAAAAGCCGGTGCTGAAGAAATAGATATGGTAATATCCCGGGGAAAATTATTGGCAGGAGATGATGAGGGTGTTTTTCAAGAAATCAAAGCCATAAAATCCGCTTGTGGAGAAGCTCACCTGAAAGTGATATTAGAAACCGGAGAGTTAGAAAATCTATCACAAGTGGCTAAGGCTTCCGAGATTGCCATAGAAGCCGGAGCAGATTTTATTAAAACCTCTACAGGAAAGATAAAACCGGCAGCTACATTAGACGCTTTTTTGGTCATGACAGATGTGGTAAAAGCACATTATCAATCCACTGGCAAGAGGATAGGCATTAAAGCTGCCGGAGGAATATCTACACCGGAACAAGCATTGTCTTACTATAAAGTAGTACAACAAAACCTAGGAGAGCAATGGCTCAACAATCAATATTTTAGAATAGGAGCCAGTAGTTTGCTAAATAATTTACTGCAAGCAATAAAATAATAAATTAAATCAAAAAAAAACGAAAAGCTAAAGGTTAAGTGCCAAAAGCTAAAAATAGACAAACCCATGAAAAAGAATTTTTTAATTGTAATTTTTATGTTTCTAATGTCTTTGGGATATGCTCAAACACCATTAGAGACAGCTGTTGATTTTAATGTGAAAGACTTAAATGGAAATAAAATCCAATTATTCAATTTGTTGGATAATAATAAGATTGTTGTGATAAAGTTTTATTCAACAGCCTGTACTTGGTGTCAGTTATATTCACCGGACATCCAAGAAACCTATGAGAAATATGGTTGTAATTCAGGAAATGTATATGTGATGACGATTGAAAAAGAACATAATAATACAAATGTGTCAGGGTATTACGCCATGGAACATCTTACGTTGCCCGGAGCCAGTGGAATGGAGGGTAATGGGGCTCAGGTATTTGAGTTGTATCAAATATCATCTACGCCTACAGTTATTGTGATTCGTCCTGACCGTGTGATTGCAAGTCAGCATGTATGGCCTCCTGAATTTGCAAATATTACCGCTATAGTAGACGAACTTGGAGGGGTAGAGGCTGATTGTGATATTGCAACAACAGACGTGGATGTCAATCTTGAACTTAAAATTATTCCTAACCCGGTGAGTTCTGTTATGGAAATTAAAAGCAATAAAGAATTCGATGCGGTAGAGATTTATACCATAGAGGGTAAACGCGTGTTAATGAATAATAATACAAATCGATTGATTACGGTTGAACATCTTCAAAATGGCATGTATTTTGCTCGTATTATGAATGATGGAAAGTTAATAGGAAAAACTCCATTTATTGTAAATCATTAAAACATTATTAATCATGAAAAATTTATTTAAAACAAGTATCTTATTTTTTACTTTATTTTTATTAACCGCATGTGAAAAAGACCCTGATATCGTATCAAGAGAAGATTTGGTAGGCAAGTGGACATGTATAGATGAACTTAATGGGGCAAAAGATAGCTATAAAGTCAATATTTCATTGAATGAAACAGTAGAAAACCAAGTATTCTTATTTAACTTTGGAAGTTTAGGAACTTCAGTTCAGGCCTATGGTATAGTTAGTGATGGAGAGGTGAGTGTGCCTTTGCAAGATATCGGTACAACTGGTTTTTCTGTAAATGGAAGAGGTGTTATTATCAATGAAAAGAAAATAGAATGGCAATACACATTGGAAAATGGAGCGGATAGACAAGACTTTGTGGCGGTGTATAATAAAGATTAATAGAAGATAAAGAATGAACGGATTCCAACTATAAAAGAATAAAGATATGATTACATTATTAGAATTTATTAATGAAAAACAAAAGGACTTTCCCTTTGCTTCGGGAGAATTAACAAGAATTTTACATGATATTGTAACTGCTGCAAAGATTGTGCATCGAGAAGTTAATAAAGCCGGATTGACAGAAGTAATGGGATATGAAGGAGGACATAATATTCAAGGTGAACGACAAAAAAAATTGGATGTATTTGCCAATAATCATTTTATTAATTCTTTGAAAGCAGGAAGTCAGGTGTGTGCTATAGCTTCCGAAGAAAATGACCAGATTGTTAGTTTTGAAAATCAAGCCTCAAAGAATGGAAAATATGTAGTGGCAATGGATCCGTTGGATGGATCATCTAATATTGAGGTGAACGTACCGGTAGGCTCTATCTTTTCCATATACAGGCGGAAGTCGGAACAAGGTAGTTTTCCTTCTGAAAAAGATTTATTACAACCGGGTAGAGATATTGTAGCTGCCGGATATGTGTTGTATGGCTCTTCTACCATGTTGGTTTATTCAACAGGAAATGGAGTTAACGGGTTTACCTATGATAATTCGGTAGGATTGTTTTTATTGTCACATCCGGATATTAAGATTCCGAAAAAAGGAACGATTTATTCTATTAATGAAGCAAATTATATTTATTTTCCGGAAGGAATTAAAAGATATATCAAGTATTGCCAAGAAGATGATCAAGCAACCAACCGCCCGTATAAGACAAGATATATAGGGTCATTGGTGTCTGATTTTCATAGAAATATGTTGATGGGAGGTGTTTTTATGTATCCGGGAAACTTTAAAAATCCTACAGGTAAATTACGTTTATTATACGAATGTGCGCCGATTGGCTATTTAGCGGAAAATGCCGGAGGTTTTGCTTCAGATGGATTTAACCGAATTTTAGATATTGTTCCTAACAGCATTCACCAAAGGTCATCGTTTATTGTGGGATCGAAAGAAATGGTAGAATGTGCAGAAGGATTTATGAAAGAACATTCTCAAAAATTTAAAGAACTGATTTATGAAGAAGGGGTTAGAACCGTTAATGATTAATTGATTTGGAGGAAATTAATAAGAAATAACCGAATAAAAGAATCAAGATAAATTAAAATAGATTTTAACCGCAAACGCAAAGTAAATAAAGGATTAGAGCCCTCAGAGGTTGTGAAGTCCTCTGAGGGTTAAAAAAGTCCCGAATCCGATTTACTGTTAAAAGAAGCTAATAGTTAATCACTAAAACAAAAAAAACATGAAAAAGATAGCGTTATTGTATAGTCCTAAAGGTGGTAGTGTAGAACATGTATCCACTGTATTTAAGGCTATATGCAAAGAAGAATTGTCAGTATTTCCAATTGCTGATTTTGATATTAAAAACATAAATGATTACCAGTCAATTATTTTAGGTTGTTCCACAGTGGGTGCAGATAGTTGGGGAGGAGCATCGCAAACCAATGATTGGGAAGCTTTTTTTCATGCGATAGACGCAGAAGGAGTATCAATTAAGGGTAAAACATTTGCTATATATGGCTTGGGAAATCAAGTGATGTATCCTGAACATTTTGTGGATGCCATCATTGAGTTGAAGGAGCAATTGGAAAAACAAGAAGCTAAAGTCATTGGCGAATGTAGCCCTGAAGGATATGAGGATTTTTCAGAATCCCGTTCGTTTATTGATGGAAAATTTGTGGGTTTACCTATTGATGAGGATAATGAACCGGAATTAACTGAAGAAAGAGTGAAGAACTGGTTAGATAGAATTTACACATTATTGTAAACGCAGCAGATGATTACACCACCCTATTTAAAACAAGGAGATAAAGTAGTTATTGTTGCACCGGCAAAACGAATTGGGAAGGAAGTTGTGGATAATGCGGTGAAAGTCCTTACCGAATGGGGGTTGAAGGTTGTTGTAGGACAACATGTTTTTTCGAACCATAATTATTTTTCCGGAACAGACGAACAACGCATTTCCGATTTTCAAGCCGCTATTAATGATGTTGAGGTTAAGGCCATATTTTGTGCACGTGGTGGATATGGTAGCTTGCGGATTGTAGATCAATTGGATTTTATGCCGTTGAAGAAGTATCCTAAATGGCTTATTGGTTTTAGCGATATTACCGTTTTTCATCAACATGTCCATAATGTAGGGGTAGAAACGATTCATGGTACTATGCCGCTTAATTTTTATGATTACCATCATCATAAGGAAGATCAGAGTCTTAACTTATTGAAAAATACGCTTTTTGGCATGCCGCTGACGTATCAACTACCCCCATCTGCTTTTAATAAATCAGGCTATTCAAGTGGTGAATTAGTAGGTGGAAATCTGAGTGTGATGAATAGTCTATTGGGGTCTTCTTCAGCAATAAATACCGATGATAAAATCTTATTTCTTGAGGAGGTGGGAGAAAGTGCTTATCGAGTTGACAGGCTTTTGTATCAATTAAAGCGAAGTGGAAAGTTAAGCAAAATTAAAGGTTTAATTATTGGAGGGTTTACGGATATTACAGACAATGAAGGTGAATTTGCATTTAAACAATCGGTTGAAGAAATGGTGATGAATGTGCTTGGAGAATGTAAATTTCCCGTATGTTTTCATTTTCCAAGTGGACATATCGATCCAAATTATCCTTTGATTATGGGAAGAAGGGTAAATATGAAAAGCAACAGTTAGCATGGAAAAATATTCTTTTAAACGGATTATATATCGTTGGGTTATTTCTGCTTATCGCCCTCTTTTATAGTATAATTATGCATTTTTTACTTTAATAATCATGGCAATACATAATGATATAGGGAAAAAGGGAGAGGAAAAAGCCGTTGAGTTTTTGGAAGGGTTAGGCTATAAGATTTTAAAGACTAATTGGTATTCCGGGAATAATGAAGTAGATATTATTGCAGAAAATAAAGATTATATTATTTTTGCCGAAGTAAAGACACGTTCGTCGGAT